>Ga0180222_1000221_pt1 | contig 96483 bp, 90 predicted proteins | sample eDN5th37CKraftOP_FD_151336 | JGI IMG/M metagenome (GOLD analysis project Ga0180222, IMG submission 151336) | Enriched Organic Plus compost microbial communities from Emeryville, California, USA - eDNA 5th pass 37_C Kraft OP (version 2) (version 2) ... | reverse complement strand
CCGCGTCCGGCTGGTGCTGATGGTTCATGAAGAAATCCGCAAGCAGGTCGGCGACGATTTCATTGTCGGCATCCGCTACGACATCAACGAGGATGACCCCAACGGTCTCCTCTATGAGGACGCTCTGAAGGCAGCGGAGATCCTCCAGTCCGAAGGTCACATCGATTTTTTCAATTGCATCTTTGGCCGGCTCGACACCGAGCTCGCGCTGCTGACCTACAACATTCCCGCGATGGCGCAGCCCATCGCTCCGTGGCTCGCCGCGGTGGGCGAATTCCGCAAATCTGTCAAGCTGCCCGTCTTCCACGCTGCCAAGATTGCCGACCTGGCCACCGCCCGCCACGCCATCAAGGAAGGGCTGCTCGACATGGTGGGCATGACGCGTGCCCATATTGCCGATCCGCAGATCGTCAACAAACTCATGCGCGGCGAGGAAGAGCGTATCCGTCCCTGTGTCGGCGCTTCGCACTGTCTCTATCGTCGCGTCGCCTGTATCCACAACGCTGCGACCGGGCGTGAGGTGCTTTTGCCTCAGGTCGTGCAACCCACCAAGGAGCGGGTAAAGCGCGCCGTGGTTGTGGGCGGCGGTCCGGGTGGCATGGAAGCTGCGCGCATTCTGGCCGAGCGTGGCCACAAGGTAACGCTTCTCGAAGCGGGTGCACGGCTGGGTGGTCAGCTGCTTCTGGCGGGCCGGGCGGGTTTCCGCCGCGATCTCCTGTCGATCGTCGGCTGGCGCGAGGCCGAGCTGGAAAAACTCGGCGTCGAGGTTCGGCTGAATGTCTATGCCGAAGCATCGGATGTCGAGGCGCTCAACCCCGACGTGGTGATCGTCGCCACCGGCGGCCTTCCGGATATCGACTGGGTCGACGGGGCCGACCACGTCACCTCGATCTGGGACGTGCTGGGAGATCCCGGAATGGCCCGCCCCGGTGCGGTCATTTACGACGGAACGGGACGCCATCCCGCTCCGTCGACGGCGATGCATCTGGCGGAACAGGGTACACCGGTGTCGCTCGTAACTCTCGACCCGCACCTTGCTCCGGAAATGGAGTACCAGTCGCGGGTCACCTATCGCAAGAAGCTTGCCGAACTGAACGTGCCGATCCTCCACGAGCACAAGCTCCTGTCGGTAAGGCCTGATGGCAACGGCTACATCGCCCGTTTCGAGCATCAGCTCACCGGCGCGATCCATGAGCGGCCTGCGCCACAGGTCATCGTTGAGCATGGCACGATACCGCTCGACGAGGTGTTCCACGAGCTGGCGGAGAAGTCGGGCAATCAGGGTGTCACCGACATCGACGCTGCGGTCGAGGGGCGTGCGCAACCGGAACCGCCGGAGGGTCAGTTTGCTCTCTACCGCATAGGTGACTGCGTCACCAGCCGCTCGGTCCACGCGGCCATGTATGATGCACTGCGCATCTGCGCATTCATATGAACGAAGAGCATGTCATGAAGTCTTATTCCCTGGCCCTCATCCCCGGCGATGGCATCGGGGGACCGGTCATCGAAGCGGCGATGAGAGTGGCCGAGGCCGTTTCGGCAAGGCACGGGTTCGCGCTGACGCCGACCACATTCGAGTGGTCATGCGACTATTATCTGCGGCACGGACGTATGATGCCCGAAGACGGCATCGAGCAGCTTCGTCCTTTCGATGCGATCCTGCTCGGCGCCGTCGGATGGCCGCAAACCGTGCCCGACAGCGTTTCGCTTCATGGTTTGTTGTTGCCGATCCGGAAGGCATTTCGTCAATACGCCAATATCCGCCCGCATCGGCTGCTTCCCGGCGTGGAAGGGCCGCTTCGGGCAACAAACTTCGATCTTCTTTGCATCCGCGAAAACACCGAAGGCGAATATTCCGGCGCGGGCGGGCGCCTGCACCAAGGCACGCCGCAGGAAGTTGCGGTGGAAACCTCGATCTTCACCCGGGAAGGCGTGGAGCGCATCCTGCGCTACGGCTTCGAACAGGCGCGGGCGCGTTCGGGACGGCTTGCTTCCGTCACCAAGTCGAATGCGCAGAAATACTCCATGGTATTCTGGGATGAGGTGACCGCCGAGATCGCCGCGGAGTTTCCCGACGTGGAAGTCCGAAGCTACCACATCGATGCGATGGCAGCGCGGATGGTGATGCAGCCGGAGAGCCTCGACGTGGTCGTGGCATCCAATCTCTTCGGCGATATCCTCACCGATCTGGGTGCGGCGATCCAGGGTGGATTGGGTTTCGCGGCTTCCGCGAACATCAATCCCGATCGCTCCGCCCCCTCAATGTTCGAGCCGGTGCACGGTTCGGCGCCCGACATCGCTTCGCTCTGCATTGCCAATCCGATCGCCGCGATCTGGTCGGCGGCGATGATGCTGGAGCATCTGGGCGAGATGGAAGCCGCAAAAGACATCATGGAGGCACTGGCGCGCACCACGGCTGCCGGTATCGGAGTGCGCCCCGGTGGACATCGCACCGACGAGATAACCCGCGCGGTGGTTGCCCAGATCGGCTGACGCGACTCATCGGAAATACGAAGAGGGGAGAGCGCAATGCGCCCTCCCCTCTTTTTTGGAAAGCCTTCCGACCGCACCAGCGATCATAGGAGCGCAAGCGTGCGCGCCATCTCGTTGCGCATGATCATCAGTGCAGCGTCCCCTCCGAGGCCGGGCCGACCGAGCAGGAAATCTGCCCCGCAAGCCAGGGCCAGATGCGTTGCGATACGCGATGACTGATCCGTGTCGTTGGCCGTGCCGCCAAGGCAGCAGCCGATGCCATTCTCGCGGCAGTAAATCAGGGCCTCGATGGTGTTGCCGATGCCGCCGAGATCCGGCGCCTTGATCTGCACCATGTCGGCAGCCTTCTCCGCGTGAAAGCGCCGGATATCCTCAAGCGTGTTGCACCATTCGTCGACGATCAGCCTGATCGGCAGACCCGCGGCCGCAATGGATCGGCGCAGTTCGGCGTAAAGCCGGATCTGCTCGTCCTGGGTCGGTGCGATGATCGGGCTTTCGATGTAAAGCCTGTACGGGCTTGCTGCCTGGCTCAAACGCCCGAGGAAAGCCGTTATCTTTTCTATGTCGTTGCACGTCATCTCGCCTATCGTGCCATAGGTATCGAGATGAATGGTCGGCTGGTAGTCCTTAGCTCCGACCGCCGTGATGCGGTCGGAAAGGCCTCTCGCATAATCCAGGATCAAATGCCCGTCCGGGCCGAGATCGGTTTCCACGACCGTAAAGCTTGCGTGCGGCAGGAGATCTGCCCGCTTCATGATCATGCGGTCGAGGACCAGCGGGTCGGACTTGGGGATCGACACCAATATCGGCACCAGGGCCGTGCCCGGAGTGGTGCCATAATCGGCCGCCACCACCTCAGCCATGGTCACGCCGCGCACGAGAGAAGCCGCATGGAGCAGCGCCTGGCTCACGCCATAGCGCAAAGCCATATGCAGGGACGACGTTTCGACCCGCGCCTCGAACGCTTCGGCATTGGCGCGAAACGCCGCAGGATCGATCTTCTCAAGCCAGGGCCTGACGAGCGCGTCGAAGGTTTCCAGATGCTCTTCCGGCGCGAATGGCCTATCGCGGCCGGCAGCGCCTGCGAATATCACGTCCAGGCAGTCGCCATGTGCGATGTTGCCGTCTTCCAGGCGCAGCATGACCGAAAGCACCCGGCTCTCCTGCGATATTTCTGAGAAGCCCGGCGTTACAGGCCGGCCGTCATAGAAGAAGCCGTTACCCGGCGCGCCTGTCTTGATGCCGGCGAGGTCCTTGTGGGCAAAGCCGGAAAGGCCAACAGCAGTGTGTACGGAGCGGATTTTCATCGGTCGTGCCTCAAGCTTTGTCGCGTGCGCGGATGCGGGCGAGCGTGCGTTCCATTTCATTGACAAGGATCATCCAGCCTTCGTCTCCCCCCTGGCCGGGTTTGGTCGACATCATGGACGCGCCGCATGCGAGCCCCAGATGGGCCGTCACCCTGGCCGAAATGTCCGTTTCGTTGGCCGAACCGCCGAGGCCAGCTCCGATGCCATGCTCGCGGCAATAGTTCAGCGCTTCGATCGTGTTGGTGATCCCGCCCATATCGGGCGTCTTGATCTGAACGTTCTGCAATGCACCCGCTTCAGCGAGCGCCTTGATGTCGTCCAGCGTGTTGGCCCATTCGTCGATGACCAGTTGCGTGTCCGACCCGATCTCCGACAGGCGCGCACGTATGGCCCTGTAGATCGCGGCCTGCTCTTGGCGGGTGGAAGCGACGACCGGGCTCTCCACCAGCAGCGGGAACGGCGCGATCCTGCCTCCGAGATCAGCGATATAATCGGCGATTTCGATCGGTTTGTTGTTGAACAGCTCGCCCAGCGTGCCGTAGAGGTCGATGTGAATGCGCGGGAAATAATCCGCATCGCGGATCTCGTTGATGCGTGCGGCCAGCCTGTCGATATAGGCCTGCAGAAGTTCACCCCTTTCACCGACATGATCGCGAACTGACAGAAACGGCGTGTGGGGAAGAACATCCGCGCGCTTGAGGATCATGCGATCATGCTGTGCCCAGTCGAGACGCAGCGCGCCTGCAAGGATCGGCAGTTTTTCCGTGCGCGGTGTCAGGCCCCACTCCTCGGCGATCACCTCTGTCATAGTCAGCCGGCGCGCTTGCGCCGCAGCATCCAACAGCGCCTGGGAAAGGCCGTATCGCAGTGCCGAATGCATGCGTTTGCCGTTGATGAGGAACGCGTCCATCTCTTCGGCCAAATCGCGAAAGCGGCGGACATCCTGGCCGAGCAGGCGCGCCGTGATCGGCCCTTCGATCTGCTCCTTCAGTTCGCCGGGATCGAAGATGTCCTCTCGGCCCGCGATGCCCACCAATATCACTTGCGTGCAGTCACCAATGGCAATCGAGCCGTCCTCGAGAACCATCTGGATCGAAACCGACGTGCCCGGCTGGACGATCCTGCTGAAGCCCTTGGTCACGGGCTTGCCCTTATAGAGCAGAGGTCCATCCGGCTCCGCGCCCTGCTTGATCGCTGCAAGGTCCTTGTAGACCGAGCCGCCGAGCCCGATCGAAGCAATAAGCTGCTGGATTTTCATTCCACCTCCCGCATTTGGCCACATCGTCGCCCCAGCAGACTAGACGTGCGGGCATGGCAGCATCTGCTGAAAATACCTGCCCCTGAGGCGTAAGACTCCGTTCTCATGGGTGCGATCCGCCGATCGCTATGAGATAACGAGCCGGATCGACCGACACGGCACAAACCTGCGACAGCCCCCGTCATTCCGGTGCGATCTGCTGCAGCGCGTTTCTATTCCGCAGAACAATCTGGAGATCCGGTGCAGACTTCCGCTCGACGGAAGGAAATACATAAATGAGCGCAAACGATCTTTACGAACTCGACCGCCAGCACCTGGTTCACCCGGTGAGTGCCTGGGCAACGCAGGAGGCGGAAGGACCGCTGGTTCTGGACCGCGGCTCCGGCCTGACGGTAAAGGATCATACAGGCCGCGAATATCTCGACGGTTTCGCCGGCTTGTGGTGCGTCAATGTCGGCTACGGCCAGAAGACGGTCGTCGAGGCGATGAATGCGCAGGCCGAAAAGCTCGCCTATGTCACCGGCTATTTCGGTTTTGCTTCCGAGACTGCCATACGCCTCGCCGCACGGCTCGCCGAACTGACGCCGGGCGACCTCGACCATATTTATCTCACTCAGGGCGGATCGGACTCAGTCGACAGCGCAGTGCGCCTCATCCGCTATTATTGGTCGATGAAAGGAGAGCCGCAGCGTGAGCACATGATCGCACTGGAATATGGCTATCACGGTTCATCCTCGACCGGTGCCGGCCTGACGGCGCTTGCCAATTTCCATCGTGGCTTCGCGCTTCCCCTCGCCACGCAACACCACATTGAGGCACCCTACCCCTACCGTCACCGCACCGGGCTGGATGCCGACGTGATCGCCGACTGCGAGGCCGCCCTGAGGGCCAAGGTGGCCGAGCTGGGAGCGGATAAAGTCGCGGCCTTCTTCTGCGAGCCGGTGATCGGGTCTGGCGGCGTAATCGTACCGCCCAAGGGCTGGCTCAAGGCCATGGAGAAAACATGCCGCGAACTCGGCATTTTGTTCGTGGTCGATGAAGTCATCACGGGTTTCGGCCGCACGGCAAGCATGTTCGCCTGCGATCATGAAGATGTCGTGCCGGACATGATGACGATGGCAAAGGGCCTGACCTCCGGCTATGCTCCCATGGGTGCCCTCGCGATTTCCGACAGAATATACCGCGAGATCCGCGACCTGACGCCCGATGGCAAGGCGATCGGCCACGGCGCAACCTATTCCGGCCATCCCGTTGCCGCTGCCGCTGCGCTCGAGGTCATCCGGCTCTACACCGATGGCGGAATCCTCTCACAAGCGCAGAAAATCGCTCCATATTTCGAGGCGCGGCTGCGTACGCTCGCCGATCATCCGCTCGTCGGCGATATCCGTATCTCTGGCCTGCTCGCCGGGATCGAACTGGTTTCGGATCGCGAGACCCGCGCCAAATTCGCGCCTGAGCTGAAGGTAGGCAAGAAGCTTCTCGGCCTCACCCGCGACCTCAAACTGCTGGTCCGCTGCTTCGATGACGGCATCATCGGTCTGGCACCGGCTCTGACCATCACGCCGGAGGAGGTCGATCTGATCGTGGAGCGTCTGCGCAATGCTTTTGACGCATTGATGCTGCAAGTGTAAACGCTGGCAGGCGTCGCAGCGTTTCCGCCTTTGCCGCTCAACGGCCCCTGCTACCCGAACGTCCGATCCATAGGAAACCCCCGCTTGTCGAAAGTGAAACTCGACCGTATCGACATCGCCATTCTGGCCAACCTCAGCCAGGATGGCCGAATGAGCAATGTGAGCCTTGCAGAGGCCGTCGGCCTGTCCCCAAGTCCATGTCTTCAGCGCGTCAAGCGTCTGGAAAACGCCGGCATCATCAGCGGTTACGGGGCTCGGATCGAACTTGCCAAGGTGGTCGAGGCGGTTACCATCTTCACTGAAGTGACCCTCGTCGATCATCGCCGCGAGAACTTCATCCGTTTCGAGACGGGAATTCGAAACGTGCTCGAGCTGCAGGAATGCCATCTCGTGAGCGGCGGATACGACTATTTGCTGCGGTTTCTTTGCCGTTCCATCGCGCAGTATCAGGAGATGATGGAGGGGCTTCTGGAGAGAAATCTCGGGATCGCAAAATATTTCAGCTATATCGTCATCAAGTCGCCGATCATCCGCGATCGCATTCCCGTTAAGGAACTGATCGAAAAATAGCAGAGCTCGCAGGCTACCGTACGGGGTGTTCGGTATCTTTTGACGTTTCAGTTCATTCCGAGGGGGGACTAGCGCTGCCGTCAGGAGACAATGACAGCATCCTTGCCGGCATAAAATCGCGGCCATCAAGATAGACGTTGACGCTCGGCCTTGCTGCCATCGTCGCGTGATCGAACGGACAGTGTTCGCAAGCGCACCGCAATCACGCAGCCGTGCAGAACTGTGAACCAAACACCGCTACAAATATATGCTTTGGTAGCTACTAACACCAATAACTATCCGTACTGCGGCGCGGTTTATCGGATAGAAATTATGGATATCGTAACAGATATACTCTTTAGAGGCATCGGCGGGAGCGATGTCGCGCTAACTCTCAACCGGGTTGCCATCGGCGTATTTTTCGGGCTCTGCGGCTATCACAAGCTTTTCAATACACAGCGCCACGCCTCGCTGGTCGAGGAGTTGAAGCGATGCGGGATTCCGTGGATCGGTTTTAACCAGTGGTGGGTACCGCTCGTCGAATTCAGCGGCGGCGCTGCCATTACGATCGGGTTGCTTGCCCCTCTCGCCGCGCTCGGCCTCCTTGTCATCATCATTGTCGCCGTTGCGACGACAGGCAGCCAGCGGGTTAAAATTTACAAACCCATCGACGAAGCAGATCGGCTCGATGACTGGCTTTACCTGCCGGAGACACTCTACGCCATCATGCTGATCGTCATCGTTACGGGCGGCCCTGGACCATACAGCCTGGATGCCATGATTCTGAATTTTCTGCGCCATAGCTCCTGAGACGGCTCACCGCGCCGCTGCCCGCTTTGGTCGATGTTAAACGCTGGCGCTCACCCGGCCTGATGGACTTCCGAGGCAGAGGCCGAGCCCTTTTAAAGCGGTAGAGCGGCGCCATTTTTGGCGGCGGCTACACGCGCGCTGATGGACCGCCTGCGCGCTGATGGACCGCCTGCGCGACCTTGAAGCCAGGCAGGACATGCTGCGCGAGCAGATCGAGGCTGCCAGGCATCCCCTTCCCGACATCCACCCGAACGTGGCGCAGGTCTACCGGCGCAAGATCGAGCGGCTGGCCGACGCCCTGCGGCACCCGGAGGATCGGCGCGAGGCGGCGGAGGCGATCCGTGCCCTGATCGAGCGCGTGACGCTCATCCCCGGTGCCAAGCGTGGCGAGATGGAAGTGACGCTGCACGGCGAGCTTGGCGCGATCCTGGCGTGGCTCGGTCCGGAAGGCGTTGAGAAGGCTGCAAAAACAAAAACTCCCGGCGGGTTTCGCGCGGGAGTGTCTGAATCGTTGGTTGCGGGGGCAGGATTTCATCATTACTTGCATCCAGAGCAAGCAATGATGGTTGCAGGCATGAAGAAAGAAATTTCCTCTTATTTATCAACGGTCCTCGAGACATCTCGGCGACTATCGGCCAACCCCGATAACGGGCTCTTTGCAGCGCAAGCATGATAGGTCTCTGACGTCAGGCAATTCTCATGACCTCGCGGAGGTCGCGCTCAACCGGACATGCCAGCAGGGCCATCGAAGGGGCGAGACGCGTCCAGACCAGAGAGTGGCCCTTTGATCTCGATTCGGAGAGTTTCGCGTCGAAACAGTCACCACGAAATGCCTGCTGGAATAGGCGTTGCCGCCGATAGTCTCCCTTGCGACGAACTTATTCGTCGACGCACCCATCGCTGCGTCAACCACGCGGTACCCGGCGTTTTTTTGCTTGCATATCTTCCTGCAGAACCAATCTCGACTCCGCGCTCGGCAGGAACTCAGACACAAAGAGCACGCAGCGCCTCTGGCTTAATAAGTTCCACAGTACGCACGCCTTGGAGCCGGATATAGCCCTTTTCACGGAACTTCGAGAAAACGCGCGAGACCGTCTCAATCGTCAAGCCCAGATAGTCGCCGATATCGGTGCGCGACATGGCGAGTTCGACCTGCGGAAGGCCGCCCTGACGTTCAAGTTGATCAAGCAGGAAGGCTGCGACGCGCTCGGCGGCATTCTGACGCCCGATGACGAGCAGGTGCTCCTGCGCGCGGATCAATGCCTTCAGCGCGATCGGAAGGATGCCGCGCGCGATGTCGGCACCGAGCGGTTGGCGAAAAATGCGGATCGCGGAATTGCAGATCGCCTCGGCAAAGAAATGATGGTGGCCGTCTGCCTCGAAGCCGAAGACCTCGCCTGCCACATGGAAGGCACTGATCTGCCGGCGACCATCGGAAAGTAGGCGGTAGACGCGAACCGCCCCGAACTCCACCTGGTAGAGAGCGGTGGCTCGCTCGCCCTGACCATAGATTTCCGCGTTGGACGCGTAGAGGATCACCTGATGCGGCTGCGAGGGCGCAAAGGCAGGTGGTACCAGTTGTGTCGCGGTGTGGCGAGTGACGGGAACGTCTGGATGAATTCTAGTTGAGGGAGCTTGTATGGCGTTGTGAGAGAGCATCTCGATATCTCCGATCTTGTCGGACCATCAGTGCCCCGGAACACCGATCGAAGAAATTCGGTTATATCCTAAGGGAAACTACGTAGGCATGGCGGGCCGCGGCTCCCGCCTCAGGGCATCGCGCACAGCTTCGACCAGCTTGTGGCCGAGGAGCGGTTTCAATACCACCCGCTCGAAGCCTCTGGCGACAAAGTCCTGCGCGTGGCTGGCTAGAACCACAACGGGTGTGCGCACGCCCTCCAAGAGTTTCCCACTGCGCACTCCTGCCGGTATCGACCGGTGGTCAATCACCAGACAGTCATAGCGGTCCGACAATGTATCGAGGTCGGGCAACCGCTCCACGATTTCCACACCACAGCCCTCCGCCTCCAGGACGAAAGCCAGCGAACGCCGGAAGGCTGGGTCCGGCGCGACAACGAGGATTTTCGCATTGGTGGGCAATTTTGATCTGCTTTTTCAGAAATCGGCCTCTCAGGCCATCGGCTACACTGCACTGACAGGAGACCAGACCGCCTTGCGCTGGATCAAGCCACCAAGCGCGTCTCAGCAGCTCTCGTCGCCCGCCGCCAAGACCATCCGGACGAGCTCGGGCAGGTTCTTGGCGGTCATCTTTGCCATGACATTCGAGCGGTGGACCTCCACCGTTCGCGGGCTGATATTGAGGTCGTAGGCGATGGTTTTGTTGGGTAGCCCCGCGACGATTCCGGCCATGACCTGTCTCTCCCGTTCGCTGAGCTGGCCGAGCCGCTGGCGTATGGCCGAAATGTCGTCCTGCTCCCGCGGCTTCCTTTTGAGCTCGGCGATGGCGCGTGCCACTGCTTCGAGCAGGACCTCGTCCTCGAATGGCTTCTCGATGAAATCGAGCGCGCCCGCCTTCATCGCCTCTACTGCCATCGGAACGTCCCCATGCCCCGTGATCACGATGGCGGGCAGCATCGCATCCTCATCGTGCAGCCGCCTGAGCAGGTCGACGCCGCTCATATCCGGCATGCGCAGATCGGTGACAAGGCAGGCGTTCTCCAGTTCCCCGGCAACGGAGAGGAAGGAGCTTGCCGAGTCGTGCACGCGCACCGCGTGCCCCGATATGGTGAGGAGGAATGCCAGCGATTTCCTGACAGGCTCCTCGTCGTCAACGATATGGATTACGACATCACCGCTCATTTTCCGGCTCCTGCTCTTTTCCGGCCGGCAGGGTGAAGCGGAAGGTCGCGCCACCCTTCTCGTTCCGCTGCATGATCAGTTCGCCCCCGTGGGCCTCGATGATCCGCTTCGATATGGAGAGCCCTATTCCCATCCCGCCGGGCTTAGTGGTGACGAAGGGCTGGAATAGCTGTGCCACCACGTCGTCCGGCACGCCTGAGCCCGTGTCGGAAACTTCCACCACCGCTTCATCGCCTTCGCCCTGCATGATTCGTACCACCAACTCGCGGGCTTCGCTCTCCTTCATGGCTTCCATGGCGTTGCGCATAAGGTTGATCAGCACTTGCTGTATCTGGACACGGTCAACCAGAACCACCTTCGGGCCGGCCTTGAAGTCGAACACCGTCCGCACACCCAACTCGCGCGAGCCGACGAGGGCGAGAGCGCCGGCCTCCTCGACGAGCTTATGGAGGTCTTCCGGCTGCTTTTCGGTCTCGCCCCTGGTGACGAACTCGCGTAGGTGGCGAATGATCTGCCCGGCGCGCAGCGTCTGGCGAGCGGTCTCATCCAGCGCCTCGCGCATACGTGAGGCCAGCGCATCATCCATGTTCTTTAGAAGCCGGCTACACCCCTGCACATAGTTTGCGATGGCCGAAAGCGGCTGGTTGAGCTCGTGTGCGAGGGTCGAGGCCATTTCTCCCAGTTCGTTCAGACGCGCCAGGCGCGCGAGTTCGGCCTGGATCTCCTCCAGTCTCGCCTCCGACTCGGCCCTTTCCGTCAGGTCGCGGATGAAGCCAGTGAAGAACACCTGGCCACCGCTCTTCATCTCACCCACCGCAAGCTTCATGGGGAAGGTCGAGCCGTCCTTCCGCCGCCCGACGACGACACGGTCGATCCCGATGATCCGCCGCTCGCCGGTTGTCAGATAGCGGTGGATGTAGCCGTCATGTTCGCCCTGGTAAGGCTCCGGCATCAGGATCTTGACGTTCTGCCCTACCGCTTCGGCTTCCGAATAGCCGAACTGGCGAACGGCAGCGCGGTTGAAAGAGATCATCGTGCCCTGCACATCAATGACCACCGTCGCGTCCGGCACCGTATCCAGAATGGAGCGAAGATGGGCTTCACGCGCATCGAGCTGTTCCTGCGCGCCACGAGCGATTTTCCTGGCGTCACGGTAGCCGGAGCCGACGAAGACCAACGCGGCGGAGAACAAAAACGACAAAAGCGCCGGCACGGCGCCGAAATCCGCCATCACCCCAGCTGCGCCTGCCGCGAGAAAGGCGGCGCCGACGGCCAAGACCAGGAAGCCCGCGCGCCTCCCTCCCCAGATGGCTGCGCCCAGAACGGCCATCGGCACCAGCAGCGACAACCACGTCTGATCCATTCCCCGGAAGAGCACTTGCCGCCCCAATGAAAGCGTTTCGACAACCGAACACTACCATAGGGCGGCGTCGGGAAAATCGCCACCATTCCGCAATGCGGCAAGATATGTCCTGCAAACTCGACGATCGCAAATAGCCCGCTCACTTTGATGAAGGTCAAAGACCCGTAAGCCTGTTCAACCAAATTGGATCGCTAACACAGGAGCTCGGGATGACTGGTGAATTCAAGGACAAGGTCGCGCTCGTCACAGGAGCCGGCTCGGGGATAGGGGCCGCAATCGCTCGCGAGTTGGCCACAGGAGGCGCCGAGCTGGTCGTCGCCGACCTGGAGCAGGAGTCTGCGAACAGGATCGTGGAAGGAATCCGAACGAGTGGAGGCCGAGCGCACGCCTTTGCCGTGGATGTAGCCGACGCCGAGGCGGTCGAGCGCATGGTGGATTTTGCCGTTCGCACGTGCGGTGACCTTCATCTGGCGGTCAATAATGCCGGGATCGGCGGCCCAAGCGAACCGACCGCCGACTATCCACTCGACGGCTGGCGCAAGGTGATCGATGTCAATCTGAATGGCGTCTTCTATGGCATGAAATATGAGATCGCAGCGATGCTGAAATCCGGCGGCGGCGCCATCGTGAACATGGCATCCATCCTCGGTTCAGTGGGATTTGCGAATGCCTGCGCCTATGTCTCGGCGAAACACGCGCTGCTGGGACTGACAAAAACGGCGGCGATGGAGTATGCGGCACAAGGCGTGCGGATCAATGCGGTCGGGCCAGCTTTCATCGACACGCCGCTTCTGTCGAAAAACCTCGACGACCAAGTCCTCGGCCAGCTCGCGGGACTTCATCCCATCGGCCGGCTCGGCACGCCTGAGGAGGTCTCGGCGCTCACCTGTTTCTTGCTTTCCGGACGCGCGAGCTTCATCACCGGCAGTTATCATCTCGTCGATGGCGGCTATACCACCCGGTAACCGGCTCACATCAGATCGCGCATGAGCTCAGGCACGATCTGAAGGTCCCGCAGTGCTGTCCGCAGTGCCCCCCTGCGATCGCGCGGAAGGGTGGCGACCTCGACACGATTGGAAAGCGGCACCCCCTGGTGCCGGTCGCGGCCCTGCTGCGCAAGCATCAGCGAGAGCACAAGATCGTGTGCGGCGAGCACACGACGGATCGCCGACTCGCTGCCGATCTGCCGCTCCAGGAGACCTTCGAGGCGCTCCCGCGTGGAGCGCGCGCGGATATTGTGGCGGATCGACAACGCTCGCGCGGCAGACACAAGAGGGAAAAGGGCGTAGCGCTTGAGATCGATCCGGCTTTCCTCGGTCCGCAATCCGCCGAACAGTGTGAAGGCTGTGTGCAGGCTGGCAAGCCGTTCGCCGAGTACCAGCGGAAACGTGGCATCAGCATGTCCATATGCGTAGGCGTCCTCGAATAGGGTCTCGCCAAGCGCTCTTTCGCCGTGCACGGGGGCAAGATCGAAGAAGATGTCGATGTTGAGCAGATCCTGAGGGCGCGAGCGGCGCACCCACTGGCTGATGCGCTCCCTCCAGAGATCCAGCGAACCGCGCCATTCCGCGTTTTTCGCCATCACGCCGCCCTTGCAATAGGCGATCCCGGCCGTATCGAGAATGGCAGCGATCCGCCCACCAAGAGCGCCGAACCACCGATCCTCCGGCCCGCCCGGCGCGCCCCGCTCGAAAACGATGGCATTGTCCTGGTCGGCGGCAAGCAGGCTCTCGCCACGCCCGGCGGAACCAAGAACAAGTACGGCATAGCGTGAGGGTGGGTCGCCCAGACCGACAATCTTCATTTCCTCTTCCGCAAGGATCGCCGCCCGACGCGTCATGGCGCGCAGTTCCTCGCTGACGATCTCGGCAACGGTCCGCGCTTCGATCTTCTCTGCCACCAGTGCCGACGCAACGGAGGGAAGAGAGGCCCAGGCGGCGGCCATGTCGGCATCGGACCTTGCGGCGTCGATCGCGTCGTCGAGCTGGATCGCCGCGCTTGCCCGCAGGCGCAGGAGATCGCGCGCGGATATCACGCCGACGAGACCACCATCATCGTCATGCACGCCGAGATGGCGAATCCCGAGCCTGTTCATCCGGCCGATCGCGCGATAGGCGAAGGCCTGGGCGCGGATGCTGATGAGCGGCCTGCTTGCAAGCTCGCCGGTGAGTCGCTCGAAAACGTTCCCGCCGTCGGCCGCCAGCAAGCCAAGCACGTCGCGCTCCGTGAGGATGCCGTATTCGCCTGTGGGATGTCCCACCACCCCCGCGTCAGAGACCAAGACGGAGCCCACCCGCCTCTCTGCCATCAGCCCGATCGCCGAGCGGAGCGATGTTTCATGGCGGACGACGATAGGAGGCGTAGCCATGAGATCGCCGACGCGATGCTGGTAGGCGAAGGGGTCGACCGCGGCAAAGGGTTGCGGGACCGGCCGCAGGAAGGGATCCGCCCATCCGGCCTTTGCCTGCTCGTCCTGCTCCCGTGCAAGCTGGAGGGAGGCCCGCTCCGCCTCGGCAAAGGTGCGAATGCCCATGGCCTGCAGCCTCGGCAGGAGTCCCGTGAACACTTTCGCTGCGGCCACGGCGTCGCCGAGCGCCTGATGGCGGCCTGTGACTTCGAACCCGAGCCAGGCGGCAAGCGCCTCGAGCGAGTGGTCGCGCAGATCGCGATTGACGATGCGGCTCAGCGTTCGTACGCACAACGTCCGCGGCCGCTTCCACTGGATTCCAGCACGCGCCGCTTCCCTATCTATGATTGCGAGATCGAAGCCGAGGGCATAGCCGATCAACGGGCGTCCGCCGCAAAACGTCTCGAAGCTGCGCCAGGCGGAAGCGAAGGCCGGCGCCTTTCGCACCATCGCGTTGGTAATGCCGTGGATGTGTGTCGATTCAGGCGGGACCGGCACCCCCGGATTGACAAGGCTTTCGAAGGATTGGTCCGGCCACACCGCCCCGCGCGCGATCGCCACGCCCCCGACCTGGACGATGCGCGCCGTGCGCGTGTCGAGGCCGGTGGTCTCGGTGTCGAAAGCCACCGCATCGAGCGCAATCAGCGGAATCGCTCCGACGTCAGGCTGCACGAACGCCCCTCCCATCTCAGATAGCTTATACCGTGCACCGGTGCTTCGAGCCACGAAGAACGCTACCGCTATGGGGTTCAGGCTGCCCGTTCACCGAGCCGGCGCATCTGATCGAGCCATTTGCGCCGCTTTTGATCGCCGGCGGCCTCGATCATGCCGAACAGGGTTTCCTTCACCGGGCCGAGCCCCACGAATTTGAGGATGTTGCGCCGCATCCCGCGCAGCCCGTGGCCCAAAAACCACCAGCGATAGAAGAAGGCCGGCATGCCCATGGTGACGATGATGCGGGCCGAGCGGCCCTTGAGGAGGGTTTCCGGAAAGCCTCTCTTCCCGTAGGCGAAGGCGACACCCGGCCGCATTATCTGTTCGAGGAAGCCCTTGAGCAAGGCCGGCATCGTTCCCAGCCACAGCGGAAAGACGAAGACCAGGTGCTCGGCCCTGAGGATCGCTTCCTTGGCGAGCTCGAGCTCCTGCGGGACCGACCCGTGCAGGAAGTCCTCCTGCGTGCGAAGCAGCGGAAAATCGATCTTTGCAAGGTCGATCCTGGTCACCTGGTGGCCTGCAGCTTCCGCACCCTCGGCATAGGCATCCGCCAAGGCGCGGCAGTAGCGGCCCGGATCCGGATCGGGGTGGCCCTGAATGATGACGATACGGTTGGTCATGATGCTTCCTGGTTTTGAATATCGAAACGATACGCTCCTTGCCCGGCCACCCCTTTGACTGGCATCAAAGACTGGGAACAAATCGGCTGGAGCTCCTCTTTCCTTGATCGTGCGCAAGATCACCGTGCCGCAGTGCCGCTAGAACTGGGCGGTTAACAAGAGGCGGACTTCCCATGACCATCCGCAATCTCGAACATGCGGTCGATCCGAAGTCGGTGGCCGTCTTCGGCGCGTCTGTCCGGCAGGGCTCCGTTGGCCGGATCGTCCTTGAAAATATCCTCGCGGGTGGCTTTAAGGGCGATGTCTGGCCGGTCAATCCGAAATACCGGGAGATCGACGGCCGGCGCTGCTATGCAACTGCAAGTGAACTGCCGGCAGCACCCCTCTTGGCAGTGATCGCCACCCCGGCCAGGACGGTCCCGGGCATCATTGGCGCACTGGGAAAGAAGGGGACGCGCACGGCAGTGGTGATCAGCGCCGGACTTACGCGCGAGAACGGGCTGCGCCAGGCCATGCTCGACGCGGCGAAGCCATACCTCTTCCGCGTCATCGGTCCCAATACGGTGGGCCTGATCGTCCCGCCCGCGAAGCTCAATGCAAGCTTTGCCCATATGAACCCGCAACCAGGCGGCCTGGCCCTCCTGTCGCAATCCGGAGCGATCGCCACTTCGCTGATCGACTGGGCGGCGGACGAAGGGATCGGCTTCTCGCATGTCGTCTCGCTGGGTGATATGGCCGATGTTGACGTCGGCGACTATCTCGACCTGCTGGCGGGCGACGCGCGGACGCGCGCCATCCTGCTCTACCTCGAAAGCATTCCGAACCCGCGAAAGTTCATGTCGGCGGCCCGTGCCGCCGCGCGCCTCAAGCCGGTCATCGCCGTCAAGACGGGCAGGCATGCCGCCGCAGCAAAGGCTGCAACCACCCACACCGGCGCCCTTTCCGGCTCCGACAAGGTTGTCGAAGCAGCGCTCGGTCGCGCCGGCATCCTACGGGTGCGCGGCCTGCAGGAGCTCTTCGATGCAGCGGAGACGGTCGCCCGCTTCCCCAAGCTCGAAGGGTCGCGGGTGGGCATCGTCACCAATGGCGGCGGCGCCGGCGTGCTCGCCGTCGACAGGTTGGCGGACCTGGGTGCCGAGCTCGCCGCGCTTTCGCAGGAGACCATCGGCAAGCTGGACAGGGTCCTGCCTACGAACTGGTCGCGCGCCAATCCCGTCGACATCATCGGCGACGCACCCGCCGAGCGGTACGGCGCCAGTGTGGCGGCGGTCGCGGAGGATTCGGGAACCGACGCGCTGCTGGTGATGAACTGTCCCACGGGGCTCGCCTCCCCCGCCGAGGCGGCGCAGGCAGTCGCACGCCTTGCGAAAGAAGGAATGATCAACGGCAAGCCGGTGCTCACCTGCTGGCTGGGCGAGAAGACCGCGCGGGAAGGCCGCCGCGTTCTGCAGGAAGCGGGGATCGCAAGCTTCGAGACCCCCGCGGCGGCGGCCGCCGCAGTCTCATACCTCAGCGACTGGTCGCGGGCGCAGAAAGCCTTGATGCGTGTTCCCTCGAGCCGCGGCGAAGACGTGCGCGGCGACCGCCAAGCCGTCCTCGACATCTTTCGGAAGGCGGCCTCCGAGGGCCGGCGCATGCTCACCGAGCCAGAAGCCAAGGCAGCGATCGAGGCCTACGGGATCTCGGTCCCGGAAACGATCGTGGTTCGCACGGGCAACGATGCGGGAAAAGCGGCGAAGCGCCTGCTCAAGCAATCTGAGAAGATCGTCGTCAAGCTGCTCTCCAAGGAGATCAGCCACAAATCGGATGTTGGCGGCGTGGTGCTCGGCATCGCCACGCCCGAAGCCGCGGTCGAGGCGGTCCATGGCATTGAAGAGCGCTTGCGGAAAACTGGTGAGGCCGGAAAGATCGATGGCTTCGTCGTGCAACCGATGGTCACCAGGAAGGGAGCGCAAGAGGTTATCCTCGGTGTCGGCCGCGACCCCATTTTCGGCCCGACTGTGCTGTTCGGCGCGGGCGGCACGGCCGTGGAGATCCTCGACGATACCGCGATAGCCCTCCCCCCGCTCGACAATGTGCTTTCCGGCGACCTGATCGACCGCACGCGCATCGGCCGGCTGCTCGCCGGCTATCGCGACCGACCCTCTGCCGATCGCCAGGCCATCGTCCGGGCGCTGAATGCCTTGTCGCAACTGATCGTCGATTTCCCCTGCATCGTCTCGATGGACATCAACCCGCTGCTTGCCGACGGCGAAGGCGTCATCGCGCTCGATGCGCGCATCGAAATTGAACCGAGCGATGTGGAACACGCCGGCCCCAACCCGGCGCTCGCCATCCGGCCCTACCCCGCTGCCTGGGAAAAGGACGTCGTCCTGAAGGGGGAGGAATATTGCCTGCGCCCAATCAAGCCGGCGGACGTCTCGCTTTATCCCGCCTTCCTCGCGAAGGTGTCACCGGAGGACATCAGGTTCCGCTTCCTCGCGCCGCGCCGGCATTTTCCCGACGAGATGCTTCTGCGGCTCACCCAGCTCGACTACGAGCGGGAAATCGCCTTCGTCGCTCTGCGAAAGGACACCGGCGAACTTGCCGGCATCGTGCGCCTGTCTTCCGATCCGAACAAGGAAACAGCCGAGTACGGCCTTCTCGTCCGCACTGACCTGCAGGGCCGAGGCCTGGGTTGGGCCCTCCTCAAGCACCTCATCGACTATGCGCGGGCAGACGGCCTGAGCGTCATCGAAGGCTTAATCCTCAGTGAGAACACGAAAATGCTCGCGATGGGTAGGGAGTTCGGCTTCAAGCTGGCGCCCCACCCTTCAGAGCCCGGCGTCACGATCGCCAAGCTCAAGCTGCGGTAGCCGCGTTGCGGCGCTTGGATCAGGCACCTCCGACCCGACTGTCGTCGACAAAGGCTCACGCTGGAAGCGGCCCTTCAGGACCGCGATCAGAGCCAACGTAATGGAGATCGTCGCCGGCCCGAGAACAAGCCCGGAAGCGCCGAACAGGATGATGCCGCCCACAGCGCCAATGAAAGCCAGAACAGTGTGCAGCTTCAGCCGATTGCCGACAAATATCGGGTAGAGCAGATTATCGATCGTGGCGATTATCACGCCGCCCCATATAACCAGAACTAGAGCACGAACCCACTCGCCTTCCACGGCAAGAAAGATGGCTGCGGGGACCCAGATCACGAACGCACCCAGCACGGGCACGATCGCGAGGAGACCCATGACCAGCCCCCAGAACGCGGGAGCCGGCAGGCCAAGCAACCAGAACATCAGACCGCCCAGAGTGCCCTGAACGGCGGCGACCATAAGGGTCCCGAACATCGTGGCGTGCACGGTATCCACAAAACGGGCAACAATATGTGCCGTCTCATCACCGTTCAGCGGCGAGAATTCCCCCAGGGCGCGTACGGCAAGCTTCCGATCGCGCAGGAAATAGAAGAGCATGTAGAAGACGAGCAGAAGCGTGATCGCCTGATTGATGGATCCGCGCAGCAGCGTTGCACTCTGTGCGGTGAGCCACTGGGCAATCCGCCCCATCATTCCGGCGAGGTCGAGGCGCTCGCCGAGCCACGCGGCGAGCGTAGAGAATATCGGAACACCATTGATGATGCTCTGCCAGTCGGACGACCGCAGCGCGCTTTCGATGTTCATGGCGCCATCGGCAGCCTCCCTGACAAGCTGCTGCACGATGAAGAGCAGAAGCAGTATCACAATCAAGGCAGCCACCGACGCCGAGACGAATGCGGCGACGTTTGCGCCAAGGTGCATTTCGAGTTTCGGCTGGACCGGCGCGATGAGGACGCCGAGCACGACAGCCCAGACAAGTGCCGGGAGGAATGGTAGCGCCAGCCGATAGGAGAGGTAGACGCCCAGGACGGCGGCGGCCACTAGGACCAGCATCCTGGCCGCGCTCGAATCCATACGCTCGATTACGGTCACAGCCGTCGGCGTTCCGTTCTTTTTCGCTTTGGTATTTTGCTGACGCATATCGCTCTCACCCCCGAAACCCGACGGAATTGCCAGTGCTGGCCGTCTCCGGAGAGGACTATCGCCGTCGTGCATTGCCGCAGGTTTAGAATTCGAGCCTCAGAGTTTTTCCACCAGCTTCACCTGGTAAGTGTGCATCACGCCGTCGCTGAGGATCGAGACATATTCGCCTGTCACGAACCGTTCGTCGCTGAAGCGAAAACCGAGTTCGTCGTCATCCTCGCCCTCGCCGTAGTCGAGGTACCACTGGCCGCCCGGCTTGCGGCGCAGGCGCCCCACCAGATCCTTCTCGCCGGGACGGAAGCGGCGCACACGGCAGTTCGCCTGGTGCTTCACGCACTCTTCTGCATCAAGGTTGCCGTCGACATCGAGTGGAACGACAAGATCGTAGCCATAAGCACGATCACCCTGCGGGTGGCCTTTTTCGCGCGCAAGCTCGAGCCTCACATGGCGGAATTTTTCACTCAGGTGAGCGGTCGTGACAGTCATAGCGTCTCTCCAATCGGTAAGGCGTAGCCGCATCCTTCCGCGTTCCGAGACCCTTCTCCTTGATCAGGGTCAATCGTCTCCGCAGCACCGGCGCGTGCGCTGCTTGATCCAGCGCAAAGGGCGCGCCGCTCATTCGCAGTAAGGAAAGCGACAAGGTGGAAATTCAGCATCCAAGGAGCGTGTGATGACCTTCAAAACCGTACTGAGCGTGATCAGTGTCGAGCATTCCGATGGCGACTTGCGGTTGGCGATTGATCTGTCCCGACAGATCGACGCCCACCTTGCAGTCCTGGTGCTTTCGATTGCCGTCCCGCCACCAACCAGCGAATACGCCGCGGTGATGACGGAAGCTTGGCTGCAAGACCGTCAGGCTGAGATCGACCGGCTCCATGCACGAGTGAAGGAGGTGACGGCGATTCTCGCCCAGAGCAAGCTTTCGGCCGATGTTGACGGCGAATATGTCGAGCGGGGCTGGACCGACGATATGGTCGGCCGACGGAGCCGATATGCCGATGTCACCCTGATCGGCCCGGAACTCAACAGCGACGAGGATCTGAAAACCATGGTCCTGAAAGGTTCCCTGTACGAGTCCCAGATCCCCGTTCTGCTCATCCCGAATGCCGCCGGCGCGACCTTGCTGCCGAAAAAGGTCCTGCTCGCATGGGATGGCGGACCCGAGGCCACCCGTGCCGCACGTGAAGCCCTTCCACTGCTGATTGGTGCGGACGATGTCCATCTCACGATGATCGATCCGCGGGCAACCGAAGACGGCCTGAACATTGAGCCCGGAACGGACCTCGCGGCCTATCTCGCCCACCATGGCGCAAAAGTCACCATCGACCAGCTCCCGAGCGGCGGTCAGCCCATCGTGGAGACGCTACGCAGACATGCGATAGATATGGCAGCAGACATGGTCGTGATGGGCGCCTACGGTCACTCGCGCCTGCGCCAGAGGATTTTCGGCGGTGTCACGCGCTCCATGATCGAGGAAGCGGATCTGCCCGTCTTCATGGCACGCTAGAATTGCGGGCATAGAAATGTCTGTGGTTACGCCGCCTTGGCAGCCAACGGCGGGATTGAGCGACGCGCAAGCGGCCGAACGCATGGCGCGCTTCGGGCCCAACGTCCTGCCTCAACCGAGGGCCGCATCTCTCCTGCGCGTTTTCCTGCGCCAGTTCCTGAGCCCGCTCATTTATATTCTGCTTGCGGCGGCTGTCGTCTCGCTGGTTATGAGCGACTTGAAAGACGCGATCTTCATCGGCGCCGTGCTTTTGCTCAACGGCATCATCGGCGCGGTGCAGGAACATTCGGCAGGCCGGGCGGCGGCGGCTCTGCGCAACCTGGAGGAGCCGCACGCCACGGTCCTGCGCGATGGGACGGCGCGCCAGATCGATGCGCGCCAGCTCGTTCCCGGGGACCTCGTACTGCTCGAGGCGGGCGCGCGCGTGCCCGCCGATATGGAGCTTCTTCAGACGGAGGATCTGCAGTGCGATGAGTCGCTGCTCACCGGTGAGTCCGCACCGGTGAAAAAGGTCGCCTCGAGGGGCCGCGCAACAGCCTTTGCTGGAAGCATGGTCACGCGCGGACGCGGACGCGGGCTGGTGACAGCCACCGGAACAGCGACTGAACTCGGCAAGATTGCAGAGCAGATCGGCAAGCCATCGGTCTCGCAGCCTCCGCTGATGATCCGGCTTGAAAAATTCTCCCGGATTATCGCCGTCGCCGTGGTGGTGGCGATTGCAGCCCTGGTCGGTGTCGGCCTGATCAGGGCAATGCCGTACTCGGACCTCTTTCTGATGGCCATCGGTCTTGCCGTATCGGCCATACCGGAAGGTCTGCCGGTGGCGATCTCCGTTGCCCTTGCGATCGGCATGCGGCGGATGGCGTCCGCGAACGTCATCGTGCGCAGGATGCCGGCGATCGAATCGCTCGGCTCCTGCACGATGATCGCCACGGACAAGACCGGCACGCTGACGATGAACCAGCTGACGGTCACCGATATCTGCCTGCCCGACGGAACACGCGTTGCCTTCAGGCAAGGAGACGGCCGAGGGCAGTCCGATGACGCGCTCCACGCCTTTACGGAACAAGGAAGGGAGCGGATCGCGCCTCTTCTGAAAGCGGCTGCCCTACCCAATGAAGCGCGTCTTGTGCAGGACGGCGACGGCTGGAAGGGTTATGGCGATACGGTCGATATCGCTCTGCTTGCCGCCGCGCATGAGGCCGGAGTGGCGCTTGAAGAGGCGACGCAGACCTATCCTCTTCTCACCCGCATCCCCTATGAGCCCGATCTGAAATTCGCGGCCTCCTTCCATGAAGGCAAGACATGCACCCGCGTGTTCGTGAAAGGCGCTCCTGAAACGCTGATCGCCATGTGCGACCGCATGAACGCGGGCGGCTCCGCTTTTGCGATCGACCGCGAAGCCCTCGTCCGGCAGAAGGAGGAGATGGCCGCGCGCGGACTGCGCGTGCTCGCCTTCGCCGAAGGCGAGATCGCATCCGAGCCGGAAAGCCAATATGGCCACCACCACCTCGTCGACCTTGTCTTCCTTGGCTTCGCCGGCATGCAGGACCCGGTGCGGCCGGAAGTGCCGGACGCGATACGCGACTGCTACGCAGCCGGCATCGAGGTGGTCATGGTCACGGGCGACGATCCGGGAACCGCAGGCGCAATTGCCCGGGATGCGGGCCTGCAGTTCTCTCCCGACCAGGTGATGACCGGCCAGGACATTCGCCGGGCGGAAGCGGAAGGGCCGGATGCACTCGACCGCCTGACCGGCAAAGCCCGCATCTATGCGCGCGTCGACCCGGCGCAGAAGCTGTCGATCGTTCTTTCGCTGGCGCGAAATGGACATTTCGTGGCGGTGACGGGAGATGGCGTCAATGATGCGCCAGCGCTGAAGCACGCCCATGTCGGCGTCGCGATGGGGCGCAAGGGCACGGATGTCGCAAAGGAGAGCGCCGATATCATCCTGACTGACGACAATTTCGCCTCTATCGTAGCCGGCGTGCGGGAGGGGCGGGTCGCCTACGCGAATATCCGTAAGGTGGTCTTCATGCTCGTCTCGACGGGCGCGGCCGAGGTCGTCCTGTTCCTGCTCGCCTTTCCCCTGGGCCTGCCGATGCCGCTCCTGCCGGTGCAACTCCTTTGGCTGAACCTCGTGACCAACGGTATCCAGGACGTCGCCCTGGCAGCGGAGAAAGCCGAAGGCGACGAGCTTTCCTATCCGCCACGCAGTCCGAACGAGTCCATTTTCGATCGCGTCATGATCCGCCGCATCTGGCATTCGACCCTCGTCATGGGACTGGGCGGTTTCGCTGTGTTTTACTGGCTGCTCCAGCAGGGCTACGGAGAGGCCGAGGCACGCAATCTGCTCCTTCTTCTGTTCGTTCTCTTCGAGAATTTCCAGACCTTCAACAGCCGGTCAGAGCATCATTCAGTGTTCCGCCAGCGGCTCCTCTCCAACCCGCTCCTGGTGCTTGGAGTGCTCGCGGCGCAGGCACTCCATATCGGAGCCATGTACATTCCCTGGCTGAGCGGCGTGTTGCAGGTTGCACCCGTCTCCCTTTTCGAATGGGCCGCCCTCCTGCTGGCCGCATCCGCGCTCCTGGCCGTCATGGAATTCGAGAAGATGTGGGACGGCAGGCACCATCTACGTCTCGCCACAAAGGCGTCTTGAGCACAGCGATAGTGCCTTGTGGGTTGCCTTGACCGGGATCAAGGCACGGGTCGCACCTCTCTGCGAATGTGCACGGGATCACCGGGCATGCCCGGGCAAGGAGCCATACGCGGAGGCGAAAATGCGAGCCAAGGACCTGATGTCCACCCGATGCGTCACGGTGTCCGCCGAGAACAGCATCAAGCATGCTGCACAGATCATGCTGGACCATGATCTGAGCGGCCTGCCGGTCCTTGCCGACGATGGCCGGCTCGTGGGAATCATCACGGAGGGGGACCTGCTTCGTCGTTGCGAAGTGGGCAATGTGAAGGCTGGCGAGGAACTGCCCCCGGAGACAAGGGCACGAGGCTATCTTCATGGCCACGGCTGGAAGGTCGGCCATGTCATGTCGCCGGACGTGGTGGCTGTGACCGAGGATGCGTCCGCCGACCACATAGCCGAGGTCATGGCCAGGCACGGGATCAAGCGGGTTCCGGTGCTCCGCGGGGATCGCGTCGTAGGCATCGTCTCCCGCCGCGACCTCCTCAAATTGATCTGTTCGGCGCCCAAGGATGCCACGGCGCCTGGCGACGCGGCGATCGAGCGGAGTGTTCGCGCGCGGTTGAATCAGGATCTCGGGCTTGGTGATGACCAGATCGAAGTCAAAGTCAAAGCGGGAACGGTTCGCCTGCGGGGCTCGGTAGGGTCCGAAGCCGAGCGCCAGGCGCTGGCCGCATTGGCAGAGGGTGTGCGCGGCGTCGCCGGGATAGTTCTCGATGTGGCGATTGCGCCTGGCACCGAGATCATCGATCGTGACCGGCAGGGTCGTCAGCTCAGATAGACCTCGCTTCCATAGCGTCGCATCATGCGCTGGCTGTTGAAGTAGGAGCCGATCTTCGAGATGGACTGCTTCATCATCCAGATCCAGCGCGGGCGGTTTTCGTAGAAGAGCGGCAGAACGGTCCGTTCGAGCTTGTCCAGGCAGGCGGATGCATGTTCCTTGGCAGGCTGGCCTCCCTCTCCGATGGCCCACCCAGTAACGCCTTCGACCCATCCTTCACTCCACCAACCGTCGAGAACGCTCAAGTTGAGCACGCCGTTGAGCGCTGCCTTCATTCCGCTGGTGCCGGACGCTTCCAGTGGCGGCATCGGCGTGTTCAGCCACACATCCGCGCCCGAAACAAAGAGCCGGGCCAGCTCCATGTCGTAATTCGGAACGAAGGCAGCCGGGAGCTCCGGCGCCAGTTCACGGATATGGCGATGGATCTCGGCGATCAGCGCCTTGCCTTCCTGATCCTGCGGGTGCGCCTTGCCGCCCATGACGATCTGGAAGGGATAGCGCCGATTGATTTCGCGAAGCCGATCGAGGTCAGTGAAGATGAGATGAGGCCGCTTATACCCGGTCATTCGGCGAGCGAACGCGATGATCGGCCGCTCCTCATCAAGCATTTGGCCGGTCGCCTTCGCCACCGCGGCGACGAGACCCCTCTTCGCCCTTTGATGCGCGTTCCAGATCGCCTCGTCGGGCAGTTGCTCGCAGCGTGTCAGCCGCTCCGGCTGATGGGCCCAGCTCGAAAGAATGCCCTGGAACAGTTCCGCGAACGATGGATGCGCCCATGTCGGGACATGAACCCCGTTGGTGACCGCGCCCACCTGGTAGCCTGGGAACATAAGGCGGGTCGTCTCGGCATGGACTTCCGCCACACCATTCACATGCCGGCTGAGGTTGAGCGCGAGGAGCGTCATGTTGAGCTCGTCCTTGCCGCCCAACTGCTTGAGCAAGTCGGGGTCTACCAACCCGCCATGCCCCAGGATTCGCTCTACCTCGCCATAGGAGAACCTGTCATGGCCGGCTTCGACCGGCGTGTGGGTCGTGAACACGCAGGCTTCGCGGACCTTATCCAGTCGCCCCTGCAACGGCACATCGCTTCCGGTCTGCTTGGCGAGAAGGTGGAGGGTAAGTAGGGAAGCATGCCCTTCATTGAGGTGAAATTTCCTGATCTCGAAGCCGAGTCCTTCGAGAATTCGAGCACCGCCGACCCCAAGCACGATTTCCTGCTTGAGACGGTAGGCGGCATCACCGCCATAGAGACGGTCCGTTATGCTTCGATCTTCCGGACGGTTCTGCTCGAGTCTCGTATCGAGGAGAAGGACAGGGATCCGCCCGCCGAGCGGGCAGGAGACGACGTAGAGCCACGGCCTCACCCAGACGGAACGCCCCTCGATATCGACGGCCGCCATAAAATCCAGCTGCGTGGCCCAGTCTTCCACGCGCCATGGATCCGCATGGTCGACCTGCTCCCCTGCGCTTCCTATCTTCTGCCGCAGATAGCCCTCGTGCGACACAAGCGTGACGAACACGAGCGGCAAGTCGAGATCGGCGGATGACCGGGCGCAGTCGCCGGCAAGTATGCCGAGGCCCCCGCTATACGTCCGCATCTCCGGCCGGAGGGCAATCTCCATGGAAAAGTAGGCAATGCTGGTGTGCCTCAGAAACTGTTGGAGAGTGTCCATGGCCTTCTGTTCCTTCATGGGACCGGTCGTCGCCGGCATGCGCCGCCGCGAGACTAAACCTTCCCGACCGCTGACAGGACATGGCGTGCGATCACCACTTCCTCGTCGGTCGGGATCACGTATACGTCGACCGGGCTGTCAACAGCGCTGATCCGCTCCGCATGGGTTTCGTTGGCGCCGTGATCGATCCTTGCGCCGAGCCATGTCAGACGTGAGCAGATGGCCGAGCGGATCGAGGCCGAGTGCTCGCCTATTCCTGCGGTGAACACCAGGCCGTCGAGACCGCCCATCGTACTGGCCAGTGCCGCCGCCTCCCGCGCCGCGCGGAAGGCGAAGAGCTCAAGCGCTTCGCGGGCGCGCGGATCGCGGCTTTCCGAAAGCGTCCGCACGTCGCTCGAGATACCGGAAACCCCCAAAAGGCCGGACTCCTCGTAAAGCACATGCTGAAGCTCCGCGGGAGAAAATCCCTCCTCCTGAAGGAGGTAAAGGAGCACGCCCGGATCGATCGCACCGCAGCGCGTGCCCATCACCAGGCCGTCGAGCGCGGAAAATCCCATGGTGGTGTCGACGCTGTTGCCGTCGTGCAGGGCGCATAGGCTCGCGCCGTTTCCAAGATGCGCGACAATGACCCGTCCTGCCGCGAGCTCCGGAGACGCCTGCCGCAGGCGAGATGCGATATATTCGTAGGAAAGGCCGTGAAATCCGTAACTCTGGATTCCCATAGCCTCGTAGCGCCTGACCGTGGCCTCGATCGTTCCGTGAAAAGCCGTGTCAAAGCAGCCGACCTGCGGCAAAAGCGGTCGCAAGGCAGTAAGGGCACGGATAGGGGCGATGCTGCGCGGCTGATGGAGCGGCGCAAGGGGCGTCAGCTTCTCCACTTCGTCGATCACCTGCGGCGTCAGCGGTACCGGCTCGCTGAACCGGCTGCCGCCGTGGACGATGCGGTGGCCGGCCGCAACAAGTCCCTGACCGGTCCAACTGTCGGCCCAACGGAGCAATTCGCCGATCGCATCTTCAAGGCCCCTGCCCGGCAACTCCTTCTCCAGAAGCGTTTTCCCATCCGGGCCCTTGGCGGTCAGGCTGCGCACGTTGCCAAGGCCGACTGCGCCACGGGCCATGGAGCGCGGTACTCCTGAAGAGCCAGCCTCGTAGAGACCAAACTTGAGGCTCGAGGAGCCGGCATTGAGAGCGAGGATGGCACTCGGCATCAATCACCGGCTTCGGCGGCCGTCTTATAGTGCCACCCCCAATCGCGGATCTCGGGCATGTCTTCGCCGTGCTCACGGATATAGGCGGCGTGCTCGGCGAGCTTGTCGTTGAGCCGTGCGACCAGTTCGCCCGCCTTGCCACCCAGCCGCGTCACGCGGGTGGCGGCGGCCATGGCGAGATGGAACCGATCGAGCGAATTCATCACCACCATGTCGAAGGGCGTGGTGGTCGTGCCTTCCTCGCGGAATCCGTGGACATGCATGTTGTCGTGGTTGGCGCGTTTATAGGTCAAGCGGTGGATGAGATAGGGATATCCGTGATAGGCGAAGATCACCGGTTTGTCCGTCGTGAACAGGGCGTCGAAGAGCTGATCGTCAAGGCCATGCGGATGCTCTGTCGCCGATTGCAGCGTCATCAGGTCGACCACATTGACGACGCGGATCTTCAGGTCGGAGAAGGCGGAGCGCAGGATGTCCACGGCAGCCAGCGTCTCCAGCGTCGGCACGTCGCCGGCGCAGGCCATGACCACATCCGGTTCCTCGTCTCCGGCCACCGTCCCCGCCCATTCCCAGACGCCGGCCCCTGCCCTGCAGTGGATCTCGGCCTCATCGGCGCTCAGCCATTGCGGCGCCGGCTGCTTGCCCGCCGTGATCACGTTGATGCGGTTGTAGGTCTTGAGGCAGTGGTCGGTCACCCATAGCAGGGTGTTCGCGTCGGGCGGGAAGTAGAGGCGGATCGTATCCGCCTTCTTGTTGGCGACAAAATCGGCGAACCCGGGATCCTGATGGCTGAAGCCGTTGTGGTCCTGCCTCCAGACATGGGAGGTGAGCAGGTAGTTGAGCGACGCGATCGGCTCGCGCCAGGGGAGCTCGCGCGAGACCTTCACCCATTTGGCGTGCTGGTTGACCATGGAATCCACGATGTGGATGAAGGCTTCATAGCAGGAGAAGAGCCCGTGGCGGCCTGTGAGCAGATAGCCCTCCAGCCAGCCCTGGCAGAGATGTTCACTCAGGATTTCCATGACGCGCCCGTCGCGCGCGAGGTGCACGTCGTAGGGCTCGATCCTCTCCATCCAGACACGATCGGTGACATCGAAGACGGCGTCGAGCCGGTTTGACGATGTCTCGTCAGGTCCCATCAATCTGAAATTGTCCGCATTCAGCTTCATCACGTCGCGCAGATAGGTGCCCATCACGCGTGTCGCCTCGGCCTTCACCCCTCCCGGCTGCGGAGTGTCGATAGAGTACGTCTTCCAGTCCGGCAGGATGAGGTCGCGTTTCAGAAGCCCGCCATTCGCGTGCGGATTGGCGCCCATGCGCTTGTTTCCCGAAGGCGCCAGAGCGGCAAGTTCCGGCCGCAGGCGACCGTTCTCTTCGAACAATTCCTCCGGCTTGTAGGCCCGCATCCAGTCTTCCAGCACGCGCCGGTGCTCGTCATTGCCCCGCGCGTTGGCAACCGGCACCTGGTGCGAACGCCAGAAGTCCTCGACCTTCCTGCCGTCAACTTCCTTCGGGCCTGTCCAGCCCTTTGGGCTGCGCAGCACGATCATCGGCCAGCGCGGGCGCTCTCCCAGCCATTCCGGGTCGCGCGCCTGCCGCTGAATGGCGGAGATGCGGTCGAGCGCCGTGTCAAGCGTGCGGGCCATCAGCTTGTGCATTTCGGCGGGCTCGCTGCCTTCCACGAAGAACGGCTCATATCCATCGCCGGTGAAGAGAGCGCGCAGTTCCTCATCGTCCATCCGGCCAAAGATCGTGGGATTGGCGATCTTGTAGCCGTTCAAGTGGAGAATAGGCAGAACGGCACCATCTCGCGCCGGGTTGAGGAACTTGTTGGAATGCCACGCCGCGGCGGTGGGTCCGGTTTCCGCCTCGCCGTCGCCGACCACGCACGCAACCAGCAGGTCGGGATTGTCGAAAGCGGCGCCGTAGGCGTGCGCGAGCGCGTAGCCGAGTTCCCCGCCTTCGTGGATCGAACCCGGGGTTTCCGGGGCCGCGTGGCTGGGCACCCCGCCGGGAAACGAGAACTGGCGGAAGAGCTTTCTCAGCCCTTGTTCATCCTGAGGCACATCCGGATAGATTTCGCTGTATGTCCCTTCGAGATAGGTGTTGGCCACCATCGCGGGGCCGCCGTGCCCCGGACCGCAGACATAGATCACGTTCAGGTCGCGCGTACGGATGACCCGGTTCAGGTGGACGTAGACGAAGTTCAAACCCGGCGTCGTTCCCCAATGCCCCAGAAGCCGAGGCTTGACATGCTCGGCCCTGAACGGCTCGCGGAGCAGCGGGTTGGCCATGAGATAGATCTGGCCCACCGAGATATAGTTTGCCGCTCTCCAATAACGGTCGATCGCTTCAAACTCCGATAAGCCCGGCCCTGTTTCGCCGTCGGTCTTGGCAACATCCATTTGAATACTCCTCACGGCAGAAATCTGGGGCAGCGGCACGGAACGAAAAGGCTTTCGCGAAAAGACATGCCACGTCCGCCCGGAGGAGACGTTGATCGGTGTCAACGCGCACTTCAGATTCGAGACGCGCGAGGAGAGCGAACACTGAGGCGGCCGCCCGGAACACGCGGCGATCGCAAATTTGTTTCTGTTTGACGCGGGTCAAGGCGCGGCTGCGCTCATCTGCGAATTTACGCGGGAACAAAGAGGCGTGCACCGCAATGCAACGGAAGCTCCGAACCACAACCGCCGCGGCTCTGCTTCTGGCGAGCATTGCAACGCCTGCAATGGCCGAGAACGCCGAGATCGTACGCGGCCGAGCCCTCGTTGAGGCGAACTGTTCGCGTTGCCATGCGGTAACTCGGACCGACGTCAGCAAGCACCCGGAAGCGCCGGCACTTCACACGCTCTGGGAGCGCTACCCGATCGATGCTCTCGAAGAAGCCTTTGCCGAAGGCATCTATGTCGGCCACCCGGACATGCCGGAATTCGTGGCTGACCCCGACCAGATCGCCGCCATCATCGCCTACATCGAGTCGATTCAGGACTGACGGCGGGCAACCAAGGAACCAGAACCATGACCGAACAAGTAAAATGCATTCTCGTGGGCGTAGCCGCGAAGGACGATTTCTCGGCCACGCCGGCGCTTGAATTCGCCATTGCTCTCGCAAAAAAGCACGGTGCCTGTCTCACCGTCTGCGCCCTGCCCCCCGCCTTCTATGTGCCTGTCACACGCACCGGCGGATCCGCGTCCGCCATCCTCAAGAGCGAGATCGGACGTCTCGAGGAGATCACCCATCGATCCGCACGCAGTGCGTCGGAGCTCGTCAGCAAGGCCGGAGTCTCGTGCATCGCCGAGCACACGCTCTCGCCGCTTGAACCCAGAACCGGTCGTCTGGTGCGCCTGGCGCGCGTGAACGACGTCACCATCCTCGATTCCGCCGAGCCCGAGGACAACGCCCAACGCGCCGCGATCGAAGATGTCCTCTTCGACAGCGGCCGACCCGTGCTGGTCATACCGAGGGCCGGTGGGAATGCCGAGCCCAGGCGCATTGCCATCGCTTGGGACGGCAGCGCCCGCTCGGCACGGGCGGTGGCCGACGCCCTGCCGTTCCTCAAGCAGGCAGGAGCCGTTTTCGTCGTCACCGTCACGGGCGAAAAGGATCTCTCGCGTATGGCGCCGGGGGCTGACCTTGCCACTCACCTTCTTCAGCACGGCGTTTACGAGCCGCACCTGGAGACACTTTCGGCGATCGACGATGATGCCTCGGCAAGGTTGCGCAAATTCGTGAAGGACGAGTCCATTGACATGGTCGTCATGGGCGCATTCGTGCATTCACGCTTCCGACAGGCGATCCTCGGCGGTGTGACGCGTTCGCTGCTGGACGACGTTCCCGTGCCGCTTTTCATGGCGCACTGAGGCAAACCGGCGGGCGCCCGCCATGCTCCTCGAAACGATCCTCTCATCGGATAACCACGGTCCCTGCATGGCATTCCAGAATGGCGAGCGCATCCTCGAGCGCGCCAATGCCGGCGATGCCGCCGGTCGCCCCGACAAAGGCTTTCGCTGCCTCGACCTTCGGCCGCATCGAGCCGGCCGGGAAGTCTCCCGGATCGAGCTCGCTCGGTGCGGCTGTGCGGATTGCAGTTTGGTTCGGCCCGCTCCAGTCCCGATAGACCGCATCGACATCTGTCAGCATCAGCAGGGCGTCGGCGCCCAGGTCTTGCGCCAGGAGTTCTGCCGACCGGTCCTTGTCGATTACCGCTTCCACCCCCATCAGGCCACCGTCGGGACGGCGGACGACCGGAATGCCTCCGCCGCCGGCGCAAACGACGATCACATTCTGCTCAAGCAGCAACCTGATCACCGAAACGTCGGGGATGTGCATCGGGAGCGGTGAAGCCACGACCCGGCGATACTTGTCACCGTCCGGCGCGATCTCCCAGCCGCGTGCCTTTGCAAGATGTTCCGCTTCCTGCCGTTCATACACCGGCCCGACCGGCTTGGTCGGGCGTTTGAAGGCAGGATCGGAAGGATCTACCTCGACCTGCGTCAGAAGGGTCGCGACGCGCGGACCGTCGGGAAGCGCGTTTTCAAGCTCCTGCTCGATGAGATAGCCGATCATGCCTTCCGTCTCGGCGCCCAGCACGTCTAGCGGATAGGCCTCGTCGGGCTTGTAGGCGGCCGATTGCAACGCGAGGAGACCCACCTGCGGCCCGTTGCCGTGGCAGACCACGACGCGATGGCCGGCCCGCACGACCTCCGCTATGGCCGCCGCCGCGCGCTTCACATTGGCGCGCTGGTTCCCGGCCGTCGGCGGCTCTCCGCGCTTAAGCAGCGCGTTGCCGCCAAGGGCGATGACGACAAGCATCTTTCACCCCCCGATCGTCGCCACGAGGACGGCCTTGATCGTGTGCATGCGGTTTTCCGCCTGCTCGAAGACGACCGAGGCGGGGGATTCGAACACCTCCTCCGTCACCTCCATGCAGTCGATGCCGAATTCCTCGAAGATCTTCTCGCCCATCTTGGTCTCGCGGTTATGGAAGGCGGGCAGGCAGTGCATGAACTTCGCGTGCGGGTTGCCCGTCGCCTCCATGACTTCGGAGGTGACGCGGTATTTCGTCAGCCGTTCGATGCGCTCGGCCCAGACCGATTGCGGCTCGCCCATGGAGACCCAGACGTCCGTATATACATAGTCGCACCCCTTCGCGGCCTGCTCGATGTCCTCGGTGAGCGTAATCCTGGCGCCAGTGCGCGCCGCGATCTCGCGGCACTGGTCGATCAGCTGCGGATCGGGCCAATATTGTTCCGGTCCGCAAAGCCGCATATCCATGCCGATGAGCGCCGCACCGACCATAAGCGAGTTGCCCATATTGTTCCCGGCATCGCCCAGGAAGGCGAAGGACACGGCCGACAGGTGCTTGCGCGTGTATTCGCGCATGGTCAGGAAATCGGCCAGGATCTGTGTCGGATGGAACGCGTCGGTCAGGCCGTTGTAGACCGGCACGCCGGCATGGCGGGCAAGCTCTTCGGCAAGATCCTGCCCGAAGCCGCGATACTCGATCGCGTCGTAAAGACGGCCGAGCACACGCGCCGTATCCTTCATCGATTCCTTGTGGCCGATCTGGGTTCCCGTGGGCCCGAGATAGGTGACATTTGCGCCCTGATCGTACGCAGCGACCTCGAAGCCGGTTCGCGTGCGCGTGGAATCCTTTTCGAAGATGAGGGCGATGTTCTTGCCCTTCAGGCGCTGCTGTTCGTAGCCGCCATATTTGGCCTGCTTCATCGAGGCAGAGAGTTTCAGGAGGAACCGGAGCTCGTCCGGCGTGAAGTCGAGCAGCGTCAGGAAACTGCGTCCGTGGAGATTGACGGGCATGGTCTTGGCCTCTGGATTGGGGATCAGGTGGGATCGCGGATGAGCGGGCAGGTCATGCAATGTCCGCCACCGCGGCCGCGTCCGAGCTCGGCGCCGGGGACGGTGATGACCTCGACACCGGCTTTTCTCAAAAGCGTGTTGGTGTAAACGTTGCGGTCGTAGCCGACGACGACGCCTGGCTCGAGCGCGACGACGTTATTGCCGTCATCCCACTGCTCGCGCTCCTGGACGTAGGCATCGCCGCCCGTCTCCACGACGCGCAACTTCTGAAGACCGAGTGCGCCGGCCACCACCTCGGTCAGTGGCTGTTCCTCGACGCGGACGTCCACCGTGCCTGGCTTTTCGCCGGGGCGGAGGGAATAAGCCTCGATACCGTTCACCACTTCGGCAAAGACGGTGACGAGGTCGCGATCGCAGAAGGTGAAAACCGTGTCCAGATGCATGCTCGCCCGCTCCCTGGGCAGCTTGCAGGCGATGACACGCTCGGCGGCTCCGTGGGCGAAGAGGGAGCGCGCGATCTGGCCCACGGCATGGGCCGTCGTGCGCTCGCCCATGCCGATCAGAACCGCGCGGTTGCCGATGGGCATCACGTCGCCGCCTTCCGCCGTGGCGGCGCCGAAGCTGCGGTCGGGGTCGCCGAACCAGACGGGAAATCCGGCGTCGCGGAAATCCGGATGGAAGCGGTAGATCGCGGCGATGTTCACCGTCTCGAGCTGCCGCGCGTTCCACCGCATGGGATTGAGCGTCACGCCCTCATAGATCCAGCAAGTCGTGTCGCGGGTGAATATGTGATTGGGCAGCGGCGGCAGGATGAAATCCTCCGGCGTCAGAACTGAGGCAACGACACTGTTGGTCTTCACCGGCAGCTCGGCCTTGCTCAACCCGCCGACGAGGATGCTTGACAGCGCATCGGCATCGATCTCCATCAGGTGAGCATGCAGATCGTCGGCAAGGCCGATGCCGACCGTATTGTCATTGACGCGCCGGTCGAGCAGCCAGCGCCGTGCCTCCGGGATGCGCATGGTCTCCGTCAGCATTTCGCGCAGGAACACCACCTCCACGCCGCGATAGCGCATGGCGTCGACGAAGGTCATGTGCTCGACGCGGGCCTGCTTTACCCAGATCACGTCGTCGAACAGGAGTTCGTGGCAGTTGGTCGGCGTCAGGCGCGCCAGCGCCGTCCCGGGCCTATGCACCATGACGCGGCGCAGCTTGCCCACTTCCGAGTGCACTCCGTAGACAAGGGACATGTCGGTTTCCTCAGGCGAGAACGGTTGCGACGCTGAGGCAGATCATGATGATCGCCGACAGGATGAGGAGCAGAGGCCACATGAAGGCGAGCCAGCGCTCATAGGGCACCCGGCCGATGGCCAGCGCGCCCATCACCACGGCGAAGGTCGGGTTGATCAGGTTCACGAGACCGTTGGCCGATTGATAGGCGGTGACGACGAGATCGCGCCCCGTGCCGACGAAATCAGCCACCGGCGCCATGATCGGCATGCTGAGCACGGCGAGGCCGGAGGACGAGGGCACGAAGAAGGACAGAAGCACCTCGATCCAGTAGATGACATTGACGAACACCACCGCCGACAGGCCGGAGACCGAGACCTCGGCCCAATGCAGGATGGTGTCGGTGATCTTGCCCGCATCCATGATGACAACGATGCCGCGAGCGAGTCCGATGATGAGGGCAACGCCCAGGAGATCGCGCGCGCCGTTTAAGAACGCATCGACGAATTTCTGCTCGCCGGTCCGCGCGATAATGCCGATGAGGAGCGCAGAAGCGAGGAACAGGCCGGTCATCTCGCCCATCCACCAGCCGCCGAAGAGCACGCCCCATACCATGACGACGAAAGTCAGGCCAAAGAGCGTGAGCACGATCTTGTGCAGCCCGGTGAACTCAAGCTCGGCGTCGTTCTCGTGGCCGGCGAGGAAATGCGCCTCGTTTGCAGCCTTGCGGTCGTAGACGAGCGACTTGGTGGGATCGAGCCGCACGCGCTCGGCATAGCGCATCACATAGATGACGCAGGCGAGCCATGAGAGGCCGAGGATGACGAAGCGCAGCACGATCCCTTGAGTGAAGGGGATACCGGCGGCATCCGACGCGATCACCGTGGCGAACGCATTCACGGTCGAGCCAAGCACACCGACGCCCGCGCCGAGCAGGATCACCGCCACCGCGGTGACCGCATCATAGCGCGCTGCGATCATGACCGGGATCAGGAGCATGTAGAAGGCCAGCGTCTCTTCGGCCATGCCATAGGTCGTGCCGCCGAAGGCGAACAGCCCCATCAGAACCGGGATCATCCACTTCTCCCGCCCGCGCAGCGCCGTCATCGCACCGCCCACACCGGCATTGATGGCACCGGTGGAGGCGACCACGCCGATGAAGCCGCCGATGACGAGGACGAACAGAGCCACGTCGATGGCATTGGCCGTGCCGCTGGCCGGATCGTAGAGCCCGGCGATCGGCGCCATGATGACGTCGAAGATGCCCTGCGGATTCGGGTCCGTCGTCTGATAGGTGCCGGCGACCGGCACCTCCCTATCGAGCGCGGTGTTGAAGGAGCGCTCATACTGCCCGGCCGGAACGACCCAGGTGAGCGCGGCAACGAGGATGATAAGGCCGAACAGAATGGTGAAGGCCGACGGAAAAGGAAGCCTCCGCGGCTCGGTTGCGTCGCTGGCGATGGCCATGACAGCGTCTCCTGGAAAGAATTGACAGGACCGCCCTTTCGGCAGTCATCAATCCCCCTAGCTCGAACGCGCCGCGCAAACTTTGATCCAGCGCAACGTCTCCGAAGAAGTCTGACGCAGAAGTCAAGACACTACATTCGCATGCCCAGCAGGTCGGAAATGGCAGTCAAGGTATTTGCGCCAGAGCAAAGAACTTCGGCCGGTCTGCCTGTAGCGTTTTCTTCATCGACAACCAGACACTACAAGGAGACCGAAATGTTCACGCGTCGCGAGGCAATGCTGGGCGTTGCCACAGCCGCCATGCTGAGTGCCCTGCCCTTCACGGCGTCGCCCGTTCTAGCAGACGAAGCCGACACCCTACCGCGCCAGACTGTCGCGCTGGTCCCGCCGCCCTTCGTGCACGATCACGAACAGGTGGCGACCGGCGGGCCGAAGGTCGTCAAGTTCACCATGACCATCCAGGAGAAGGAGATCGTCATCGACGAGGACGGCACGACCTTCCAGGCCATGACCTTCGACGGCTCGGTTCCCGGGCCGATGATGGTGGTGCATGAGGGTGACTATGTGGAGCTGACGCTGGTCAACCCTGAGACCAACGGTCTCGCCCACAATATCGATTTCCACGCCGCGACCGGCGCCATGGGCGGCGGCGAGCTGACCCTGATCAATCCTGGCGAACAGACCACCTTGCGCTTCAAGGCCACCCGCGCGGGCGTCTTCGTCTATCACTGCGCGCCCGGCGGGCCGATGACCCCATGGCACGTGGTCTCGGGCATGAGCGGCGCCATCATGGTGCTGCCGCGTGAGGGGCTGAAGAACGAAAAGGGCGAGCCGATCCGCTACGACCGTATCTACTATATCGGCGAGAACGATTTTTACGTTCCGCGCGATGCGGACGGCAACTTCAAGAGCTACGAGTCGGCGGGTGACGCCTATGCCGACACGGTGGAGGTGATGCGGGGGCTGGTGCCGACCCATGTCGTCTTCAACGGGGCCAAGGGGGCGCTGACGGGCGACAACGCCCTGACCACCAAGGTCGGCGAGACGGTGATGATCGTCCATGCGCAGGCGAACCGGGACACTCGGCCTCACCTGATCGGCGGCCATGGCGACCATGTCTGGGAAGAGGGCAAGTTCGCCAACCCTCCCGCCAGGGATCTCGAGACCTGGTTCATCCGCGGCGGCTCGGCGGGTGCGGCGACCTACACCTTCCTGCAGCCCGGCCTCTATGCCTATGTCAATCACAACCTCATCGAGGCGATCGAGCTGGGAGCGGCCGCGCACATCATGGTAGAGGGCGAGTGGAACGACGACCTGATGAAGCAGGTCGACGCGCCGCGACCGATCGCATCCTACTGAGCGGGCGAGCTTACAAGACCAAGGCCCGGCGCATCGCGTCGGGCCTTTCCGATTCAGGCAGGCTGAAGCCGCCGCGTGAGGAGCGCCGGACCGTAGAGGACGGCAAAGCCGAGGAAGGCGAGCGCCCACGCCCCGCCCGCCGCATGGATCCAGACCATCCGCACATCGAACGCCGCCACGATGCGTAGTAGCGCAGCGGCAAAGACGGCAGCAAAGATGACGATCGTCGCCCGGTCCGCCTGGAGCGTCCGGCCGGTATGCCCCAAGGTGGCGCGCACCATCACCGAAAGGGTCATGCCGCCGATCGCGCCACCGCCCAGCGCATGCATGCCGGCGGCGACTGGAACGGCGCCCGGCGCGAAAATCGCCAGGGACAGGAATGCGAGGCCAAGCGGAACGAAAGCGTAGGCAAGGTGAAGCACCGCGACCAGCGGATCGCGCCAGGTGCGCTCGCCGGCCCAGCGCGCCAGTCGCCCCGCCTGCAGAATGGCGGCGAGCGCCATAAGCGTGGCGGACATCGCGTGTTCCGGCGCGACGGTCCACGCGGCCAGCGCCACGACGGATGCCGCGATGGAAAGGCCGTCATACCGCCCGAAGGGAACCGGCAAGCGCCCCGGATTTTGCCGTACCAGCCAGTTGCGCGTGAAGGACGGAATAATGCGACCGCCGATCAGCATGATCAGCGTGATCGCCGCAGCGAGCCCCAGGCGCCGGCTGACGTCGGAAGCACCATGGAATTGTGCCTCGATGTGGAAGAGACCGTTGGCGAGGAGAAGGACCGCGACCGGCACGAGAACCTTGAGATTGCGCCAGTTCCTGCCGGCGACGATCTCGCGGGCGATCGCCAGGCCGAGGGCGGCGAGAAAGGCGCAATCGATGACGGCGGTAAGCTGCCAGCCGAGCGAAACCGACAGAAGAACGGCAAGGCGCCCCGCCCCCCACAACAGGACGAGCACGAGAAGCGGCAGGCCCTGCACGGGCAGCCGGCCCGTCCAGTTCGGCACCGCCGTCAGGAGAAAGCCGGCGACGATCGCCGCGAGATAGCCGAACAGCATCTCATGGATATGCCAGTCCACCGGCAGAAACAGCATGCGCATGTCGAGCGCACCCATGTAAAGCGGCACCCATATGAGAATCGAAAGGCCCGCATAGAGCGAGCCAAGGAGGAAAAACGGCCGGAAGCCGTAGGAAAGCAAGGCGGGGCCCTCGAAGGCCCGGAGCCTGGGAATGGCCATGAATGCACTCCAATGGAAAGACGGCCGGGCGGCACTGGCTCGTGCTTGTCCCGGCCGTATCGTCACATCGCCATGAAGATCGTAGCGGCGCCATGCCTCACTTCGAGGCGACGACCTGCCCAAACAACCCGGCAAACACCTTGCCGGCCTTGCCGGGATGCTTCACCGTTTCCGCCTGGGCGGCATTGACGGGTTCACCGACGGTAATCAGGGCAACCATGCCCATGCCGTAGTGGGGTGCGCACTTGATGCCGTAGATGCCTTCCTCGGCGAGCGTCACCGTGACTTCCTCGTTGATCTTGCCCTTGAAACCTTCCGCTCCTTCAGGGACCATCCCCTTGATCGTCTCCGCGTTGTGGCCCTTGTCGACGGCCACGAAGCGGACCGTATCGCCAGGCGCCGCACGGACGATGTCCGGCACGAAAACCATCGCGCCCTTCTCGCCCTTGTTCAGCATCTCGATCACATGCTCCTCGGCGCCTGCAACGCCGGTCATGGCGAGCAGGACGCAGGCTGCGGCAAGCATTGTCTTTTTCATTTCGGTTCCTTTCCTATCGGTCTCGGGTGTTGCATCCTGTCTATCGCCGAGAGCAGGCGGAGAATTTGCGCTCGCGCAAAGTGAGCCGAAAATATCCACCGAACCGCCGGGAGATGATGTGCCGAAGCTCGATGCATCGCTGATTGCTGGCCTGCCACCTTTCGAAGGCCTCGAGAAGGACGACCTCGAGCAAGTGCTCGCCCCCGCCCGGTCCTTGCGGTTCGCAAGAGAGAAGCCGATTTTCGAGCAGGAGGGGGAGGCGCATCTCTTCTTCGTCCTGCTCGACGGCCATGTGCGCGTGGTGCGCACCACGCCGGAAGGCCAACAGGTCATTGTCCGCTACATCAGCGAGGGTGAGGTCTTCGGCATCGCCGCCGCACTTGGCCGCACGACCTATCCCGCTACGGCGATTGCCGCGGTGGATTGCGTGGTGCTGGCCTGGCCGAGCGCGTTGTGGCCGGAGCTTTCAACCCGCTTTCCCGCGCTTGGCGCCAACACCTACAAGACCGTCGGCAGCCGCCTGCAGGAGGCGCATACACGCGTGATCGAGATGTCGACGGAGCAGGTGGAGCAGCGCGTGGCGCACGCTCTCCTGCGCCTTGTCAGGCAGACGGGCCGAAAGACGGTGGAAGGAATCGAGATCGATTTCCCAATCACGCGGCAGGACATTGCGGAGATGACCGGCGCGACGTTGCACACGGTCAGTCGGCTGATGAGCGCATGGGAGGGAGAGGGAATCGTCAAGAGCGGACGCAAGCGCGTGACCGTTTCCGACCCGCACCGCCTGATGCTGAAGGCGGAAAGCCGCGAACAGCGGTAGCCGGTCCCTCAACCACCCGCTATCGCCACCCGCAACTCCTCGAGGAAGACGCCCTCGTCCACCCTGTGTGCGCGGCAAGCCTCGGTGACGGTATGGAAAGCGGTGATGGGGCAGCCGACGCACAGCATGCGATGGCGCAGGATGACGGAGATGGCGGACGGCCAAGCCCGCATGATCTCCTCGAGCGTCATATCCGGGTAAAGATGCACCTTTCGCACGGCTGTCCTCCTTGCAGGCTGGGACTGTCGCCCGTGCCGCACTGCAAGTCGTTGTGCTTGCGCAAAGAAGATCGATTTTCAAACGGCAGCCGAGTGCTGCGCCGTGCCCTTTGCCAGATACTGATCGAAGCGCGCGGCGACGGACCGCACCAAGGGCCGCCCGTGCTGGGGTACGACAAAAAGCTCACCCTGGCGGACAAGCATCCGCGCGTCTTCTTCCGCCAGTACCTCCGCTTCCTCGACAATGATACGGCCGGTCATGGGGAACCGCCGCACCGCCTTCTCGCTCGAAAAAGCAAAGTCGCACATGAGGCGCTCGATTACCCAGGCGCGCGCCCGGTCCTCGCCGGTAAACGCGATCCCGCGCGCGGTCGCGACCTCTCCCGTGCCGGCCAGGCGCTCGTAAGCGGGCGTCGCGGTGACGTTCTGTGCGTAACCGCGCTTCAATCTTGAAATGGACGAAGGTCCCAGGCCGATCAACGTCCTGCACGGGTCATCGGTGTAGCCCTGGAAGTTGCGGTGAAGCCGGCCTTCGCGCGCGGCAATGGCCAGCGAATCACCGGGCCTGGCGAAATGATCGAGGCCGATCGGCTGGTAACCGGCGTCAGCGATGATGTGGGCGGCGAGTTGCTGCTGGGCAAACCGCGCTTCCGGTCCCGGCAACCAGGCTTCGTCGATCATGGTCTGGTTCTTCTTGAACCAGGGCACATGCGCATAACCGAACAGCGCGATGCGGTCCGGCGCGAGAAGAAGCGCCTGCCCGATCGTCTTCTCCAGGCTTTTCTCCGTCTGATGCGGGAGGCCGTAGAGCAGATCGAGATTGAGCGAAGCCACGCCACGGGCGCGCATCCCGTCGGCCACCGCCTTGGTCTGTGCGAAGCTTTGTTCGCGGTTGATGGCCTTCTGTACCTTGGGCGCAAAGTCCTGCACGCCGAGACTCGCCCGTGTCATGCCGATAGCGGCAAAAGCGTCAAAGCGCCCCTCGTCCATGTCGCTGGGATCGAGCTCTACGCTGATCTCGGCATCCGGACGGACATCGAATCCCCTGCGCAGCGCCGCATCGAGCGCGACAATGTCCTCAGGCCGCAGAATGGTGGGCGAACCGCCGCCGAAGTGCATGGCCCGCACGCGCGCGTGTTCGACCAGACCGCCGACCGTGACAATCTCCCGGTGCAATGCCTGCAGAAAGGCCGCCACCGGCTCGTAGCGCCGCGTCATCTTGGTATGGCAGGCACAGAACCAGCACAGGCGGTCGCAGAAGGGGATGTGCACATAGAGCGAGATCTCCTCGCCTGCCCCTATCTCCCTCAGCCAGCCGCTGAAGACCGCCCCATCGATGCCGGAATGGAAGTGCGGCGCCGTGGGATAGCTCGTATAGCGCGGCACGGCTTCGGAGAGCCGCCCCGTTCCGTTCCATGGTTCACCGGCCCGCTGCATGACTGATCCTCTCTTCACCGGGGTCGATTGCCCGCGATCGGGTCGGCCGGCTTTGACGTAGATCAAGGCGCGCGCACTCCTCTTCCGGAATGCATCCCCTCCGGGAGGAAACCAGGCAGGTGATGCGAATGCGAAATCCGAGCGCGAGCCAAATCGTCGCTTTCGACAGCAGTCGAAGTGACGCAATCGAATTGCCCTTCGAGCGTGTCTTTTCGCTTGTGACCGCTGTGCTGTGGCGGGAACTTTGACCCGTGGGCGATCCGGCTGGCGCTGGGGGTTGGGCCCTTTCCGAATCTCTTCTCAGGCGCATACTGCTCGCAACTGCGATACTGGGACTGGCAAGCGGCTTGGCCCTGCAGCTTGGCTTTCGTGCAGACGCTTTTCTTCCCCTTCGGCCGGAGGCGATCTGGACGGCAGCGACGCTGCCCGTCGTGGCCGTTCTCTTGGTTTCGATCCTGCGCGACTTCTGGATCGGCCGGTTCGGCGTCGATGCGATCGCATTCACTTCGATGTCGGCGGCGCTGCTGCTCGACCAGTCGCTTGCAGCGGTCGTGGTGGCGATCATGTATGCCGGCGGCACGGTGCTGGAAGACTTTGCGCGCGGTCGGGCCGAGCGCAACCTCAAGGCGCTGACCGAGAGGTCGCCGCGGTTCGCGCGCCGGAAATCCGCAGAAGCGGTCGAGACGGTTCCGGTCGAGGACGTTCATGTTGGCGACGAGATCCTCGTTCGCGCCGGCGATGTGCTGCCGGTGGACGGCAATCTGCTCGACTCGACGGCAAAGATCGATGAGCAAGCAGTCACCGGCGAACCATTGCCGGAAAACCGGCGCGCGGGGGACTTCCTCCGCAGCGGCACCGTCAATGCCGGTGAGGCTTTCACGATGCGAGCGTCGGCTCCTGCGGACCAGAGCACCTATGCAGGGATCGTGCGCATGGTCGCCGTTGCCCAGACGGCCAAGGCGCCTTTCATCCGCATGGCGGACCGCTTTGCCCTTCTCCTGCTGCCGGCCACGCTGATTGTCGCCGCGCTCGCCTGGTATGCCTCGAGCGATCCTATCCGCGCGCTCGCCGTTCTGGTCGTTGCAACCCCCTGCCCGCTCATCCTCGCAGCCCCGGTCGCGTTCATCGGTGGTGTCTCGCGGGCAGCGCGCGCCGGCATTCTGATGAAGGGCAGCGAAGCACTGGAGGCCCTTGCGCGAGCGCGTACCGCCGTCTTCGACAAGACCGGCACGCTCACCCGCGGCGGCGCCCAGTTGGTGGAACAGGAGACCGCACCAGGCCGCGACCCGGAGGAGGTGCTGCGACTGCTCGCCTCCCTGGAGCAGGCTTCCCATCACGTGCTGGCGGACGCCATCGCTGGCGAGGCGCGTGCCCGCAATCTGCCGCTGTCACATCCCGCCAAGGTGAGGGAACACCGTGGCGCCGGGCTGGAAGGCATCGTGGACGGAACGCAGATCCGTGCTGGCTCGCGCGCACTCGTATTGGGCGACAGCCTCGCGCCGATCTGGGCAACGGACGGCGAAAAGCGTTATGGCGGCCAGCCGGTGCTCAGGATCTATGTTGCCGTTGACGGCCGCCTTGCCGGCGTTTTCACCTTCGGCGATGCCTTGCGCGGCGACGCCGCCGAGACACTCCGCACCTTGAAAGCGTCCGGCATCGGCCGGATGGTCATGCTGACGGGAGACGATCACCGGGCCGCGGCACGCGTTGCCACACAGCTCGACCTCGATGCCGCGATCGCCGAAGCAAGCCCGGCGGAAAAGGTCAAAGCGGTAAAAGACGAGATGCGGCAGGCGCCGACCATGATGATCGGCGACGGCATCAACGATGCCCCCGCCCTGGCCGCTGCCACTGTTGGCATTGCCATGGGCGCGCGCGGCGCCACCGCTTCCTCGCAAACCGCGGATGTCGTGATCCTGACCGACCGCCTGCACCCGGTGGGCGAGGCCCTGCAGATCGCGCACCGTACGCGCGCGATCGCCCTGCGAAGCATCGTCGTCGGCCTGAGTCTCTCGGGAGTGGCGATGATCGCCGCCGCCTTTGGTCTGATTACGCCGGTCGCGGGCGCCCTCCTGCAGGAAGGGATCGATATAGCAGTCATTCTCAATGCCCTGCGGGCACTCGGCGAAGGCAGCGGTCCCGGGTTGAACCGGGCTTTGTCGGTTTCCTTGACCACCAGCATACCGCGCCAATGACGTTCCGCCAGGTGCGACATCACTTCCGTTGAAGTCCGTTTGATCGGCCGTTAATAGTGGTATCAAATTTACCACTTATTGGATGATCCATGAGCAATCTTCGCATCGAAGCTGCACGGCCGAAGCCGGAAAAACCGATCGCCGCCGAAGGCGTCGACCGCGCCTTCATCGGCGGGATCGTGCGCGATTTCTATGCTCGTGTGCGCACCGACGAGCGGCTTGGGCCGATTTTCGCCCGCCACATTGCCGGCGACTGGGAGCCGCATCTGGAGAAGATGACCGACTTCTGGTGCTCGGTGATCCTGAAGACCGGGGAATATCAGGGCCGCCCCGTGCCGGCACATTTGAAGCTCAAGGAGGTGCGGGAATCGGACTTCGCCATTTGGCTCGGCCTCTTCCGCCAGACCGTGCAGGAACGCTGTTCACCGGAGGTGGCCGGCGTCTTCATTGAGCGTGCCGAGCGGATCGCCAGAAGCCTGCAGCTTGCCATGTTCTTCACCCTCGATTCAGCCGGAAAGGAGCCTGCCGATCATGACCCGAAATAAGCGCTTCGCCAACGCAGCGGCGGGCTTCGTCGCCCTCTTTTGGCTTGGTATGCTCGTCGGGATCTCCTTTCTCGCCACGCCGGTGAAGTTCCAGGCGCCCTCGCTCGACCTCCCGGTGGCGCTGGATGTGGGCCGCGTGACCTTTGCGCTCTTCTCGCGCATCGAATGGATTCCGGCCGTGCTCCTTCTTGCCGTTGTCGTGTTGCCGCGCCTGGGCGGCTGGATGATTGCGGCGGCGATTGGCATCGTTGCGCTGCTCGCCGCTGAATTCTTTTGGCTGCTGCCAGAGCTCGATGCACGCGTGGCGGCAATCATCGCCGGCGAGCCGCTGCCCTCCAGCCCGTACCATTTCCTCTACGCCTCGGCGGAGGTCGTGAAGGCGGCGCTCCTTCTGGCCATCGGGCTCGGCAGCCTTTTGCGGTTGGCCAGCCCACCTGCCGCCTCGGCAGCGGAGTAGGCCCATGCGCATGACGCTCCACAGCGATTATGCGCTGCGCATGCTGATGATGCTCGGCATTCGCGACGGCGATCCGGTGACGGTCCAGCAGGTGGCCGAGTCCTATGGGCTTTCGCGCAACCACCTCCTGAAAGTGGCGCTGAAGCTGCGCAACCTTAGCGTCATCACGGCAACGCGCGGCCGTGCCGGCGGTATCGCGCTGGCGCGCAGGCCGGAAGACATCAATATCGGCGCCATCATCCGCGCCACCGAGGACGATTTCGCGATGGTGGAATGCATGAAGACGGATGGCGGCACCTGTCTTCTCACCCCGGTATGCCGGCTGAAGGGCGTCGTGCGCGAGGCGCTCCAAGCCTATCTCGCCGTCTTCGACAAATACTCGCTGGCGGATTTGATCCAGAACAAAGATGCGCTCGGCCTGCTGCTTCAAATGGAGCACGGCAAAGCACCGCAAAGGACAGAGTAGACAAGGGGATACGACTTTGATCGCAGGACTGACCGCCACGGAAAGACAGATCGGCCTCGTGCTCGCCGGGCTCGTCACATTGATGGGTGCGGCGCTCGGGATCGCCGGCCGCAACGACGTGCTAGGTTATCAGGGCTTGCTGATCGTGGTCTTCGGCGCGCTCGTCATGATCGCGCTTCTGAGAAACCTCGACGCGCCGGAGCCGGACGAGAGCCGGCTTGCCGACTATTACGACGATCCGATCCGCTTCGGCATCGTGCTGACGATGCTGTGGGCCATCTTCGGCATGTTCGTCGGCGTGTGGGTGGCCGCGCTTCTAGCCTGGCCGGAGCTGACCTTCGATGCGGCCTGGGCGAGCTTCGGGCGCCTGCGCCCGGCGCACACGACGGGCGTCATCTTCGGCTTCGGCGGCAATGCGCTGATCGCCACCTCGCTGCATGTCGTGCAGCGCACCTCGCGCGCCCGCCTGCCCGACCAGGTCAGCCCCTGGTTCGTGCTGCTCGGCTACAACCTGTTCTGCCTGCTCGCCGTCACCGGCTATTTCGCCGGCATCACCCAGTCGAAGGAATATGCCGAACCGGAATGGTATGCCGACATCTGGCTGGTGGTCGTCTGGGTCGCCTATTTCGCGCTCTATATCCGCACGCTCGCCCGCCGCAAGGAGCCGCATATCTATGTGGCCAACTGGTACTTCATGGCCTTCATCCTGGTCGTGGCGGTCCTGCACATCGTCAACAACCTCGCCGTACCGGTCTCCCTCGGCAACGCCAAGGCCTATTCCGCCTTTTCCGGCGTTCAGGACGCGATGACGCAATGGTGGTACGGCCACAACGCCGTCGCCTTCTTTCTCACCGCCGGCTTCCTGGGCATGATGTACTACTACCTGCCGAAGCGGGCGGAGCGGCCGATCTATTCCTACCGGCTGTCGATTATCAGCTTCTGGGGCATCACCTTCATGTATATGTGGGCGGGCTCCCATCACCTGCACTACACCGCCCTGCCCCACTGGGTGCAGACGCTGGGCATGACCTTCTCGGTGGTGCTGCTCGTGCCCTCCTGGGCCTCGGCCGCCAACGCGCTTCTCACCCTCAACGGTGCCTGGCACAAGGTGCGCGACGACGCCACGCTGCGCTTCATGATGGTGGCCGCCGTCTTCTACGGCCTGTCGACGTTCGAAGGCTCGTTCCTGGCGATTCGCGCCGTCAACTCGCTCTCGCACTACACCGACTGGACCGTCGGCCATGTCCATGCCGGCGCGCTCGGCTGGGTGGCGATGATCACCTTCGGCGCGCTCTACACGCTGACGCCGGCCATGTGGAAGCGCACGCGCATGTATTCCAACACGCTGGTGGAGGTGCACTTCTGGTGCGCGGTGATCGGCACGCTGATCTACGTCTTCGCCATGTGGAATTCCGGCATCATCCAGGGGCTGATGTGGCGCACCTACAATGAAAGCGGGACGCTGACCTACTCCTTCATCGAATCGCTGGTCGCTATGCATCCCTATTACATCGCGCGCACCATCGGCGGGCTCTTCTTCCTGATCGGCGCGGTGGTCGGCACCTACAACATCTTCATGACGATCCGGCACGAGCCGCTGCCCTCGCGCGAACGTGCGGAACCGCTCGGCGCCGACCGTCCGCTCGTGCCGGGGGAGTAAGGCTATGCCCGAAGCACACAGGAAACTGGAACGCTCGACCATCGGCTTCGTGCTGGCCATTGTCGTTGTCGCGAGCATCGGCGGTCTTGTCGAGATCGCGCCGCTCTTCACCATCGACGAGACCGTCGAGGAGGTCCAAGACATGCGCGTCTACACGCCGCTGGAGCTTGCCGGTCGCAACATCTACATCCGCGAAGGCTGCTATGCCTGCCACAGCCAGATGATCCGGACGCTGCGCGACGAGGTGGAACGCTACGGCCCCTATTCGCTGGCCGTGGAATCCCAGTACGACCACCCGATGCTGTGGGGCTCGAAGCGCACCGGCCCGGACCTTGCCCGCGTCGGCGGCAAGTATTCCGACGAGTGGCACGTCGCGCACCTCGTCGACCCGCGCGCCGTGGTACCCGAATCCAAGATGCCGGCCTACGCCTGGCTTCAACGCAATGCCCTCAGGACCGACGACCTGCCGGACCATCTCACGGCCATGCGACGGGTGGGCGTGCCCTATACGGACGCCATGGTGGAGAACGCGGCGCGTGATGCGTTCGCCCAGGCCTATCCCGACAGCGGCATGGCCGAGGGCGTGGCCGAGCGCTACGGCGAAGACACCAATATCCGCGCCTTCGACGACGACCCGGGCCGGCTGACCGAGATGGACGCACTGGTCGCCTATCTGCAGATCGTCGGCCGGCTGACAGACGCCGCCCATAAGAAGCCGGGCGGCGATCAGGTCGTGCAGAAAGGGGAGACGGAATGATGGACATCGGCCACGACACCCTCGTCGCCGCCGCCAAGAGCTGGGGGCTCTTCTACCTCATCGCGCTCTCGATCGGCGTGCTCGTCTACACCTTCTGGCCGGGAAACCGGAAGCGCTTCGCCCGTGCAAAGATCAGTGTGCTCGACAAGGAGGATCGGCCATGGCGATAGGCGAACGCGATCCCGTTACCGGCAAGCACACGACCGGGCATGAATGGAACGGCATCAAGGAGCTGGACAACCGCGTTCCGCGCGCCGTCTTCTTCTTTCTCCTCGCCACCACCCTTTTCTCCATCGTCTACTGGGTGCTCATGCCGGCCTGGCCCTTGGGCGTCACCTATACGAAGGGCCTGCTCGGCATCGACCAGCGTGCAACGGTGGAAAAGGCCGTTGAGGAAGCCGCCGCCCAGCGCGCGGCATGGACGGACGAGATTGCCCGGCTCGACTTCGCCGAGATCACCAAGCGTCCCGAGTTGATGCGGATCGTGCGCGAGTCCGGCAGCACCTTGTTCGGCGACAATTGCGCCGTCTGTCACGGCACCGATGCGAAGGGCAATCCCGGCTTCCCGAGCCTTGTGGACGATAGCTGGCTATGGGGCGGTAACCCGGAGATCGTGGCCGAGACGCTGCGCATCGGAATCAACTCCACCCATCCCGAGACGCGCTTTGCACAGATGCCGGCCTTCGGCCGCGACGGCATTCTCGACCGGGCGGCGATCTCCTCGATCGTTTCCTTCATCCGCAACAATGCAGAAGGGATCGACGATCTGGGACCGCTGGATGCGAAGGGCGTGGAGGAAGGCGCACAGCTTTTTGCCGAGAACTGCGCCGCCTGCCACGGCGAGGACGGGCGCGGGGACCCGGCCGTGGGCGCGCCCGATCTCATGGACGATTCCTGGCTCACGGGCAGCGACCGGGCGTCCCTGATCCGCACGGTTTCGCAAGGCCGGCAGGGCCACATGCCGCACTGGGAAGACCGGTTGACGGAGATCGACCGCAAGATCCTGGCGATCTACGTGACGGAGATCGCCGGCGGCCAGGCGGGGGCTGCGCGATGAGGCAGATCACGCGCCGATACGGGACGAGGCTGTGGGTGCTGGCCGGCGTGGCCACCGCCCTCGCCCTCTTTGCCGGAGCGAATGCGCACCTCCTCTATGTGGCGTTCGAGGCTCGGCCGGATTGCGTCGACCATATCAGGATGCCGGACGAGACGCGGCCCGGAACGTTCCGGGCGGCGAAATCCGCCTGCTGAGGTGGAGAAGAGAGCAATAATCATGGCGAGCGACATACACGCAAACGACTTCGAAGCCGCGGCACCGTCCGCCCATGACCGGGGCCTTCCGCTTTCCGAGGCATTTCGCTGGCTGAGGGCCGGCTGGCGCGATTTCACCACGCGGCCGGGCCTGAGCCTCGTCTACGGTGTCGGCGTGCTCGCCCTTTCGGCGCTGACGGTCGCGGTGATGTTCGCCGCCGGCTGGGACCACATCCTGTTTCCCGCGCTCGCCGGCTTCATGATCGTCGGGCCGCTGATCGCTATCGGCACATACGAGAAGAGCCGAAGGCTGGCGAGCGGCGAGCCTATCGGTGTGCGCCACGTGCTCTTCGTTCCCGTGCGTTCCGGCGGCCAGATCGTCTTCGTCGGGCTGATCCTTGCGCTTTTGATGGTCTTCTGGATGCGCGCGGCCGTCCTCATCTATGCCCTCTTTTTCGGCCTGCGGCCCTTCCCCGGCCTCGACCAGATCATGCCGATGCTCATTTTGACGCCCATCGGCTGGGCGATGCTTCTCACCGGCACCGTTGTCGGTGGGCTCTTCGCCGCCTTTTCCTTCGCCATCAGCGTCTTCGCCATTCCCATGATGGTCGACCGCCCCATCGACGCGCTGACGGCCATGGGCACCAGCATGGCGCTGGTGTGGAACAACCTGCCCGTCATGCTCGTGTGGGGCGGCATCGTGCTGGCCTTCTTCCTCGTCGCCATCGCCACCGGCCTTCTCGGCCTCGTCGTCATCTTCCCGCTTCTGGGCCATGCCACCTGGCATGCCTACACCGCCTTCGCCCGGAGCTGAGACCATGGCGGGCTGCTGCGCCCCGGGAGCGAATGTCACGCCGACGGGCCGGCCCGCCGACGAGGAAGTGCGCCTTGCAAGCCGCGCGCTCTCCGAAACGCTGATGCAGACGGACATCTCCGTACCGGCAGCCCATTGCGGCGCCTGTATTCGTGCGATTGAGAAGGCGCTCCTGGCACTACCTGGTGTGGAGGCTGCAAGGCTCAACCTTTCAACCCGCCGGGTTGCGGCGCAATGGCGCAAGGATGGCCCGGTGCCACCCTTCTTCGATGCGCTGGCGCGGGCGGGCTATGAAGCCACGCTCTACACACACGACCAGTCAGACGACGACCCGGAGTTCGGTCGTCTCCTGCGCGCCACGGCGGTGGCGGGTTTCGCGGCGATGAACATCATGCTGCTCTCGGTCTCCGTCTGGTCGGGAGCGGATGCCGAGACCCGCCACGCCTTCCATTTCGTCTCGGCGCTGCTGGCGCTGCCGGCAATCGCCTATTCGGGCCGCATATTCTTTGCCTCCGCCTGGTCGGCGCTGAAGAACCGGCAGACCAACATGGACGTGCCGATCTCCGTCGGCATCCTGCTCACGCTGGCACTCAGCCTGCACGACACCTTCCGGAATGAGCCGCATGCCTATTTCGACGCCGTGATCTCCCTCACCTTCTTCCTTCTCATCGGCCGCACGCTCGACCACATGATGCGCCGCAAGGCCAGAACCGCCATCGTCGGGCTGGCGCGCATCATGCCGCGCGGCGCGGTGACGATCTCCGCGGACGGCGCGCGCAGCTACAAGAATGTGCGCGAGATCACACCGGGCGAGACGTTGCTCGTCGCCCCGGGCGAGCGCGTCCCGCTCGATAGCATCGTCTTGCAGGGCAGCGGCGAGCTGGATGTCCAGCTCGTCACCGGGGAGGCCGAGCCCGTGACCGTCGGTGCGGGCGACAAGGTCAATGCCGGTATGCTGAACCTGAACGCCTCACTGACCCTCCGCGCCGAGAGAAGCGCCGAGGACTCCTTCCTCTCCGAGATGATGCGCATGATGGAAATGGCCGAGGCCGGCCGCTCGCGCTACCGGCGGATCGCCGACCGCGCGGCGCGCCTCTATTCGCCGGTCATCCACACGCTGGCGCTTGCCGCCTTCATCGGCTGGATGGCGGCGACCGGCGACTGGCACCGCGCGCTCACCGTCGCCGTCTCGGTTCTCATCATCACCTGCCCCTGTGCGCTGGGGCTTGCCGTGCCGATGGTGCAGGTGATGGCAGCGCGCCGCCTCTTCGAACGCGGAATCGCGCTCAAGGACGGCAGCGCGCTCGAGCGACTGGCCGAAATCGACACGGCCGTTTTCGACAAGACCGGAACACTGACGCTCGGCGACCTGCGCGTCGCCGCCTCCACCGTGCCGAAGCGCGACCTGGCAACCGCAGCGGCCCTTGCGGCCCGCTCGCGCCACCCCGCCGCGCGCGCCGTCGCGAGGCTCGATCCGGCCGGCGAAGGCCTGCCGGTGGAAAAGTTCGCCGAGCATCCGGGCCTGGGGATCGAGGGACGGATCGGCGGCGCACTCTACCGCCTCGGCCGCCCCTCCTGGGCGTGCGCGGAGACCACCTCTAAAAGCCAACGGAGCATGAGCGCACTGTCGCGCGACGGTGCTCCCCTCGGGACGTTCGCCTTCACCGACACGCCGCGCGCCGACGCGAAAGGCGCCGTCCGCGCCCTCCTCGAGCAAGGCATCGCCGTGGAGATCGTGTCGGGCGACGGCGCGCAGGCAGTCGCCGCCACCGCGCTCCATCTCGGCATCGAGACCTACCGGGCCGCGATGCTGCCGGCGGACAAGGTGGCGCGGCTGGAAAAACTGCGCAGGCAGGGCCGTACCGTGCTGATGGTCGGCGACGGTTTGAACGATGCGCCGGCACTTGCCGCCGCGCATGTCTCCATGGCTCCGGGCAGCGCAGCGGAGGTGGGGCGCAACGCCGCCGACATGGTCTTCTTCACCGGGGCGCTGAGCGCCGTCCCCATGGCGCTTGCGACGGCCCAACGCGCGGCAGTGCTGGTGCGCCAGAACCTAACGATGGCGGTGGCCTACAACATCGCCGTCCTGCCGCTGGCGCTGGCCGGCTATGTCACGCCGCTGATCGCCGCCATTGCCATGTCTTCCTCCTCGATCCTCGTCGTCGCCAACGCGCTCAGGCTTCGCGGCGGGGAGCGGACGCTGACACCGACTGAACTGCGTGCGCCGAAACTGGCTGAGGTCACCTCATGAGCTATCTCGTCTGGTTGATCCCCGTCGCCATTCTGATGGGCATAGCCGCCCTCGTCGCCTTCCTCTGGTCGTTGCGCGACGGGCAGTATGAAGACTTCGACGGCGCGGCCGCGCGCATCCTCGTCGATGAGGACCGCCCCATCCGCGAAGGAATGTCGGGCGGGGGGCAGGCGCGGGACGCGGCGCAGGAGTAAGTCAGCCTGCGCGCGCGTCCCGCGCCTTTTTCATCGCGTCCTCGATACGGCTCGCATAGCGCACCAGTGGCGGCTTGACACCCTGGGCGAACAGATCTTCGCGCATTTCGTGTGAAGTGCCGGTCAGATAGATCTTCACGCCGCCGCGCGCCGCCTTGCGGGCAAGTCCCTCGATTGTGTTGGCGGCCGTAGAATCCACGAAGGGCACCGCCGAAAAGTCGATCACCAGCGCGCGGTAGGAGTCGGCGATCCGGTCGAGCACGGAACCGATGGAGGCGGCGGCACCGAAGAAGAAGGCCCCCGAGATGCGATAGACGACTACGTCGGGGTCGCTGCCGGCCGCTTCGTCATAGGGCGTGCGGCCGCCATTGGCGTCATCGGCCCTGTCCTCCGCGACCAAGGGAAGCCGCGCCTCGACGGCGGTCGTCTTCGACATGCGGTGGATGAAGAGGATGGAGCCCAGCGCGAAGCCGACGACGATCGCCTCCGTCAGGTCGCGGAAGATCGTCAGCGCGAAGGTGACGAGCAGCACCGCCGCATCGCCGCGCGAGGCGCGCAGCAGGGTGGCGAAGGCCTGCTTCTCAACCATGTTCCAGGCCACCACGGCCAGCACACCGGCCAGGCTCGCGAGAGGAATGTAGCTTGCAAGCGGCGCGGCGACGAGCACGAAGAGCAGGAGAAACGCCGCGTGCAGCATGCCGGCGACCGGCCCGTGGGCACCGGCGCGCACATTGGTGGCGGTGCGGGCGATGGTGCCCGTCACACAGATGCCGCCGAAAAGCCCGGAGGCGATATTGGCCACGCCCTGCGCCACCAGTTCGCAATTGGAGCGGTGGCGGCGTCCCGTCATCCCGTCGGCCACCACAGCCGAAAGCAGCGATTCGATCGAGCCGAGCAGCGCGAAGGCGACGGCGCTCGGCAGCACCGCCTGCACCTTCTCAAGATCGAAGGCGGGCAGCGCCGGCATTGGCAGGCCGGAAGGGATGCCGCCGAAAGCCGTGCCGATGGTGGCGACCGGCAGGCCGAGACCCACGGTCGCCAGCCCCGTCACCGCCACGGCAATCAGCATGCCCGGCCAGTGCGGCCGCACCCGCTTAAGGCCGATGATGAGGGCGATGGTCGCCCCGGCCAGAAAGACGGTTGCGGGATTTACGGTCGGCAGACCGGACCACAAGACCGGCAGTTTCTCCATGAGCGGCCCGGGCTCCGCCTCGCCGAGCCGCAAGCCCAGAAGGTCGCTGATCTGGCTGGCGAAGATGATTACTGCGATGCCTGCCGTGAAGCCGACGGTCACCGGATAGGGAATGAATTTGACATAGGTGCCGAGCCGCAGGAAGCCGACCGCCGTGAGCATCAGGCCTGACAGGATGACAGCGAGAATGAGCCCGTCCATTCCGTGCGCCTGTACAGTCGCCGCCACCAGCACGATAAAGGCGCCCGCCGGTCCGCCGATCTGAAATCGGCTGCCGCCCAGAGCCGAAACGAGAAAGCCGCCCACGATTGCCGTATAGAGCCCCTGCGCGGGTGTGGCGCCCGAGGCGATGGCGATCGCCATGGACAGCGGCAGCGCCACAATGGCCACGGTGAGGCCAGCTACCGCATCGGCACGGAAAGCGGCAAGGGAGTAACCTTCGCGCACAATCGTGACCAGCTTCGGCGTAAAGAGTTCTACAAAGCCTGGGGCGGGCCTAGACGGCGCGGTGATGGTATTTGCGGTCATAATGTCCGGCTGCCTTGACGAAAGGCGGCGGGATCGTCGGCTCGAGGTCGGCGGTCACCGTCGCTGAACGGATCGGTTTACTTCTGGGCGGGCTCCTTGAAACGGACGCCACGACCGCCGCCCAGGCTCACAGCCCCCTCGCCGATGAGCTCGACGCCGGCCTGGTCCAGCGCCTCGACGATCTTCGTCAGGCTCTCCACCACGCCCCTGACATTGCCGGGGCTTGCCTCCATGCGCTGGATGGTCGGCACAGAAACGCCGGCAAGCTCCGCTAGCGCCTTCTGATCGATTCCGAGCAGCGCGCGGGCCGCCCTGAGCTGTGCCGCCGTCATCATGGTCTTTACCCGTTCAGGAAATCACATTACATTGTTAACATTGTCATTCTGATGTGTGAAGCATCATAATAGAAACTTTTCATCCGGCCGCGAACAGATGCCGGACGGCACTCGCAGTCCACAGGCAGCCCCTTGATTCGGATCAAGGCGGTGTTCCGCCAAGCGCGATAGATCTCTAGCGATCGCTCAAGGACGTGGGAGCGCTTTCCCACAAGCTCCCCAAACCCCAACGGAAGTGCCCGCAATGAACGAGACCCGTGTTGTCTGTTCCAAGTGCGGCGGGGTCAATCGCCTGCCGCCCTCCCGTTCCGCCCTCGGTGCCAAGTGTGGAAAGTGCGGAAGGAGGCTCTTTTCCGGGCATCCCGAGGACGTCGATGCGGATATTTTCGAGTGCCAGATCGCCCGCAGCACCGTTCCCGTGCTCGTCGATGTCTGGGCGCCATGGTGCGGCCCGTGCCGGATAATGGCGCCCGCCTTCGAGGCCGCCGCCCGTGAACTCGAGCCTCACCTGCGCCTGGTCAAGCTCAACTCCGATGTCGAGCAGTCCGCGGCTGCGAAACTTGGGATTCGGGGAATCCCAACGATGATCCTATTTCATGGCCGCCGCGAGATAGCGCGCACCTCAGGTGCGATGACCGCCGCCCAAATCGTGCAGTGGGTGCGCGGCCGTCTGCCGGCCACATCAGCTTGACGTCAGGCGAAATGGACCCGCTGATCGCAAGGCTCGGCCTGGCACTTGCCATCGGCCTTCTCGTCGGGCTGGAGCGCGGCTGGCGCGAGCGGGAGGCTCCAGACCGCAGCCGTACGGCCGGCATTCGCACTTTCGGCATCTCCGGCCTCCTCGGAGGCATCTTCGCTGCCCTCGCGGACGCGCTCGGCTCGAATGCGGTGCTGATCGCCGGCTTCGTCACCTTTACCGTCATCTTCGCCTGGTATAAGGCGCGCGAGGCTATTCACGACGAGGATTTCAGCGTCACGAGCGTGGTCGCGGGATTGAGCGTGTTCGCCCTCGGCGCCTTCGCGGTCGCCGGCGACTATCGCGCGGCGGCAGCAGGAGGTGCGGCTCTTGCGGCGATCCTTGCCAGCCGGGAAGTCCTGCACAGCCTTCTGCGGCGGCTGACATGGATCGAGCTGCGATCGGCCCTCATTCTCGCGGTGATGACGGCCATCGTGCTTCCGCTCCTGCCGAACAGGACGGTCGACCCCTGGGGCGGGCTGAACCCGTGGGAGATCTGGTTCTTCACCGTCCTGATAGCCGCGATATCCTTTCTCGGCTATGTCGCGGTGCGCGTACTGGGCGAAGCCCGCGGCCTGCTCGTCAGCGTACTGGCGGGCGCCGTCGTTTCCTCCACGGCCGTGACACTCGCCCTGGCACGGATAGCTAACGATAGTGCCGGCGCCACCCCGCTTTCGGGCGCGGCATCGCTGGCGGCGATGGTCTCGATCCTGCGCGTTTTGCTGATTGTCATCATCATTGAACCGCGGGTCTTTCCGACGATCGGCGTGCCCGCGCTTCTGGCGGCCCTCTGCTTCGGTGCCTGTGGTGCTTTGTTCATGTTCCGTGACAGTCAGGGACTGGGCAACTCGCCGGTCCGCAATCCCTTCGAGGTTGCGCCGCTGCTCCTTTTCGCCCTGCTCTTCGCTATTGTCGCGACCGCGAGCGCCGCGCTTGCCGATATCACCGGCGTGAGCGGGCTACTCGCGACCTCGGCCGTATCCGGGACCTTTGATGTGGATGTCGCCGTGCTGAGTGCGCTGCGTCTCGTCCGGGAATCAGTTCCTCCCGAAGCGGCGGGACAGGCGGTGCTTGCCGCTCTGGCGACAAACGCGCTCTTGCGCGCGGCGCTCGCGATGATCGCAGGTCCGCCCAGGTTTGCTTTTGCCCTTACCGGCTTCACCCTTCTGGCACTCGTTATCGGTTATGGCGCCTTCACGGTGGTGCCCGCCCTGCCTTCATAAGGGCTCAGACGAACGCCCTGCCTGTCCTGCCACGATAATCGAACTGGTGGAGGGGCTGCGTCTTCCAAGACGGCACAGTGGCTACAGTCCTGGAGAAGCAATCGACGGGGTCAGTTGGAGATCAGGCGGTGCATGGATCCATCGCCGAGCAGCGACCGCGTGACACCACCGAACGCCCATTCGCGCAATCGGCTATGGCCGTAGCCGCCCGCTACGACCAGGTCCGAACCCATCTCACGTGCGATCTCGACAAGTGCCTCCTCGCGATCGGCGCCGCCGATACCCAGGACGTCGGAACTTGCCTTGACGCCGTGTTTCGTCAGGAAACGAGCGACATCCGCAGCGCTTTCCCGTGCGGCTTTCTGGTCACCCTCGGCAATCGTGACCACCGTCACCTCATGCGCGCCGACGAGGAGGGGCATTGCGTCAACCACGGCACGGCGGGCTTCCCGCGTGTCCTTCCAAGCGACCACTACCTTCTGCGCAAGGAGCGAGGCCAGGGTGTCGGCGGCGAAAAGTACAGGACGACCCACCGACAGGATCAATGTTCCCGGATCCACCGTCCGGCGACCGTCCGAGGCGCCCCCTGGTGCCGGTGCTCCGGTTACAAGAAGGTCGGCGGCACGCGAATGGATCGCGAGCAGATGCGTGGGGCTCCCGACATCGCTGCGCCAGGAGACGTGTTCGTCTTCGCCCGTGATGCTCAGGAACTCTTCCTCGAGCTTCTTCAGTCCCTCCTCAATCTCCCGTGTCCGCTGGCGCAGCACCTCCGCCGCAACCAAGCCTCCCTCGTCTCTCGGCACGAAGACATGTACCTCCGCCGCCGCAAAGCCGATCAGGTCCGCTTTGAACCGCTTCGCGAGATCCATCGCGAATTTGGTGCGCGGCGTTGCGGGGGCGTCTATATCGAGTTGGACCATGATACGCTTGTAGGTCATGTTGTTTGCTCCTTCAGCATCGCGGAAGTGCAACACGATTGGCGGATTGTTTCGTTGACGCGGATCAAGGGGAGCGGCCGGCGAGCCCAAGTTGAAAAGGTGGAGAGCGGCGAATGACGCGAAAGAGCGCCGGCATCTTGCCCTACAGGCTTAGATTCGGCGACGTACAGATCTTGCTCGTGCATCCCGGCGGCCCGTTCTGGCGTAACCGGGATGAGGGAGCGTGGTCGATCGCAAAGGGAGAGTATGCCGACAGCGAGCACCCCGAATCCGCTGCACGCCGGGAATTCACCGAGGAAACCGGATGGGAGGCCATTGGAGCGTTGTCGCCACTCGGGGAGATCCGTCAGGCAGGCGGGAAATACGTCACAGCCTTCGCCTTGAATGCCGACTTCGATCCCCAAACGTTGAGCAGCAATGCGTTCGAACTCGAGTGGCCGCCGAACAGCGGTCGAATGCGAGTCTTCCCGGAGGTCGATCGCGCAGAATGGTTCGGCTTCGAGAAGGCACGGGAAAAGATTATTGCCGGCCAGCGTCCTTTTCTCGATCGGCTGTATGTGCTGTGCCGGGACAAGTACTGATAGACGAATCTGGTGCCAAGACGTTCGATGGCTACGGTGCAGCCCTGTTTGGCGACATCCCGGCTCAACCGATGCGGTCGGTTGGCTAACCCGGGACGAGCACCGCTGCACCACTGAGGCGGCCGGCGCGCAGATCCGCGAGCGCTTCATTGGCCCTTTCGAGCGAATACACTGTCGTATGGGTACGCACTCCAGCCCTTCTGGCGACCGGAAAAAACTCTGTCGCGTCGGCACGGGTCAGATTGGCCACAGTTACCAGCTGGCGTTCTTCCCACAGCAGGGAATACGGCATCGCGGGGATGTCGCTCATGTGAATGCCTCCGCACACGACGCGGCCCCCTTTGCGCACGGCCCGGAGTGCGGCTGGCACGAGGTCCCCGACAGGAGCAAATATGATCGCAGCATCTATTAGATCAGGCGGCGCGGAGTCGGAGCTGCCAGCCCAGGACACACCGAGGCTCAGCGCAAAACGCTGCGCGTCCGTATCGCCTGACCGGGTAAAGGCGAACACATCCCGGCCCTGCCAGACACAGATCTGAGCAATAATATGAGCGGCAGCACCGAAGCCGTAAATGCCGATCCGCCTTCCGTCACCGGCCATTTTCAGCGAACGCCAACCAATGAGCCCAGCGCACAGTAGAGGCGACAGGGCCACCGGATCGCCCGGGGCACCGAGATCAAAGGCGAATTCGGCGTCGGCCACCACATGAGTGGCAAAGCCGCCATCGCGCGTGTAACCGGTGAACAGCGGCTGATCACAAAGGTTCTCGGTGCCCGCAAGGCAATAGGAGCATGCGCCGCAGGTATGGCCGAGCCAAGGCACCCCCGCCCGGCAACCAAGCCTCGCCTCGTCAACCCCTTCTCCCACCATGTCGATGATGCCGACGATCTCGTGTCCCGGGATAAGCGGAAGCTTCGGGTGTTCCAGATCGCCGTCGACCACGTGAAGATCGGTGCGACAGACCGCGCAGGCCTCCACCTTAAGCCTGATCTCGCCGCATCCTGGCGTGGGATCCGGAAGTTTGCTCAAGACCAGCGGTCTCCGCACCTCCTTGAGCACCATCGCCTTCATGGCTGCCTCTCTCACTACCAAGTTGTCGACGGGAGGCGGATGCTACACCCGTCTCCCGTCACATGATGACGCAATGAGTGGAGCTCATCCAATGGTAATGCGGTCTTCGACAAGGTTGACGCCCGGCGCGGACCATGCTGCGCGTTCGACGGCGCTGCGCTCGGACCATGCATGGACACGGCCTTCGAGCCTTACCTTTCCGCCGTCGAGGACGTCGACGCGGATCGTCCTGGCCTCGATTTCCGCGTTGCGTTTCAGGGCATCCTCGATGCGTTTCTTGACGTCAGACGCTGACGCATGTGCCTTTACCGCAATGTTGTTCTGTATACCGACCACACCCGCAAGGCCACGGATCACGTCAGCGGCGGCGGTCTTCTGATACTGCCACTCGACCTTGCCGGTCAGTGTCACCCAGCCCTTCTGGACCTTGACCTGGACGGCGCTGTCGGGAATGGCCGTGTTCCAGTGGATCATGTTGATCGCGCGTTTGGCGATCTCGTCGTCAGCCGTCTGGTTGCTCCCGTACGGACGGACCTCGATCTCCTGAGCGATGCCCTTCACGCCCTTCACACGGCGAACCACGTCCTCGACCGTGGACTTCTGTGCATAGGTCGGAACATGTCCGGTCAGCGTCACAATCCCGTTCTCGACCGCCACGCCGATGTCGGCAGCATCAATGCTCGGTTCGAAATCGAGCTCGTCAATGATGTCCTGCTTCAGATCGATATCGCTCATAACTTCGCCTCTCTGTTGCAGCGGGACCATTCCCGCCTTTCGCGAGGCAAGTATCGGCGCATCGACGTCGCGCGGCGTTGATCGGCGTCAACGCATCGGTGTGTCCTCTCGATGTTGATGCTCATCAAAGCGATTACGCGTGGACCGGCCTTCATGACGCCCACGAAGAAATCTGCAGGTGCAGTCTCTCGCATATGGAGAAAGACGATGAAGAAGCCGAGGACCTGGATTCTGGTGGCGGACGGCGCGCAGGCGCGCATCGTGCGCGAATTGGCGTGCGATGGGGAAACCGGGGAGCGTCTCGATGATCTCGTCTTCGAGATTGAGCACAAGCCGCTTCGGTGGATCATGGCGGATCGTCCGGGGCGCAGCTTCGAATCCCACGGCGCGCGACGGTCTGCGATGGAATACCGTTCCGATCCGGTTCGCGACCGCCAGAGGCGGTTCGCTTCGATGTTGAGCAAGCATCTTCAGGACCATCACGCCGCCGGCGAGCTCGACCGTCTGGCGGTGGTCGCAGAGCCGCGAATGCTCGGTATCGTTCGGCAGACACTGCCTGCAGCACTGAGGGAAGTGGTCGTCAGTGAGACCGGCAAGGACCTTACGAAACTGCCTGCTGATGAACTTTACGCTGTCCTCGCTGGCATGCCGGCCGCCCCAGCGCCGGCCAATCGCGGCGAACGGGCGTCCCGTTGATCGGGATCAATGAGAACTGCGCATTCGAGGTCAATGATTGTTCTTATCGCTCCGGGAATTGGCTGTCAGCAAGCAACCCGGGGAGCACAGGGAGACGATGTCATGCATGACAATCCAGATCGCAAGTCGGACGGTGACGAGCACATTTCTCCGCTTGGAACCTCGCGCCGGAGCTTCTTGAAGGCCGCCGCCATGGCGGGCGCAGCCGTGTCCTTCGGCACCACGCTCGCACGGGCAAACGGCGAGATCGGTTTTTGGGCAAAGGACCTTTCGGACCAGCAGCTCGCAGACATGTACACGACCATCCTGCGCATCCGTTGGCACGAGCGCACCATGGCCGACAAGATGCTGACGGACCCGAACTATCGCGGCTACAACCATTTCTACGCGGGCCAGGAAGCAGTCGCCGTCGGCGTCTGCTCGGCACTGCGCAACTCCGGCGGCGTAATGCAAGCCGACCTGGCCTATTCGACGCACCGGCCGACCGGCCATGCGATCGCCAAAGGCGTGGACATGAAGCTGATGGCGGCGGAGAACGACTTCCGCGCCACCGGCCTCAACGGCGGCTATGCGGCCGAAATGCATCTTTGCGATCCGGAAGTGGGCTTCATAGGCGCAGACGGCATGATCGGTCCGGGCCCGGTGATCGCCAGCGGCTCCGCCTTCGCCATCAAGGCGCGCGGCAGCGATCAGGTGGTGGTGAATTTCGGTGGTGACGGCACCTATGCGACACCGCATTTCCACTCGACGCTGAACAACGCCGCACTGTTGAAACTGCCCTTCATCTATGTGCTGGAGAACAACCTCTATCACCAGTATGCGCACTACTCCTATTCGTGCCCGCTGAAGGACATTGCGGATGCCGCGAACACCTACGGCATTCCCGGTATCGTCGTGGACGGGCAGGACGTGATCCAGGTCTACAATGCCGCCAAGACGGCGGTTGACCGGGCAAGGGCCGGTGAAGGGCCGACGCTCATCGAGGCCAAGACCTACCGCTACTACAACCACTGGGGTGCGCCCGGCGCCAAGCCCGGCGAGCTCGGCGCCTTCGGCTACGATCCGCTTGCCATCTCTTCCTTCCGGCCGGAGCGGGAGCTGCGCGCCTGGATGCAACGCGACCCCGTCAGGATAGCTCACGATATCCTCGTCAATTGGGGCGTGATCGACCATGCCAAGGCCGCCGAGATCGAAGCTTCGGTGAAGCAGGACGTCGCGGACGCCTTCGCCTGGGCGGCTGAGCAGCCCCTTTGCAAGGCGGAAGACGGGCTGAAGAACGTCTTCGTCGAAGGCACCGTCGAGGCGCGCCAGTTCGGTTGAGAGGCGACGCCGGCAGGTCCGGTCCCCTCTCCCCTGGCAGCAATTGGAAAGGTACGTGAAATGGCACGCAAAAGCTGGATGTACTCGGTCCTTGAGGCCGTACAGCACGAAATGCTGGAAGATCCGAATATGGTCTGGATCTTCGAACTCACCCCGCCGGTGGCCTCCAACCCCGGCAGGCCTGTCATCAACCTGGAGAAGCAATTCGGGCGCAACCGGGTGGTGAACACCGGTATCGATGAGAACTGGATGGCCTCGGCTACGCTTGGCGCGGGCTTGGCGGGCTCGCGGGCAGCCACCTACGTGCCCTACCAGGGCGCGTGCATGCCCTTTCAGGTGATCCAGAACCACGCCGGCAAGCTGCGCCACATGACCGGCGGAAAGGCATCCATGCCCGTCGTATTCATCATGGAGATGACCGGCCAGACACCGGGCTTCGCCGGGCAGCACTCCGATTACGAGATCGACACCTACTACGCGCACATCCCCGGCGTGAAGACGGTGATACCGTCCACGCCCTATGACGCCAAGGGCATGATGATATCGGCCCTGAGGGATCCCAACCCGGTCGTCTATCTCTACCCTGCAGGCCTGCGCGAGCTCATCGAAGAGGTGCCGGACGAGCAGTACGAAGTGCCGCTCGACAAGGCGATCGTCCGCATGGAAGGCAGCGATCTCACCATCGTGGGCTCCGGCGCGAGCATGCCGGAGGTCCTGAAGGCGGCGGAAACGCTGAAGGCGGCCGGCATGAACGTCGAGGCGATCGACCTCAGAAGCCTCAAGCCGATGGATACGGAGACACTGGTGAAGTCGGTGGCCAAGACAAAGCGGCTGCTGACCGTCGATCAGTCCTATTACACCCTCTGCCCCGGCGCGGAGGTGATCGCCCGCGTGGCCGAAAACGTCGATGGCGCCCGCTACAAGCGCGTGGCCTTCCCGGACGCGCCGCCTCCGGCCTCGCCGGAGATGTTCCTCTGGATGCGGCCCAACGCCGACCACATCGTCGGTGCAGCGAAAAAGCTGGTTGGCTGACCTCCACCGGCCAATTCCGGGCACGAACCGCTCCCTCCCCCACACCAGGCGGTTCGTGCTCGTCCTTTTATTCTAAGGAGAACGCTCGTGACCACACTTGTCGGAAATGACGGCATCGACGGCCTGAGCGGCCACGAGTGCCCCCACTGCGGCAGCGAAGCCTTGCGCCCGGAACTCGTCAAGTCGGCATTCTTTCAGGGCGATCGTCTCGTCGTGGTTGAGGGCATCCCCGCGCTGGTTTGCAGCAGTTGCGGAGAACGCTTTTATGACGATGCGACGGCCACCGCACTCGATCTGCTGCATGGAGCGGGCTTTCCTGGCGAATGCGCAGTGACGCATGTCCAGGTACCGGTCTTCTCCTTCTCGCATCGCGTGCCGCGCGAACTTGTGTCCGCGGCCCTGGAGCAGACATGAAGACGGATCTGAAAACAGCGTTTGTCATTGGCAGCCTGCTGTCGCTGCTCGCGGGATCGGTGCTGGCGCAACCGGATTTCGGCTTCATGCCGGATGGAGGCAAGCTGACCCTGTTGCGCCTTTCCGAAGCCTCTGCGGTAGACCTGAAGGAAATGGTGCACTTCACGGCGACGGAAGAGGAGTGGACAGCGAGGATAGCCACCGCCGATTCCACGCTTTCGGCCGATGCGGTCGCAACACTCGCCTCCTATCTCGCTCTCAATATGCCGATCGAAGGCGGGACGGCGCTCGACACGGCACAATTGGCCGCCGCACTGCCCCCCGATGGCAAGGAGCTGGCGATCGAGAACTGCCAGTTCTGCCATTCCTTCTTCACCGGATATCTCGCGCATGACCGCGACACGGAAGGCTGGCGCAGTATCTTCAAGGCGCCATTCCACAAGGAGCTGCCGATGACGGAAAAGGAGCGCGAGACCTTCGCCCGCTACTCGGCGATCAACATGCCGATCCCCTACGAAAAGGTGCCGGAGGATCTCCGTTTTTGAGATGTGCCGCTCCTCCACCATCAGGAGATGACAATGAAGTTCTCGACAAAAATTGCAGCCCTCGCCCTGCTTCTGACCGCAAGCCTTCCGCCTCTTCTCAATGCGCAAGAGGATGATCTCTTCGCCTTCGTTCCCGACGGCGGCAGGACACTGCTGGGCGGCTTGGTGGCAGAGGGCATTGTCGATCCGGCAGAGGTCCTCTCGGCAGGCCGCGGCAAAGACGAATGGCTGGGTTTCCTGCGCGGGCTATCCGCGACGGGGCTCGACGACACCCAGATGGAGACACTTGCCGCGTACCTCGCTTCGACGATGCCTGCGGCGGAAAAGGGTGGCCAGACCATCGAGACGGGCGGGCTGGCCCTGCCGCGCGACGGCCGTGACCTCACTCTGGAGTTCTGCCAGTCCTGCCATATCATCACCGTGGTCGTCACACAGGACCGCACGCGCGAGGCCTGGCTCGGCACCATGAACAAGCCAAGCCATGTCGAGATCGGCACGACCCAGGCGGAACGGGAAGCGCTGGCGGACTATCTGGTGCTCAATGGCGGCATCCCGATCGAAGAAGTGCCCGAGGAACTGCGCGCCGGCGGCGCTACCTACTGAGGCGGTCAAGGCGGGGCGACGGAGATGCTGTTCACCTCGCTTTCCTTCGTCCTCTTTTTCGGCGCGACGCTGGCCGGATTTCTCCTGCTGCCGCTCGGCTGGCGGTGGCTGTGGTTGCTCACCGCCAGCGTGGTCTTCTACGCCAGGTTCGGCCCTGCAAATGTCGCCTTCCTGCTCGGGGTCACCGTTGCGGCATGGGCAGCGGGCCTGTGGATCGCCGGTGTGCGGACCTCCGGCTGGCGAAAGCTTGCGCTCGCAAGTGGCCTCACAACCATTCTCGGTGCGCTTGCCGCTCTGAAATTCTTCGATTTTCTGGCCGGCGAAGTGGAACGCCTCCTTGCCGGCGCCATCGACCTGCCGCGCCTGGGCCTGACTGCGCCGGTCGGATTCTCCTTCTACGCCTTCATGGCGGCAGCCTATCTGGTCGACGTGTATCGCGGAGCTTGCGATCCGGAGCGGAATGCCGGCCGGTTCGCCCTCTACATCTCCTGGTTTCCGAAGATCCTGGCCGGGCCGATCGAACGCGCGCAGCCCTTCCTTACCCAGATACCCGGATCGTTGCGCTTTGATCCCATTCTTGCCGTCAGCGGACTGCAGCTGATTGTCTGGGGTCTTTTCAAGAAGGTGGTCATCGCCGACAATCTTGCTCCCGTCGTCGACAATGCATTCCGCATCGCCGCCTATGCATCACCGATGGAACTGGTGATTGCGGTCTACTTCTTCGCCTTCCAGATCTACTGCGATTTCTCCGGCTACTCGGATATCGCCATCGGAATCTCGCTGCTCCTCGGCATCAGGCTCATGGAAAACTTTCGCCGGCCGTACCTGGCCGTCTCGACGGCGGAGTTCTGGTCCTCACGCTGGCACATTTCGCTTGGTCACTGGTTCCGCGACTATCTGTACATCCCGCTGGGCGGCAGCCAGAGGGGCGTTTTCCGCCGCTATGCCAACACCATGGCCGTCTTCGTGGTGAGCGGCCTTTGGCACGCAGGGCTCGGCTACGGTGTAGGCTGGACATTTCTCGTCTGGGGTGCGCTCAACGGCGCCTATCAGTGGGCGGGCCTCGCTACGCGGGGCTTCTGGAAGCGGGTCTCGGCGGTCCTCCCCCGCGTGAGCGAGAGCACGACCTTACGACTGTTCCGCATCGTGCTCACCTTCCATCTCATCCTGGTGAGCTGGATCTTCTTCCGCGCCGACAGCATCGGCCAGGCGGTCACGATCATGAGCAAGATCTGGTCGGCCCTGCCGAGCCTGCCATCGCTTGCCACTCGCTACCCCTTCACCGCCGACCACGCTCTGGGCGCGGTGCTGATTGCCGTGCTGGTCGTCATCGAAGTGCTGGACGAGCATCGGCCAATGGCCAGGCGGCTCGCCGCAGCGCCGGTCGCGCTGCGATGGGGCGCCTATTACGCGGGCATTTTCAGCCTGGTGCTCCTCGGCCGCTGGCAGGCGGGCGAATTCATCTACATGCAGTTCTGAGGTTCGTCATGGAACGCGTCATACCAATCAGGACGGGCATCAAGGCGGGAACGGCGGCCGGTTTCATCGTCATCGGCGTTCTCCTCTACCTTCTTCTCCTTGCCGGCTCCGAATACCTCGTCCATCGCAACGGCCACATGAACCCGATCTTCAAGATCGACGCTGCGGATCGCGAGCGCTTCGACTGGGTGATCCTCGGTGCGTCTCACGCCATGCCGCTCGACTTCGGCGGCTTCAACAGCGAGATGGAGAAACAAACCGGCGCCAGTATCCTCAACCTTGCGGGGCCCGGCACCGGACCTCTCTACAACCGCTTCGTTCTCGAACATTTCCTGCGGGAGCATTCAACGGACAACATCCTCTATGTGGCGGACGGCTTCGCCTTCCGCTCGCCCATGTGGAACGAGGATCGCCTTGCCGACGGCGCGTTGCTGGCCAGGACACCCTTCCATCTGCCGCTCGCACTCAATCTCGCGGGCTACGTCCTTGCTGAAGGCGTCGATCCCCGCGCGCTTCTCAACTATCTGACCGGCTTTTCAAAGCTCAACAACCGGGAGCGCTTCCGCCCCGATATCTGGGAAGGAGAAGCGATCTTCGACCGCACCTTCAAGCCGTCCGCCGTGGCCGAGAAGAAGCGGGCTGAATACCTCTACCCAGCGGTCGCGGATGAGGAGGCCGCGCGCGAGCGCTACCTGGAAGAGTTCGGCGAACTCGTCGAGCTGGCGAGACTGCATGGAGCCAGAGTGGTAGTGGCCAAGTTCCCGTTGCCTTCGCGCTTTGCGGCGCTGCTGCCGAACGAGGCGGAGTTCAATGCCGCATTGCAGTCGCAGGCGATGCAGTACGGCTTCACGTTCCTGGATTTCTCCGGCGCGATCGACGAGCCGCAATTCTACGCCGACACGGATCATCTCAATCGTGCCGGCGCGACGGAATTCTTCGAGCGGCATCTCAAGCCGATCCTCGCTCGGAAGCAGGCTCCGCTCAATTCGTCTTGGGATAGCCAATTGGCTGGACGAAGGTGACCAACTGCGTGTCGGGCAGCCTCAAGAGCGCCTTGAGCCCCTCCTTGTCGGCGCCGCCTACGAGGCAGGTGCCCAACCCGGCGGACGCACAGTATAGGTAGACGTTCTGGGCGATGATCGCCGCGTCCACATGCGCGGACTGGATCTGCGCCGGCTCGGGGGCCTCCGCCATCCGGCTTCTGTCAGCGACATAGATCAGCACCGTGGGAGCAGTTCCCACAAAGGGCTGCGGGCTCGCCTTCTTTCTGATGTCTTCATTCAATGCGGGTGCCATTGCCTCCGCAGAGGGATCGAACTTTCGCACGCCGCCTGTGTCGGCCACGTAGATATCGGTCTCCATCGAGCTTCGCCATGACGGAGCGGTCCGGTAGCCGCTCTCCGGGCGGTTGATGCCGAACGCGCACCAGAGCATTGTCGCAAGGGTGGCTTCGTCGATCGATTCATCGGAAAAAAGCCTTGTCGAGCGCCGCTTGAAAAGCGCCTCCAGAAGCGGCATGTCGCCACGCTTTGCACCTGCAGGCACTGCGGCATCTTTGCCAGCTGATGCCAATTTCGATGTCATCCCAGCGCTCAATGCAGCCGATGCAATGAATATGCGTCTCGTCAGTCCGGGCATAACGAAATCTCCATTGTTTGTTCCCGGATGAATTTGGATGGCGGATGCACGCGCCTCATTGACGGCGATCAAGGAGGGCCGTTCGTTCGAAACGGCGTGTCCCGCCACCGTCCGCGCATGCGTTGATCTCAATCAATGTCCCTACCCGGCGAGCCTCTAGGCTTTGCAGCCGAATATGGAGACCGATATGCAAAGCCCGCCGAAAGTAACATTCCGCAACATGGAACGATCGGACACGATCGGGCCATGTGATGCGCCGTGTCGAGGATGTCGAAAAGTGCTTCGACCGTGTCATCGGCTGTGACGTCGTCATCGAGGCGGCACAGAAGAGGAAGCTCTCGGGGCGCGCTTTCAAGGTGCATGTCGCTCTGCAGATTCTGGGACCGGACGTCGTCGTGACGCGTGTGGTTGCTCGAAGCAAAGCTGCCGAAAGCGTCAACCTTGCCATCCATGAGGCGTTCAGCGCCGCAACACGGCGGCTCCACGCGCGCAAAGAACAGATGACGGGGCATTGAGCGCCAGCCGACAACGGCAACGCCAAAGGAAGCCACGACTTGGAGCCGAACCCATGGCGATCACGGCCGAACAGTGCCAGGCCGCACGAATCCTGACACATGTCGATCGCGCCCTGCTGGCGCGGACGACAGGCGTTCCACTCGAAAGAATCGCCGATTTCGAGGCGTCCGGATCGATCGAGCCTCTTGACGACATATCCCGATTGCAGGCCGGTCTTGAAAAGCTTGGCGCGAGGTTTATCGGCGAGGACGCCGCCGGCGGCGCCGGTGTGCGCCTGCGGTTCAGCACGGACCAGGCCCGCCGCATCTCTGCCTGGGAGACCGAGGGCGGCAGGGCGGCTGAAGACGACATTCCTTAAGGCCGCGAGCAATTCGGCGCAAAGTTGACGCGCGTCAATGCCCCATGGCCGCCTTTCCGGTTTGATGCAGCTCTTGTCAGGCTGAGCCGGGTTCGGTGAAGCGGGCGCGGGAAGCCGCCGCAAGGCGCAACTCGCGAAGCCAGGGACCAGACCGGCGAAGAGGCCTGACAGGCGGGACCGCTTGCCTCCGGCCCGCGCGCCTTTCGGGGAGACCTGATGTCGACGGGCGGAGGCGGCGGCACCTGACCGTTCCGAGAGAAGCAAGGAGTATCGATCCATGGCCGAAGCTGCCTCAAAACTGCCGGTGAAATCCGAAAAATCCGTTGCATCTCCTGAGGGATGGGCGCCGTTTGAAAGCCTGCGGCGGGAAGTCGATCGTCTCTTCGACGATTTCCATCCATTCGGCTGGCGCCTGCCGTCCCGTACCGCCTTCGACCTTGAGATACCGAAGTTCAGCCGCGCCGCCTGGCAGGTCGCACCGGCAATGGATCTCGTCGAGAAGGAGAAGGAATACGAAATCACGGCCGAGCTTCCCGGCATCGACGAGAAGAACGTCGAGATCAAGCTTTCCAACCACACGCTGACGATCAAGGGCGAGAAGAAGGAAGAGATGGAGGAAAAGGACAAGGACTATTACCTGTCCGAGCGCCGCTACGGCTCCTTCCAGCGCTCTTTCCGAGTCCCCGACGGAGTGGACGCGGACAAGATCGAGGCTACCTTCACCAAAGGTGTCCTGACTGTAAGGCTGCCAAAGACAGCTCAGGCGCAGAAGGCTGACAAGAAGATCGAAGTCAAGGCCGCGTGAGACGGCAAAGCCTGCCCCGGAGCGGGCACACGCAAGAGCCGGGGGAAGATACATGGCACAACCACAGCTACCCGATCTCTGCGAAGCCGTGGAGCTTGCACTGTCCATCGCGGTCCTGCGCGATCTCGGCGTCCCGGACGCGGCGATCCGACGTTATCTCGGATTGAACAACCGGGAGCTGGACCTGGAGCATCTGGCAAAAGCGGCTTTCCGACTGTCCCGGCAGGGGGAAGACCATGGCCGCATAAGCGCGCGTCGCGCCTCGGCGCATATGTGCAACGAATGAACTGGAGACTTCCATGTACGCCAAGATCAGAGCCGCATTTCCACCCGCCCTAGCCCTGGCGGCCTTGGTGGCAGCCGGCGCTACCGCGGCATCTGCCGCACAGACGGATACGTCCCATGATGCACATCATCCGTCTGTTGCTCAGGCCGCGCCATCTCCCCAGGCGGATGCCGAAGCGCCACAAGAAGAGCAGCCCGCCCGCCCCGGCATGATGGGGCAAGGGGGTCCTGGTATGATGGGAGGCGGCATGATGCCCGATATGATGGGTGCCATGCAGCCGGGGATGATGGGCGCAATGCCCATGCGGCCTATGCGGCCGCACATGATGAAGATCATGTTTGCGATTGCGGATGCCAACGGTGACGGTGGCCTCTCCTTCGAGGAAGTGTCGGCCATTCACAAACGGATCTTCGATAGCATCGACGCGGACAAGGACGGAAACGTGACGCCGGACGAGATCCGCCAGTTCATCCAGGAATAGAGCGCGGCGGCCTGGCGCGATGGAGCTGAAAATGCTGAAGATGTTCACTCTCTTTGTGGTGGCAGGAAGTGCCATCATCGGCTGCCTTTCCGGCCCAGCGTTGGCGCAGGAGGTGACGGAACAAGGCCGATATGTCTACGGCCCCCACATGATGGACTGGGGGAGCGGATTGTACGGCATGATGATCTTCGGACCGCTCACATTCATTGTGGTCTTGGCGGCATTGATTGCCGTCACGGTCCTGCTCGTCCGTTGGGCGGGAGGAGGCTGGCAGACCACCGCGGGGCTGCAGCAATCAGCCGCGGGCTTGACACCACTCGAAATCCTGAGGGAGCGTTTCGCCCGCGGCGAGATCGACAAGAAAGAGTTTGAGGATCGTCGGCAGGTGCTCGAGAAATAGGCGGCACTCCAATGTACCGCTGCCTGAAGGCCGGATCAAAGATCCGGCCTTTTTCAATAGCTGACCGTGAGCCACCGAATTCTTTGATCCTGAGCAAAGTTCAAAGCGGTCAACTCTGCCAATCTGGCATCTAAGAAGGAAACAGGACGCAGCCCGACCGCTGCTTGCCTCAACGACCAGCGGCGCGAAATTGCATCCTTGCCTGTCGAGGGAACCAATGACCGCGTTGTCCACCCTGCACACGCCCGCAGCCGATCAATCAACCACTCAGCGCTGTTCCATATGTCAAGGGATGGAACCGGAATTGCACCGGCAACTCCAGCGCCTCGGCCGGATCAAAAGATATGCTGCAGGCGAAATTATTGTCGGTGAAGAAGAGGAAGCTCCCTTCGTCGGCACCGTCACGAGTGGCGTGCTAAGGATGCAGAAGACGCTGTACGACGGACGACAGTTGATCGTTGGGCTCCTGATGCCTTCCGACATGTTCGGCCGCGTCTTCTCCTCCACCTCAAATGTTTCGATCGAAGCGGCAACAGACGTGACGCTATGCTGCTACAGTCGTGCCGGCTTCGAAATCTTGCTTTCGCAATTCCCTGCATTGGAGCACCGGATGCTGCTCTCGATGCTCGATGAGCTTGAGAGCGCGCAGAATTGGATGTTGCTACTGGGCTGCCAATCAGTGACTGAACGCATTGCCACGTTTCTCCTGATCCTTCGCCGCCGCTCGGCCAAATTTCCACCGGATTCCCTTCAGTGTCTGGGCAACTCGGTAACGATCCCAATCTCGCGCCGAGACATGGCCGCCTATCTGGGGACGACGGTCGAATCGATCAGCCGCTCCATTCAGGAAATGGCTCGCCATCGTGTTTTGAGCATCATCAACCCCCAGCATTTCCGTATCTTGGACGAACGTCGCCTGATCGAACTTTCCGGACGCGAAGATCCCGAAATGAAGCTCAGCTTTCCCGTGGAACGGATGTTGCGCACCGCCTGATCGGCGCGAGCCTTGATACGGCTCAATGCGGCGGGCCGCCGCCCGTGGGAAGAGGTGCTTTTCAGGAGCACTGCCATGACACACACCACCATATCCAGCTTCACCCAGGCCGCGCAGCAGGCGCAGCGATGGGTGAACGAACTCGCGGCCGATCTGAATTGGAGCGAGCCGCGCGCCCATCATCTCCTCCGCTCGGTCCTTCACGCGCTTCGCGACTGGCTTTCCCCCGAGGAAGCCGCCGATCTCTCAGCGCAACTTCCCGTCTTGGTCCGCGGCATCTTCTTCGAGGGCTGGCGACCCCAGGAAAGTCCGGTTTGGGATCGCAAAAAAGAAGACTTCGTTCTACGCATCGGACGTGATTTCGAACACGACATGCTCCATGACGTCGATGCGGCCATAGCAGCTGTCTTTCGGCTGCTCGACCGCCATATCTCGCCCGGCGAGATCCTCCAGGTCCGCAACTCTATGAAGAAGTCGCTGCGCCAGCTGTGGCCGGCACACTAGCGGACTGTTGTCGGGCCATTGGCGGCAGCGGTTTGACACGCATCAAGGCGTTGCGGCCCCGACATCCTATCAAAGGCGGACCAATGCCGAGGCCGCTTTCATGGACGACCCGATCTTCTCCGCCCACAACCTGACGAAGGTCTATCGCTCCGGCGAGGTCGAGGTCTTCGCGCTTCGCGGCGTGGACCTCGATCTTGAACAAGGTGAGATGGCGGTTCTGCTCGGACCCTCGGGCAGCGGAAAGTCGACCCTCCTCAACATCATGGGCGGGCTCGATCGCGCGACCTCGGGTACGGTGCACTTTCGCGGCCAGGATATCACCGCCTTCTCCGAGCGGCAGCTCACCCGCTTCCGGCGCGACCATATCGGCTTTGTGTTCCAGTTCTACAACCTGATCCCCAGCCTCACGGCCTGGGAGAATGTCGCCCTCGTCACGGAGATTTCACCGAATCCCATGGCGCCCGAAGAGGCGCTGGAGATGGTGGGCCTGAAGGAGCGCATGACCCACTTCCCCGCCCAGCTCTCGGGCGGCGAGCAACAGCGCGTGGCGATTGCCCGCGCCATCGCCAAGCGGCCGGAGGTGATGCTCTGCGACGAGCCGACCGGCGCGCTCGATTCCAAGACCGGCATCATCGTCCTCGAAGCGCTCTGGCGCATCAACGAGGAGCTGAAGACCACCATGGCGATCATCACCCACAACGCCGGAATCCGGGACATCGCCCACCGCGTCTTCACATTCAGGGATGGCCGGATTGCCGATGCCAAGGTCAACGAAAGGCGGGCCCAGCCCGCCGAAGTGAGCTGGTGAAGGCGATGTCCGTTCTGGACAGGAAATTGCTCCGCGACCTCTTCCGCCTGTGGGCTCAGGTTCTGGCGATTGCCCTAGTCATGGCCTGCGGGGTGGCGACGATCATCCTTGCAATCGGTGCCTACCGGTCACTGGAAGAAACGCGTTCGGCCTTCTACGACCGCTATCGGTTCGCGACCGTCTTTTCGGGGCTGACGCGCGCTCCCTTGCAGATGAAGAACGAACTCGCCTCAATCTCCGGGGTGAGCGGGATCGAGCTGCGCATCGTCAAGCCGGTCCTGCTCGACATGCCTGGAATGGCCGAGCCCGCCACCGGCATCGCCGTCTCGATCCCCGACCATGGCGAACCCGCCGTCAACCGGCTCTATCTGCGCTCAGGCCGGCTGCCGGAGCCCGGCCGCACCGGTGAAATCGCCGTGACGGAGCCCTTTGCCCTCGCCCACCGAATGGTGCCCGGCAGCCGGTTCGACGCCATCATGAACGGCCGAAAGCGCACGTTGACCGTCACGGGCATCGTTCTATCGCCCGAATACATCTATGCTATCGGCCCCGGCGACATGATTCCGGACCAGCGGCGCTTCGGCGTCTTCTTCATGCCGCGCGCGGCCCTCGCCGGCATCTTCGACATGGAAGGCGCATTCAACGACGTCGCCCTGCGCGCGCAGAGGAACGCCGACTTCAGCGAAATCATCGACACGCTCGATGCCATCCTGGGGCCCTATGGCGGCACGGGCGCGCATGATCGGACCGACCAGATCTCGCACACATTCCTCGACGAGGAGCTGGCCCAGCTTCGCGCCATGGCAGCCGTCATCCCGCCTGTCTTCCTGTTCGTCTCGGCGTTCCTCGTCAACATGATCCTGACGCGGCTCATCGCGCTCGAACGCGAACAGGTGGGGCTCATGAAGGCGGTCGGCCACGGCTCCGCGGCAATCGCCTGGCACTACGCCAAACTCACGCTCGTCATCGCGCTCATCGGCATCGTCATCGGCTCCATTGCAGGTGACTGGCTGGGCCGCGGCATGACGCGGCTCTATGCCCAGTTCTATTCCTTCCCGTTCCTCATCTTCCGTCAGAGCCTCGATCTCTACGCGATCGCCGCGATCGTCAGCGCCGTTGCCGCGCTGGCGGGCAGCATGCGCTCGATCTGGGGCGTCGCCAGCCTGCCGCCCGCCATCGCCATGCAGCCGCCGACGCCGACGCGCTATCGCAACTTCTTTTCCGAGGGCGCGCACCATCTGACGATATTCTCGCAGCTGACGATCATGGCCTTCAGGCATCTGGTTCGTTGGCCGGTGCGCACGCTGCTAACGGCGTTCGGCATCTCGCTTGCCGTGGCTCTCCTGATCATGGCTCTCTTCTCCTTCGATTCCGTCGCCTTCATGGTCGACACGGTGTTCTTCCGCACCGAGCGTCAGGATGCCACGATCGCCTTCGCCAACGAACGGTCGCCGCGGGCGCTGCACTCCGTCGCCGCCATGCCGGGTGTCCTGCGTGCGGAAGGTTTTCGCGCGACACCGGTGATCCTGCGTTACGGACATCGCGAGCGGCGCCTGACGATCTCCGGCATGATGGAGAACCCGGATCTCGCGCGCATGCTGGACAAGGCGCTCGATCCGGTTGAGCCGGCGCCGGTCGGCCTGATGATCTCCGAATGGGTCGCCAAGCTGCTCCACCTCCAGGTGGGCGATATCGCCGAAGTGGAGCTTCTCGAACGGGCGCACCGCAAGGTGGCCGTTCCCGTCAGCGCCATCGTGGAAAGCTATATCGGGCTCGCTGTCTATATGCGCGCCGACGCCCTCGACCGCGTTATCGGCGATGGCCCGCAGCTATCCGGCGTCCGCGTGAAAGTCGATTCCTCCCGGCTCGACGACCTGTACAAGACGATCAAGGAGACGCCCGCCGTCGCGGCGATTGCCCTGCAGGGCCTGTCGCGCCAGCGCTTCCGCGAGACGATCGAGAAGAACATCACGATCATGATCAGCGTCTACACGGCGCTTGCGGTCATCATCACATTCGGCGTCATCTACAATTCCGCCCGCATCCAGTTCTCCGAGCGGGCCCGGGAGCTGGCGAGCCTGCGCGTGTTCGGCTTCACCAATGGCGAGGTATCGAGCGTGCTCCTGATCGAGCTCGGCGCCATTGTGCTTCTCGCGCAGCCGCTCGGCTGGCTGCTTGGATATCTTCTTTCCTGGTCGGTCGTACGAGGGTTCGAGAGCGATCTCTTCCGCATCCCTTTCATCGTCGAACGATCCACCTTCGCCATCGCCAGCCTGGTCGTCCTTGCCGTCGCAACAGTCTCGGCGCTGATCGTGCGCCGCCGCATCGACAGGCTCGATCTGGTGCGCGTTCTCAAGACAAGGGAATGATCCAATGAAATCCCCCTGGTTCAGACGCATTCTCTTCGGGCTTGCCGCCGTCGCGGTGATCTCGCTCCTGGCCTGGTCCCTGCGCGAGCAGCCGGCCCTCGTCGACGTCGCGGAGGTAAAGCAGGCGCCCATGAAAGTGACCATTCGCGAGGAGGGTGTCACGCGGGTTCGCGAGGTTTACGCCGTCTCCGCTCCGATCGCCGGGCAACTTTCGCGCACCCTGCTCAACGAGGGCGACCGCGTAAAGGCCGGCGAAACCGTGGTCGCGGCGATCCACCCGCTCGCGCCGCCGCTGATCGACAGGCGCACCGAGGCCGAATTGCTCGCCGCCCGCGATGCTGCACGCTCTGGCGTGGGCATTGCCGAGAGCGAGTTGCAACGCGCCGAAACATCCCTGCGCCTTGCCGAGACGGAACTCGGCCGCGCGCTCAAGCTGGCGGTGCCAGGCGTCATTTCCGAGAGCGCGCTGCATCGTGCAACGAATGAGTTCGAACTGCAGAAGGCGGCTGTGGAAGCCGCAAAGGCGACGGTCGGATTCCGCCGTGCGGAGCTTGCGAGCGCAGAGGCCCGCCTGATGCAGCCGGCATCCGCAGCCTTGGATGCTAAAGGCTGCTGCGTCGATGTTCTCGCGCCCGTGGACGGTATCGTGCTCGCCGTCGCGGCCAAGAGCGAACAGGCCGTGGCGGCCGGCGCGCGCATCGCCGATATCGGAAACACCACAGATCTCGAAATCGTGGCCGACCTTCTGTCGGCCGATGCCGTCCGCATCGGCCCCGGAACCCAGGCGCTCGTGCGGGACTGGGGCGGTGAGCGCAGCCTTGAGGCCACCGTCCGCCGCGTCGATCCCGCCGCATTTACGAAAGTCTCCGCCCTCGGCATCGAGGAGCAGCGCGTCAACACCGTTCTCGATCTCGACGAGGGCGATGGTCGGCTGGGGCACGGCTACCGCGTTTTCGTGGAACTGGCCATCTGGGAATGTGCCGACTGCCTGCAGGTGCCCATCAGCGCCCTGTTCCGGAACGGGAGCGATTGGAACGTGTTCCTGCTTACAGGCGATCGCGTGAAGCAGACTGCCGTGAAGATCGGCCATATGAACGACGAAGTGGCCCAAATTCTTGGCGGGGTAAAATCCGGAGATATCGTGGTACTGCATCCGGCTGATACCCTCGCCGACAACAGCCGCGCAGAGCGACGCGAGTAGGCGTGACATGCCCTCCCGCCAAGATTGATCTGTGAGGACAGGAGACAGGCTAATGTTTATCCTCACCCTGAGCGAGACCGAATGCAGGAAGACGCTGGCCGGCAACCGCCTCGCGCGCCTGGCTTGTGCAAAAGGCAAGCAGCCGTATGTCGTTCCCATCTACTACGCCTACGCTGGAGATCACCTTTATGCGTTCTCCCTCCCCGGCAGGAAGATTGAATGGATGAGGGAGAACCCGCTGGTGTCGGTCCTCGTCGAAGAGCGCGGACATGGCGAAGAATGGCGTAGCGTCATCGTCGACGGACGGTTCGAGGAACTGCCGGACCGCATCGGGCACAAACGCGAGCGGGAGCATGCGTGGTCGCTCTTGAGCAGGCATGCCGACTGGTGGGAGCCGGGGGACCTTAAGCCGGTAACGCCACCTCTGTCCAAATACGAGCCGGAGGTCTTCTTTCGCATTTCGATCGACCGGCTGTCGGGGCGAGCGGCCAAAGCCGCCTAGGCACCCCTCGCGAGACGAGAGTCTCGTCGAAAGAGATAGGACGCTCTATGTCACCGCGCAAAAGTGCGGAACACGCGTGAGCGTCGTGTGTTTTGCTCTGCGTCAATGCAATACATCTGCGCGTCACCTAATAGTCTTCGCAGTTGTAGCGGACGGGGGTGATACCGAGTGCCGGTCCACCTGCGTGCCAATGAGTACGGGTCACCAATGAGCTACTACTTCACCAAGACAATCGATATGCCGTTCCAAGACGCCGTCGCACGCGTGACGACGGCTCTCGCCGCCAAAGGTTTTGGAGTCCTGACCACAATCGACGTAAAAGCAACGATGAAGAACAAGCTGGGTGTAGACTTCAAGCCCTATACCATCTTGGGCGCCTGTAACCCTCATTTTGCTTGGAGAGCCCTCAAGGCCGAAGACAAGATCGGGACCATGTTGCCATGCAACGTGATCGTCATCGAGACGGCGCCAGGAACGGTGGAGGTGGCCGCCGTTGATCCGGCCGCTTCGATGGTTGCGGTCGACAACCCAACGCTCGCCGACATCGCCGAAGACGTGAGGCGAATGCTGCAAGAGGCAGTGGCAAGCCTATAGCCGCTTTGCGCCCCAACGAGGCAGAACTAAAACCGGTCTGGCCGTATGCTAGACGACCCTCAATTCGTTTCCGTCCACAGAGACCGGCCTGTTTGGGTCCTGGTCCAGTTCGAGAGCGCCGCCGCGCTCACTCCTCAGCGCCACATAGATTGCCGGGATGACCAGCACGGTGAGCGCGGTTGAAGATGCAAGCCCGAAGAGCAGTGAGATTGCCAGGCCCTGGAAGATCGGGTCGGCGAGGATGACCGCCGCGCCGATCATCGCCGCGATCGCGGTGAGCAGGATCGGCTTGAACCGTATGGCGCCGGCTTCCAGAAGCACATCGATCAATGGCCGCTCGGGCGTATGCGCATGACGGATGAAGTCGACGAGCAGGATCGAGTTGCGCACGATGATGCCGGCAAGCGCGATGAAGCCGATCATGGAAGTCGCCGAAAAAGGCGCGCCGAACAGCCAGTGCCCGAGTATGATGCCGATGAAGGTGAGCGGGATCGGTGTCAGGATGACGAGCGGCAGCTTGAAGGAGCCGAACTGGGCGACGACGAGGATGTAGATACCCAGAATGGCGACCATGAAGGCCGCGCCCATGTCGCGGAAGGTCACCCAGGTCACCTCCCACTCGCCATCCCAGAGCAATGTCGGAACCGACTCGTCGTCGGGCTGGCCATGGAGCGCGATCGTGGGTTTCGGCACGTCGCCCCAATCGGCCTCTTCGATGGCATCCGCCACCGCAATCATTCCATAGACCGGAGCCTCGAACTGTCCGGCAAGCTCCGCCGTCACCATCTCGGCCGCACGGCCGTTGTGGCGGAAGATCGGGAAGGATGCCGGCTCCCGCGTCACTGTGACCACATCCCCGAGTTCGACGATGCCTCGCCCTCCCGGCAGCGCATTGGCCGGAACCGGCGTAGCCAGCGCCCTTTCATTGATCACTTTTTCGCCTTTGGGCAGCGCAATGCGAACCGGGATCGGCTGCCGCCCGCCGCCGCGGTGGGAATAGCCGACGGTCGAGCCGGCATAGAGCGCGCGAATCGCGTCGTAGACGTCGGCCTGTTCGACCTTGTGGTATTCCAGATTGTCCTGATCGATGCCGAGCCGCACCCGTTCGTGCCGGACGCCGTAGGAGTCGTCCACATCGACGATGAAGGGAACGCTCTCGAAGGTGTCACGCACCTTCGCCGCGACAGCGCGCCTGGTCTCCGGGTCGGGACCATAGATCTCGGCGAGTAGGGTCCCCATGACCGGCGGCCCCGGTGGCGGCTCGACGACCTTGATCGCCGTCCCCTCCGGCAAGCCGAGACCCGCCAGGCGCTCTCGTAGCTCAAGTGCAATGTCGTGGCTGGCGCGATCACGCTCACCTTTCGGCAGGAGGTTGACCTGCACATCTCCCAACTCCGGTGACGAACGCAGGTAATAGTGGCGCACCAGGCCATTGAAGTTGAACGGGGCAGAGGTGCCCGCGTAGCTCTGGAAAGAGACGACCTCCGGAACCGACACCAGGCGATTGACGATCTGCTGCAAGGCACGATCGGTATCCTCCACCGATGCGCCTTCGGGCAAGTCGACGACCACCTGCAGTTCAGTCTTGTTGTCGAAGGGAAGCAGCTTGACCGTCACGTCCTTGGTGTAGATGAGCACCAGGGAGGCCAGCGTGGCGACGCCGACCAACAGCAGGAAGATCCAGGCGCGCAGACGCGATCTTAGGATCGGCCGGGCTATCGCCATATAAGCCTTCCCGAGCCGGCCGCCATGGTCGTCACCATGCCCGTGGGCAGGGCCTTCACCTCCCTTCCTCGCAAATTTCAGCATCAGCCAGGGCGTCAGCATGACGGCCACGAAGAAGGAAAACAGCATCGCGGCGGATGCGTTCGCCGGGATCGGGCTCATATAGGGCCCCATCATACCCGACACGAACAGCATGGGCAGGAGGGCTGCGACCACCGTCAGCGTCGCCACGATGGTGGGGTTGCCGACCTCCGCGACGGCCTCTATCGCCGCCTGGGCGCGCGTGCGGCCGTCCTTCATCGCCCAATGGCGCGCGATGTTCTCGATCACCACGATGGCGTCGTCCACCAGGATGCCGATCGAGAAGATGAGCGCGAAGAGGCTCACGCGGTTGAGCGTGTAGCCCATGACGCGCGAGGCAAAGAGCGTGAGCAGGATCGTCGTGGGGATCACCACCGCGACGACCAGCGCCTCCCGCCAGCCGATCGCGAAAGCGACGAGGAGTACAATGGAGACCGTGGCCAGCCCCAGATGAAAGAGCAGCTCGTTTGCCTTCTCGTTGGCCGTCTCGCCATAGTCGCGCGTGACCGTCATCTCGACATCTTCGGGGAAGATCTGCCCGCGTACCTGCTCCAGCCGGTGGATGATGGTCTCGGCGATGACGACGGCATTGGTGCCGGGCCGCTTGGCGATTGCGAGGGAGACGGCGGGCAGGCGTTCAAGCCCCTCCTCCGTCTTGCGCACCTCCGTGACACGGCTTTCGTTCGGCTCGGTCGCAAGCACCACCTGGGCCACGTCGCGCACATAGACGGGCCGGCCGTCGCGGGCCGTGATGAGAAGATTGCCGATCTCGCTTTGCGTCTGCAGCGTCTGGCCGGCGAGCAACGTGCGCTGCCCGCCTCCTTCACGCACGGTCGCCGCCTGGAACGAGCGATTGGCCCCCTCCACCTTGGCGGAAAGCTGCTGCAGCGTGACGCCATAGAGCGACAACTTTTCGGGATCGGGCTCGATGCGGATTTCCTCCGGCTGCTCGCCGACGATATAGGTGAGGCCGATATCGGGGAGCTTCGCCACCTCGACCTGCAACTCGCGCGCAAGGCGCGTCAGCCCGTTGGCCGTCCAGCGCTCGGCAGCCTCAGGGCTCGGTGTGAGGGTGACGACGACGATGGCGACGTCGTCTATGCCACGGCCGACGATTAACGGCTCGGGGATGCCGACGGGAATGCGATCCATATTGGCTCGCACCTTCTCGTGGACGCGCAGGATCGCGGCATCCGCACTCGTGCCGACCAGGAAGCGCGCCGTCACCAACGCACCGTCATCCTGGGTCTGGGAATAGACATGCTCGACACCGTCGATGCTCTTGACGATGGCTTCCAGCGGTTCCGTCACGAGCTTGATCGCATCCTCCGCCTTCAGGCCGTTGGCCTGGACGTGGATGTCGACCATCGGCACGGAGATCTGTGGCTCCTCCTCGCGCGGGAGCGTGACTAGGGCCACGAGACCGAGCGCGAAAGCCGCAAGCAGAAAGAGCGGTGTGAGCGGCGAAGCGATGAAGGCGCGGGTGAGCCCGCCGGCGATGCCGAACTTCATGGGACGAGCACCTTGTCGCCCGCCCGCAGGCCGCTCAGGATCTCGATCCGCTCTCCGGCGGCATCGGCGATGCTCTCGCCCAGAATGACGGCGATGTCCGTCGGCCCATCGGCTGTCGCCAGGCTGACATAGTCGATGCCGTGCCGCGTCGTTATCGCCTCGGGCGGCACGGCGACAACATCGCGGCTGCCGACGGGAATCCACACAAGCGTGCGCTCATTGACGAAATAGTCGCCGAGGCCCGCGACCTCGACATCGGCGATCACGCGGCCTTCCGAAATCTCCGGGTAGACCTTTGCGATGCGGCCTTCGAACTCCGTTTCCGCCGCAGCACTACCGCGAAGGCCGCGCTGGCCGAGACGCACAATGGCCCCTTCCCTGATCTCGGCGGCGTGTCGCTCCGGCAGGGAGAGGCGAAGATAATATTGACCGGAGGCAATGCGCGCCACCTCCTCGCCGGACAGGACAACGGAGCCGGGGGTGACCGGCACCGTGAGGACACGGCCGGTGGCCGGCGCAAGAACCTCGCCCTCCCGGGCCCGCTGCTCCAGCACGGCCTTGCTCGCCTCCGCCGCCGCAAGCTGATTGCTGGCGACTTCGAACTGGGTCCTGGCCTGGTCCACATGTCCCTGTGAGACGACGCCGCGGGCGAGGAGCTGCTCGGCGCGATCGAGCTCGGTTCGAGCGTTGTCGAGCTGCGAAGAGACCTCCTTGATCCTCGCCTCCGCCGCATCCAACTCGAGCGCGATCTTGTCGTCAACGACGATGGCGACCACCTGCCCCTCTTCCACCTCGCTGCCTTCGGCAACATGGACGGCGCGGATGGTGCCGCCGGTACGGGCGCGTGCCGGCACGACCGTGCGGCTTCGCACCTGACCGAAGACGGCTTTCATCTCAGGCGTGACGATCGTGTTCACCGTGAATTCGCCGGCCAGGGCGGGATGAGCGGTGGCGGCCGCGAGCAGCAGGACAACGAGGAGGTTAAAGCGCGCCATGGATCCGCCTATTTGAAAGCCGTGCCCGGTTTTACGCCGAGCTTCTTGAAGACCATGGCGGCCGGGCAGAAGCCGGTAAGCGACGCCTGCATCAGGTTGAGCCCGACAAAGGCGGTCAGGAGATACCAATAGGGCGAGACGTAGAAGCCGAGTGCCAGCGAGGCGAGCACCATGAAGCCGGCAAACATCATGACGGTGCGGTCGAGGGTCATTGTCATTCTCCTTGGGGTTGGCCGTGCGTTCATTCGCCCGGCTCGATCTCGATTTCCTTGAGTTTTCGAATGCCGAGCATGTGCAGGGCGAGGTTCTCGTAGAAGGTCTCCGCCTTGCCTTGCCGGACCTTGTGCAGGAAGTACTTCTCAAAGCCGATCTTGGCCGCGTGCACCCAGCGGCCCTGCGAGGACCAGTTGACGTTGCGCGGCGGAATCTGCGGCTGCGCCACGAAGGCGATGCCCTCGTCGCCGAAATCAGCGAGGCAGACCGCGTTCCAGGAGGCGACCGCCCTCGGCTCCTCACCCTTCAGCAGGGCGGCGATGTTCACTGCCGTGGCGGTGACCATCGACTCGATCATGAAGCCGGTCTTCGGTACGCCGACTGGTAGCGGCGTCTTGCCGACTGCCGGAATGGCCACGCACACGCCAACGGCGAAAATATTGGGAAACGCCTCGTTGCGCTGGTGCTTGTCGACGGTGACGAAGCCGCGCGGATTCACGAGCCCCTCGATGCCGTAAACCGCCGGCACGCCCCGGAAGGCGGGCAGCATCATGGAGTAGGCGAAGGGAAGCTCGTGCTTGGCTGCGGTCTTGCTGGCCTCATCGACTTCCTCCACATACATCCGGCCGGGCTCCACCTTCGCCACCTTGGCGTTGGTGATCCACTTGATGTGGCGCTCGCGCATGGCGCTTTCGATGAGACCCTTGGTGTCGCCCACCCCGTCGAGGCCGAGATGGCCGATATAGGGCTCCGGCGTCACGAAGGTGATTGGCACCTGGTCACGCTTCCTTGCCTGCCGGAGCGCCGTGTCGAGGATGAAGGCGAACTCGTAGGCCGGGCCGAAGCAGGAGGCGCCCTGGACTGCGCCGACCACGACCGGCCCCGGCTCGTTCAGCAGCGCATCGAATGCGCGCTTCGCCTCCACCGCATGATCGACCTGACAGATCGACCGGGTGTGGCCTTCCGGCCCCAGCCCGGGCACCTCATCGAAGGCGAGATCGGGGCCTGTGGCGACGATCAGATAGTCGTAGTCAATGAATGTGCCGTCGTTGAGCGCGATGCGGTTTTCCGATGCCATCACCCGCCTCGCGCCTTCCGGCCTCAGGTTGATGCCTCGATGTTTGAAGATGGGCTCGAGGTCGACAGTGACCTCCTCGGGCTCACGCCAACCGACGGCCACCCAGGGATTGGAGGGAACGAAGGAGTAGGTAGGCCCAAGATTGACTACAGTCAGTTCGTCCGAGGGACGCATCTTGTCCTTCATCTCGTAGGCCATGATGACGCCGCCCAGGCCGGCGCCGAGAACAACGATGCGGGACATGCCATTTCTCCTTGGCGGGATTGCCGAAAGACCAGGGTAGCCTCTCCAATCCGGCGGGGCTTTGATCCGGCGCAAACTCGGGTGGAAATGACCGAAGGACAGATCTACCCTGCTCGGTTAAGTTCCATGACGTCGCCCGCCCCGGCTGGCTGCTGTTGCATGTAACATTCAAACACTCTAAATTCAATAATATGAATGCAAGAGAAATGATCCCCGCCTCGCAGGAGGCCGCTGACCTGATGCGAAGCCTGTCACACCCGCAGCGGCTTCTGGTGCTTTGCGCGCTTGGCGGAGAGGAAAAGTCGGTCGCTCAGCTAAGGATGGAGCTCGGGATAGACCAGGTTCCGATGTCGCAGCAGTTGATGCGGCTCAGGTCGGACGGTTTGGTCGAGTCGCGCCGCGAGGGCACGACCGTCTATTACAGGATCGCCCGGCCGGAAGTCCTTACGATCGTGGAAGCGCTCCATAAGGCTTTCTGCGGTCCGATGTGATGCCACCCTCTCTGTAGGCTTGGCAGCAGGCAGAACGAAGGCACAGCCGTTCGGAGTACCGCCGCACCAGTTACCTCGCTGGTCTGCTTAACATTGTCAGTCGGTCTGCGACTGAGGTTGGTTGTAGGAGTGATTTGAACTTTATGCCAAGTGTTTGATTAGGTAAGCAGATTCTGCGATCTTCGTGACGGCTCGCCCGTCATAACTTGCCGCCGGATGGCCGGCCCATGGGCAGACCGATGTTGGCGAAGTTGCCAAGCAAGTAAAGGTGGTTGCGGGGGCAGGATCTAATCTTCACTTGCTGCCCGAGCAAGTAAAGATGGTTGCGGGGACCGGCGTCGATCATAACTTGCAATCGACGCCGGTAAAGATGGTTGCGGGAGGGCGCAACCATCTTTACTTGCGTTCGAGTGGCGGCAGGCCTTTGCCTGTCGGCGCCGCACCTAACGCGGGGGTAGCGGCTACCGAAAGGTACGGCTTTCTTTCAGCCTTATTCCGAGCAGCAGCGTAGGAAACGAACGCACCTTTGCCAAGGTTGGGGTCGAGGGTTCGAATCCCTTCGCCAGATCCAAATTTCGGTAGAAATATCAAGCATCTAGAAAGCGCCCTGCGGGGCGCTTTTTGCTTACACGGCCACTGAACTCCTGTTGTGTAAGCACGCGGAAGCGGGCCGCTGGTTGCGAAGCAACTGCGTTGGTCCCGGTCGGGTCAAAGGCCGGGTGGAGGGATGTGCTGGAACCAAACGTGTTGATTGATTCCGGCGTGTCGCTGGCTTTTCTCCCTGGATCCGGGCCGAAACGGCCTCGAAGATCGCGATCTTCCCTCACGGCAAGGCCCGAAAAATGTCGACTTTTGTTTCAAGGCATTTGCGTAGGCTGAGATCGTTCGCACCAACTTCGAACCAGCTCCCAGGTCGTTGATAGAAGTCGAGTCCCCTCCCGATCTTTATGACCCAGCCATTGTCCAGTCGAATTTCCCGGTCGTGCATGTTTGGGTTCAGATTCACACTAAGCACAACGTCCATTTCTAGGAGGCTTTGCTTCAGATCCTCAATCTTCTCAGAGATGTCAGCAAGTTGAGTTTTGTCGTCGTAGCCAGTGATCAGGTTGATCGACTTGACCGTCCCCGATTTGAGGCAGGTCTCGCAGAAGCGGACAAAATTCTGAATCTGATGAGGCAGGCGAATATAAGGGTCCTCAATCGTGACCGCCTTGGCTCCGCGGATATACGGTCCCATGATCGACTCGTAGCTGTGCCCGGTGTCGCCGTACAGAATTGTGAAATGCTGCTCCTGCGGCTCTGCGGCAGCGGCCTCGACCCGAGCTTCATCGGCGGACGGCTTGGCAGGAGCGGCCGATGGCTCGGATTCAGCCGGATCGGGCCGCGCTGTCCCTGGCTTGGTCGTGCTCTCCGTCTCATCCTGGTCGAGACGCCTACGCTCTGGTTGCTGGGTGGCAAGCGCGTCTTTGGACTCAGGACAAGAAACGACGATCTCTTCTCCGCTCGCCCCGAAATACGATAGGTTGATGCGCGCAAACTCGTCATCGGGTTTGCGCTTGTTCATTTGCTCCTTCACCCGACGCCGGCATTCGGTCGCATATGCGACGTACTCCTCAAACTCCTCGTCGGTGGCGCCACTGTCCGGGTGCAGGATCTTCAAGAAGGCCGCGACTGTCTTCTTAATGCTTTTCTCGTCCCGCCCCTCAATGGCCTTGCCGAGTTTGATGCGGCGACTGACCTCTTCATACCGGTTCGTGTGCTTAAACTGGTAATGGAAAGCCTCGGCTAGATAGTCGGTGATGAAACCATATCGGTTCGTCAGAAACTCGCTGCTGTTCTTGGGCATCTCCCAGCCTGGGATATACGCGGCGAACCGGTCCATCACCGCCAAGTCCAACTCGGGCGGTAGCGGCTGGAAAAGGTCGTACTCGGTCGAGTTGACGACTTGCTCAACCGAAAGGTCGATATTTCCGACGAAGCTCAAGCTCGCGTCGGCGATCACCTCCGCCCCGCGCGAAAAGCGGCCGTTGGCCATGAAATCTTTCATGATCTGGATGGTGTCGGGATCGCGCACTTTGATCCCCCCCACCTCGTCGAAGGCCACAGTGTCCCAATAGCCTACTAGGCCGACCTTTCGGCGGGCGTTGTTATAGAAGAGTGTCGCCTTGGTTGCCTGACCGCCAGAAATTAGAGTGGCGTAGGGCGAAAATTCGCTGAAGAAATAGGACTTACCTGTGCCGCGCGGGCCGAGCTCGATGTAGTTGTAATTCGGTTCAACCAAGGGGGCCAGTCGTGCGATGAAGTGCAGCTTCACCCGCTTGGAGAGTTTGGCCGGCTCCAGGCCCACCGACCGCATGATCGCGTCGAGCCACTCGTCCCGCGAAAACGCCTTTCGGCCTTCCGCGTACTGCTCAAAGTCAAAGCGCGAGAGTTGAATTGGACGCAGCTCCTCGATGTAGAAGGCGTAGTCATCTTCCTCGATCGCATTATGCGCCAGGGTCACCTCTGCCCATATCCCTCCCTCGAGCAGGCGATCGTTATCGCGGTAGAATTTCTCACCGACGGCGATACGCTGCGAGTTGAAGTTCTCCAGCGACGCCCAGTGGCGCTTCTCCTTCTCGACAAATCGGACATGTACCTTGTCGATGAATCGGTGGTTGCCTTTGGTCGCGACCTTCGATTGGGCTGCATTGGCCTCGTCGGGACGGACATAATTGTCCTGTAGCGTCGCGAGAACGGCCTCCATCCCCGCGTCGATCTCGGCCGGGTCGTCGCTGGCGCAAAAGCGCGCGAGGAGGAACTCCAGCACGAATGTCGGTACGTTCGTGCCCTTCTTAATCCGATGCAGCAGATCCTTGCGGACGACCTTGCCGTCGAACGCCGACGTCAGCTGCCGATCGAGTGCATCCAATTCGCTCATACTGTGTAATCCGTTTCGAGAGCGAGGGCGCTGAAGCTCGCCAGTGTCGTTGGATTGAGCGCTTTGACCGTGAACTTTCCTTCGAAGTCCGGATCCATGCGCAAGGCGATCTGCTTGCTCTGACCGGGCATGAGTGTGAGGGTGCGCGTGGCGGGATTCACATCGCCGCCTGGGCGAGGCTCGCCCACAACATTGCCTTTGGCGTCTTGGGCCTCGATCAGCACCTCGACGCTCACATCCTGCGAGAACATGTCGTCGGACTGCACCCGGATATCGATCACGGGCACCCGCGTCGTGATGCGCTTGGCGCCGTTCTTGTAGAAAAGCACGACCGTCACCCGACCAACCGCAGCGGGCTCATCGGTGTCCAACCGCGCCACCAGCACCGGTACGACCGCTTCGGCGAGAGAGGCCCCGCCGTGGAAATAAAGGTGTCCCGCCCGATAGGGCGCCATGCTCCGAGGCAAGGCGACCTGCGCGAAATCACCTCGAACGCCTAGTTTCTCCGCGCCGATGACCGCGCTGTGCGTGTCGGCATTGCCATCACCCAACATCATCCGATCATGCGCGGTGATTGGCCAATTGCCCTGGGGTTTGATGCACACATCGCCTGCCTCAGCCTGGGCATTCAGGAAGAAGCCGTGGTCAGTCACGATGACCGCGTCCCTGAAGCCCATCCCGCGAAGCTTATGCAGAGCCACGCGGATAAGCTTCAGCGTCCCTGGGATCAGGCCGAGGGTAGGTGCGCGGATCCTCGGCCGGGATCGACGCCAGATCGAGTCGGATATCCTTGTGCTCGGCCAGGAGATCGAGCCCCCGGCGCATGCAGCTCAGCATGCCGAGCGCCAGGACATCGACCTTCATGAAACGCAGCGCGTCGATATCGTCCTTGTCCCATTCGATGATCTGGCGCCCCTCCATCGCCGCAGGCTCGATGGGCACGAGATCGTCGAGCCGGTCATGGGTCAGCACGAACCCGCCCGGATGCTGCGACAAATGCCGGGGCGCGCCGCGAAGCTGGGCCGCCAGTTCGAGCGTCAGGCGCAACCGGCGATCCTCCGGGTTGAGGTTGAGATCGCGGAGCTGCTGCTCGGTCACGCCGGCCTCGGACCAGCCCCAGAGCTGGCCGGACAGCGTCTGGATCAGGTCCTCGATCAGGCTGCTGGCCGCCTGTTTCAAGGCCAGCGGCTCGGCCAGGGTGGCGGTCAGCGACATGATCTCGATGCCGAAGCCCGGCGCGATGGTCTCGATCTTGTCGCAGAGAAGCCGGGTCAGGCGCGCGGGATTCCGCACCGGCATGGCCAGGCCAATGCGCACCGCCTCGACCCGGTTGTCGACGCGGTGGCGCGGACGTCGTTTCGAAGAAGTCCAGCTCCTCCCGCTTGTATCCGGCCCGCTTGGCCTTCGTGTGCTCCAGGTAGTTCTCGAAGGGCGAAGAGCCATCCGCGTTGATCGCGAAATGCTCATGGAACGTGTTGGTCAGCGGGTAGTGGAAATCAGGCTGGACAAACCGCCGGTTCCCGTCCTCTTCCTCGAACGAGATCTGCTTCTCGTACTCGAAATGGACCGAATTGACCCAGAGCCAGTTCACTATCCGCTGCTCCTGCAGCGACCTGACGTAGACGTCCGGCGCCAGGGTGCCGATGATACCGCCGCCCTTGTCGTTCCGGTCGGCGATGTAGCGATTGTAATCCGCCTCGGAATCAAAGACCTCCGCAGGAATATCCGCCTTCGGCAAAATTGAGAGGAGGTCGATCCACAGCCGGTGAAACTCTGCGCTCGTGTCCATCAGTTCGCGAATAATTTTGTCGATCACTCGGGCCTCGCCGGCAGGATGCTCGACCCAGTTGGCCAGCTGTGGTGGTCGTCCCTCAGTCTCTTCGATGATCCCCCGGCCGAGCGCGTGAAACGTGGTCACCCTGCATTCCAGCGCGTCCTCATCGATCTTGAGCTGCTTTGCGATCCGCTCTTTCAGCTCATCGGCTGCACTTTTGTTGAACGCAAGGACGAGAATTTCGCTCGGGTGGTACAGGCCCTTCTCGAGCACGTAGGCGACTTTCCCCACCATGGTCGCAGACTTGCCGGAGCCGGCTGAGGCCACCAGCAAATTGTTGTCCTCGAGCCGGATGCAGGCCTCTCGCTGCTCTTTGGAAAGCGAGAAGCCGCCCAGGTTCGAGAAGAACCCGTCGAACTTTTGCATTTCGTGAACCACGAAGTTTTCGTTGTAGCGGCTGCGAACGCTCGGGTCGGAGAGCATGGAGAACGAGGTCGGGAGATAAGCCCTTTGCGAATCCGGGATGAGAAGGGCGTCAAACAGCGGGTGCGACAAGGCCTGCGACGCTTTTCCCGGGACGCTGGCGATCGCCCGGCTGACATCGGCATGGGCGAGGTATTGCCTGTTGCTGTCCGTAATCGCGAGAACTTTTGTGTCGACCTCCCGCAAGTGTTCCTTGTCGGAATCGATGAGTTCGGCGAGATGTTGGTTCACAAAGGCCAGGAGGTCGTCGCGGAGTGTATGAGCCATCTTGGCAGTCAGCCCTGACAGTGCGTCGATGCGACCCTTCGACCGTATCTCGACAGTGTGCCAAAGCAATGCCTTCGTCGACGAAACAGAAGTGACTTCAAGGCACTGGATTTCGTCCTCTGCCGCCATTCTTAACCGAATGCGGTCCCGAGACGAGGCGCTGAGGATTAACCTCCAATTCTCCGACAAGAAAAGGCGTGCCCATAGGCTGGGGCGGAATGTGCGAGATCGTCCAAGCATCAGAGCCTTTGCTGCCAGGTCGGCTGTCCAGGTCACCAGGCGATCGATCGGAACCCGCTCGCCTGAACCCTTGTGATTTGCCGTTAGGTGTACGCAACTAATTCAACGTCACTGACTACAGTATCCATTCGATCATCCTGTAACTGGGCAAGACTGGCAAGGCATGGCACAAACGCGCAGCGGCGGCACGTCTTGCACTCGGCTGCGGCGCGCACCGATAAAGGTCATCGACTGCGCCTACGAGTGCTCGGGCAACCGCGTAGCCGCGAACGCTAGCCACCGTCGATGAAATCGCAACGAGGAGAGGCGGGGCCATGTGCAACCTGTATCGCATTACGACCAACCAGCAGGCGATCCGGGAGTTCGTGGCCGCTACCCATGACAGTATCGGCAATCTCGAACCGTCGATCGACGTCTACCCCGACCGGCCGGCGCCTGTGGTGCGCAACATCGATGGCGGGCGGGAACTGGCCTCGTTGACCTGGGGCATGCCTACGCCCATCGAGTATTTGAAATCCCGCGACGCGCCGGACACGGGCGTCACCAATATCCGCAACACAGGCAGCCCCCATTGGCGCAAATGGCTCGGTGGCGAGCATCGCTGCGTGGTCCCGGCCACCGCCTTTTCCGAATACGGGCAAAAACCCGACCCGGTAACGCGGCGCAAAAAGCTGCATTGGTTCGCCCTCGACGAGGCCCAGCCCCTGTTCTTCTTCGCGGGGATCTGGACGCCATGGCGCGGAACCCGCGGATCGAACCGCACCCCACGCCCCGGCGATCATCAGCTGTTCGCCTTCCTGACTACCGATGCCAACGGCGTGGTGAAGCCGATTCATCCGAAGGCCATGCCCGCCATCCTGACGAGCCGCGACGAGGTCGAGACCTGGCTCACGGCCGATTGGAAGGAAGCCAAGGCGCTACAACGGCCGCTGCCTGATGATCGGCTGGTGATCCTTGAGACGCCAGCCGGCGCAGCCGCCGATGGCATGCTGCCGGGCATCTGAACAATGATCAGGAGGGTGAAGGGGTCAGAAAGAGGAAGGACAGTTAGCGGCGGCGCTTGCCAAGAGTCGGCAGTGCAAATTGACACCAATTGGCGAACTGACCAGTGTTTCCAAACCTAACAGCGATAGCTGGACCAATTCCTGGCCGGCAGCTCTTAGTTCGCAGATTGCTAAAGCTACCAATCAGCTTGAGCATTCCCTTGGGTTTACTGCCCTTCTTAATCTCCACAGCCAGATCTACGTATCTGGCGGTGATCGATAGTCGCGTCGACTTTGTTTCCGTGGTAGCGTCAAAGGCTCGGGGCTAAAAGCAAGAGCAACACTGAATCGAATAAATCAGCTGTTGGCTTCGCCTCCAGCGAATGAGAAGAGGGCTGTCAGTTGCGAAGTTCAGAACGCGTCGCGTCGGAGTCGATGCCAGCTCGGTTGCGCTCGCTGCGGTTCGCTTGGCTTTCTAGCGCGTCATGACCCTGACGCTTATCCCAATAAACCATGGCGAACTCTGCCACGGCTGGGCATGGACCGTCGTCGATGAGGACGTGCTCGCCGAGCGAGTCGCACGAATCGTGCTCGGCCAGTATCGTCACGTCGCTAAGATTCTGACCGGTGCGGGCGTGCCGGGGCCTACTGCCAATAGTGAACAGGCGAATGCGGCGATCAAGCAGCTAACCCTCGCCGATGGCGACGATCCATGGCACCGCGACGGCTGGCTATTCCAAGCGATATCGTGGATCGCTGCACACCAGCAGCCTTCCGCCTCGCTGACACGGATGCCGCATATCCGAAAGGCCGACAAAGGCCTTGACGGGATGCAGCTCGAACTGAATGCCGCTGGCACCGCCGTCGTTGCAGTTGTCGTTTTCGAGGACAAGGCCACCGACAATGCCCGCGACACCATCCGCGACGATGTCTGGCCGGGCATCGTCGCGCTCGAAAAGGGCGACCGACTGAACGAACTCAGCCAAGAAGTTAGCGGAATGCTCGATGCACGCGCCGCAGCTGATCCGGAGTTCGACCTCGATACTGCGATCGCCAACACGCTATGGCACGAGGCCCGACGCTATCGTGTCAGCATCACTATCGGCGACACGCACAATGATGCCGATGCCCGTGCCAGGCTTTTCAAGGGCTTTGACGACTCCGTGCCCGGCGCGGCAGCGCGCCGCCGCGCCGACACCATATACCTTCCGACGATGCGCAGCTGGATGGCGAGCTTCGCCGCGCGCGTGATCGTCAAGATCAAGGCCATCGCGAATGTTTGATCCGACAACTGCGGCGCTAATACGCGCGGCGCCTCCACTCGAGGGGCTCGACCTCGACAATTTGCCTAAGCGGTTGACCGAGGCATTTGCTGATATCGTTTCGGCGCGCATCCGCCTGCGCGGCGCGACCGCCGACGTGGAAGATGCGGCACTAGCGGCGACCGTCGCCGAGTTGCGCCGCATCGCCGCGGCGCATGAGACCTATGCCGCCTTACTGCCCGATCGTGAGAATCGCGCCTCGGCCGCTTTCGTCGCCGCATCGGCCCACCAAGCGATCTCGCTGGCGTTGCGCAACGTCGACGCCAACAGCCATGTCGATATGGCTGCGATCAGCTCGGACATCTGCGCCACCTTGCTGTTCTTGTTGGCAGAAGCTCATGCTGATGCTGCCGAGGCTTCCAAGCGCATCATTCCCGCACCCGACGCCGGTCCGATCGAGCGCGCGCTGCTGCTCGCGATCCGAGGCCTCGCCCAAGGTCGGCTGGGTGGAATCGTCAGCGCCGGCGAGCCAGAGATAGATGACGAAAGCGACGATCTTCACTTGCGCGCGCTCGATGCGCTGCGGCTGTTGCTGTTGCGCGGCGTCACCAATCTCGCCCGCCAGCTGCGCCTACGTGTAGATCTTGCGCCCGACGCCGGTGGCATGGTGCCGGCGAGCACGCTATTTGCGCAGGTGAGGGCGCTGGCGAGTGAACCGGTCGAGGGTGCCGGTATGAGCGGAGAGACATTACTCAGCCTCTATCCCGGCCCACTGCACCTCGCGAATTTACTACTTGGCCTGGACGGCGATCTGCTTGCGACCGCCCTCGCTCGTATCCCTACCCCTGGGGGCGTCGACGAAAATGGATGGTGGCAAACGCTGCGCCGTATGGCGCGCCAGCGGCCTTATCTGTGGCGCAATCATCGCCAAGCGATCGCGATGGGCTATCTAGAACAAGGCATCTCCTCGGCGATCAGCTTTCCGACCGGCGGGGGCAAGTCGACGCTCGCTGAACTCAAGATCGCGACCGCGCTGCTGCGCGGAGAGCGCGTCATCTTCCTCGCGCCGACCCATGCGCTTGTCGGTCAAACCCAGCGCGCGCTCAAGGGCACTTTCCAAGACTACAGCATTCTCGCTGATGTCGATGAGGATGTCGGCATCGCCGAAGTGGTGGAGCTCGGCCAAGTCACTGTTATGACGCCTGAGCGCTGTCTCATGCTGCTGTCGGTGGATCCCGACGCCTTCTCAGATCTGGGGCTGATCGTGTTCGACGAGTGCCATCTCCTCCATGCGCGGGAAGATGACCGTAGCCGGCGCGGGCTCGATGCGATGCTCACCATCCTCAATTTGACCCGCGCCGCCCCTGCCGCTGATTTGCTCCTGCTCTCGGCAATGATGAAGAACACCGAAGAGATAGCTGGCTGGGTAGCGCATCTAACCGGACGAAATTGCCTGACCTTGGACTTGAACTGGAAGCCGACGCGCCAAGTGCGCGGATGCGTCGTCTATCCAGCCGAACAGATCGCCACACTTAGGGACACACTTACCCAGGCGCGCATTGATTATCCCGATCACAACCAGCCCCCGGTCAGTATCAAGAACACCTTGCTCGCACAGCCCTATGGACTGTTCAGCTTGCTCCAGACTTGGTCGACCACCGATCGCAGCGACTATTCGCTGCTTAAACTGCTCGACGAAGGACGAACGCTCTCGACTGGCCGTGCTCAAAGCGGCAAGTGGTATCTCACCCCCAATGGCAACGAAACTAGCGGTTCCATCGCCGCCGCAGCTGCCGCTGCGGGCATGAAGACGCTAGTATTTGTGCAGACAACCGTTTTTTGCGAAAGCTGCGTCAAAGCCTTTCCGGGCCGCGTCGCCGCCAGCCAGATCGCGTTAACCGAAGACGAGCAGAAATGGCGAACGCTGGCCGAAGAGGAAATGGGTGGCGCCAGCTATTGCTATATGAAACTTGCCCCCAACGGCATGCTCAAGACGGGTGCAGCCAGCCATCATGCACTGCTGCTGCGCGAGGAACGCGAACTTCACGAAAGCCTGTTTCGCCGGCCCGACGGGATAAAGGTTCTGTTCGCGACTTCGACGCTTGCGCAAGGCATGAATCTGCCGAGTGAAATGGTCATAATTTCCGGCGACAGCCGGTTCGATCCCCAAGCCGACAAGATGCAGAAACTGGAGGCCCATGAACTGCTTAATGCGGCTGGGCGCGCTGGGCGTGCCGGTGAAGGCGCGCAAGGCTTCGTGCTGCTTGTGCCGAGCAAAGTCATCGACTTCGACAATCAGAACAACCAGATCAGCGGTCACTGGATGGACCTGCAGGCGATCTTCGAACAGGCCGACCAATGCCTGGTCATCGACGATCCACTCAAAGCGGTCCTCGACCGCATTCATGAGGGGATCACCCAGACCGGCGCGCCCGCCTATCTGTTGAGTAAGCTTCCTCTGGCGGTCGCCGGCGCCGGAACGGACCCAGCTGCGGAGCTGCTCAGCCGCAGCTTCGGCGTATATCGTGCGCTGCGCGCTGGCGATGCCGATTGGGTGAACAGCCGCGTCGCCTCGGCGCTGGCCGCCCGCGCCGCACTCGACCTTCCCGAGCCCGATCGCTGGATCGAACAGGTCGCAAGCGCGACCGGTCTACCGGTAGTCTTGCTCCAGCAGATCGTAGAACAGCTCGACGCCGGCGCCTTCTCCGGAACGGCGACAGAGGTCGTGACCGCACTGCTCGACTGGCTCGACACACAACCAGGGCTGCTTCTCGGCATGGTTCGTCCAGAAAGCCTCGAGGAAATGTTTGGTACACCCTACAAGAAGCTCGCTGACGACCAAGCTCGCGGCAAACATGCATTGTTCTGGCTACGGAAGCTTTGGCCAATCTGGATGTCCGGCGTTCCCCTATGCGAACTCGAGAAGGAATTTCTGGGGCGCGCAACCAACCTTAAGCAGTGCAAAAATGCCCGTCATTTCGCATCGCGCCTCGTTCCCGAACTAGCCTTCCTCGCCGGACTGCCAGGGCGGTTGCTGGCGGCACGATTGCGCGCCGCTGGAGATGAGACGCCGTTGCCGACGGTCCTGGCGACATTGAGCGGTGTCGTCCGCGAAGGCTGCGATGGCGCCGAAAGTCTGGCAGTTCGGCTGCATTTAACGCGCGCGGTCTCAAGAGTGGCGGCCCGAAAACATTATGAGGCGATCCGACAGCATATCCAGCCGGGACATCCTCGCGAGAGCTTCGAAGATACGATCGAGCGCATCCGCCACGCAGATGTCATCGCCAGCTTCGATGATCTCGACGACGAGAATGGTTAAGCGCTCGACCAGATGGGCAAATAACAGATCCCGGGAATTCCGGTCCCGCCGCGAATGGCGAAGATCAAGCGCTCTGCCGCGCACCGTCGGTCAATCTGTCCCGCCAGTTAGGCGGTGGCGCGCATCGAACTCTTACCGGCCGCACCACCATTCTTCGCCATCGGGCCAGGAGCGAGCCAGCCTTTCTTCGATCAGAATGTCGCCGATGTCGCGACCGTCAATTCTGATCATCACCAGCGTCCGGGTGCCGGTGTTGTCCGGCTCTCCATATTCGACGGTCCAGTCGTGCGAGTTCAGCAGCTCGATCACCCGACCACTGGCTCGGTGTGCCAGCGCGATTTCGGCGTCGCCACCACAGATGTGGGTTTGCGGTTCCGGGGTGTCGTAGCCTTCCATGCGCAGCTTTTCCCCGTCGATCCAGATCGTGTCGCCATCAACGAGGCAATATTCGTCGGCGGTGCGGGCCTGGCCGGGAACGCACTTCGCAATCTGCGGCCGAGGCTGAGCCTTGGCAGGTTCGGGCATGCCACCGACCGCCCAGAATAGCGCGAAGGAAAGTACGAACATCTGCCGGCGTAATGTGGGCAATGGGGGAAGAGGAATTTGCATGGGCGGATCTGATCTACTGCAATCTGACTGAAGGGCGGATCGCTACGGTTGGAGGCCAGCCAAGCTTTCACCTACCGCCCTCGCCGAGCGAGGCAGCGATGTCGCTGATCGAGCGGAGCAGAACCAGGGGATCATCCCTGGAAGGCTCGAAGCCACGCCGCCTCCAGAACTTGGCCGCCTCCCCGTCGACGGCGTTGACCAGCAAGGCCCGCCCGCCGATCAGGTATGCGGCCTGAACGCAGCGCTGGAGAGCATGCTTCACAAGGCCGGTCCCGATGCCCAGCCCCGCCCATCCGGTGTCGGTTGCGAGTTGGCCGAGCAGCATACAGGGGACCGGGTTGGGCGGCTGTCCCGTCCTGATCGAACGCGGCAGAACCGAAGGCACCACACCGGTAGGCGCGAGGCCGTAGAAGCCGACCACGCGCCCAGCCTCATGCACGACGAGGACGGCGGTGAAGCCCTTCTGCTGATTGGAGAGGGCGCGTGATTTCAGCCAGTGGTCAAGCGTGGGCTTGCCACAGGTGAACTCGGACACATCGTGTTCGGCAGAGAGCGGTTCAGGACCCGAAAGGAGCAAGAGCTTACCGCTTAGCCACGTAGCCGGGCTCCCATGGCGCGGGCCGCTTCAGAACTTCTACCATCTCCGGAACGGGAGCGGCCGGACGCGCCAGCACATCCATGAACCCGGCGAAGCCCTCCGGGCTCATCCGGATCAGGCCCTGCTCCATGACGACCTCCTCGGCCGCGCGCACAGCGGCGTCGCGCACGAAATCGGTGCGCGAGCGGCCGCGCAAGCTGGCGGCGCGATCGATCATTGCGACATCCGCCTCGGGCAGGCGCATCGAGATCGGGTA
>Ga0180222_1000220_pt1 | contig 96520 bp, 86 predicted proteins | sample eDN5th37CKraftOP_FD_151336 | JGI IMG/M metagenome (GOLD analysis project Ga0180222, IMG submission 151336) | Enriched Organic Plus compost microbial communities from Emeryville, California, USA - eDNA 5th pass 37_C Kraft OP (version 2) (version 2) ... | reverse complement strand
CCGATCGCGAACAGCGCGATATCCCAACCCGCCCAATCGAAATATTCGATGTTCTTGACCTTGAGCATGCGCCCGGTCTCGCCGAACTCGATCTCGTCGCCGGTCGAGCGCGCGGAGGCGAGCACGGCGATCTCGTCGATCGGAAATTCACGTTCGGCGAGGATGTTGAGCATCTCGCGGCCGACATTGCCCGTCGCACCCGCGACCACGACCCGATAACCCATCGCCTGTCTCCATTTCCCGCTGCGCATTCGAAGCGCGCGCCCATATCCGATTGCGGCCGCGCGGCCAACGGCCGTGAGCTGCGCAGGAATATAGGATCGGCAGGCGCGGGATTCATCGGGGGATGTTGCAGGGATCCCTCCCTGCCTTGCGGGACCTTTGCGTACTCGTCCTCCCGATGGAAGTCGGGATGATCGCTTTGGGAGTCCCCCTTTCCGCAACCGTCCCGTGAACGCCGAGGAGAAGGAAGGGCGCCACCCCGTTCGCACAACAGAAAGCCCCCGGCGGCGATTTCCTCCCCACCTCCATCGTGCCACGTAAGGAACGGACGGGGCCGTGAAGCGCCGCGCCTGCAGAGGGGAGAGCGGGATGAGCGAGGCGGTCATCGACCTGGCGGACGCCGGCTATTGGATCGATCCCTACCCCGTGCTGCGCGCCGCGCGGGCGGCGGGGCGCACGGCGCGGACCACGACCGGCGAGATCGTGCTGCTGTGCGCCGAAGACGCCGACAAGGTGCATATCGACGCGCGCTTCACCGTGCCGGGCCTGCGCGATCTCGAACGGATCGGCATCTTCGACGGCCCCTTCTACGAATGGCGGCGCCATACCCTCGCCGTGATGGACGGCAGGGAGCATCTCCGCCTGCGGGGCTTCGTCGGCCCCGCCTTCGCGCCGCGCCAGATGGAGCGGCTGCGCGCCATCGCACGGTCCCGCGCTCATGCGTTGCTCGATGCGCGCGCCGAAGCGGGCATGATGGAGGTGCTGGCGGACTTCGCGGGCGATCTGCCGCTCTTCGCCATGTGCCGTTTCATCGGCATCGACGACGAGGATCGCGAAACGCTCGGCGCCTTCCTGGTCGGTACCGAAGAAGGCTTCACCAGCCCGATGACGCCGGAGCGGCGGCAGCGCTGCGAGACCGCGATCGTCGCGCTCAACGACTATGTCGCCGGGCTGATCGACCGCCGCCGAGCCCGGCCGGGCGAGGATGTGGTGAGCCTGCTCGTTGCCGAGCAGGCGAAGCCCGGCGGTCCGAGCGACATCGAGCTGCATTCGCTGATCGTGAACATCATCGGCGGCTCCGTCGGTTCCACCCGCGCCGCCTTCGCCAACGCGATCCTCGAATTGGCCCGTCATCCGGAGCAGGCCGGGCGGATGCGCAGCGGCGAGGCGATGCTGAGGCGCGGGGTCGAGGAATGCCTGCGCTATCATCCGCCGTTCCGCTTCGGCCGCCGCGTCGCAAGGCAGGCGATGACGATCTTCGGCAGCGAGGTCGAGCCCGGCCAGTCCTTCTTCATCCCCCGCCAGGCCTATAACCGCGATCCCGAGCGGTTCGAGCGCCCCGACGATTTCGACGTTACCCGTCCGGAGAAGCGCCACCTCAGCTTTTCGTTCGGCTCCCATATCTGCCTCGGCCATGCGGTTGCACGGACGAACCTGATCGAGGGGCTACGGGTGTTGCTGGAGCGTTGCGAGGAATTGGAGCTGATCGGCGAACCGAGGCGCATCCCGTTCGTGCCCGACGAGCAGCTCGACGCGGTGCGCGTACGGTTTCGGGTCGTGGCGTGATCGTGAGCAGATGCAGATAATGACTCTCATCATCCTGACGAAAGTCGGGATCCATTCACGTTACGATGAAGGAAGGCCGCAACGCTGCGACAATCCGGCAAAGGAACGCCGAGTGGATCCCGACTTTCGGCGGGATGACGGAAGAGCTCTGCCGAGCGCGGTTTATTCAGCCGCCAGCGCTTCGTCCGCTCCGCGCGCCGCGACCGCCCTGCCCGCCATGCGGCCGAAGAAGGTGCAGTCGGCAAGGCTCATCCCCGAGCTGTAGCCCGCGCCCCAGCGCGGCAGCCCGCAGGTCACGCGGCCCGCGGCATAGAGGCCGGGAATCGCCTCTCCGCGCCTGTCCAGCACCTCGCCGGTCGGCAGTGTCTCGAGCCCGCCGAGGGTGAAGAAGGAGAAATAGCTGGTCTCGAGATTGAACTCGAGCGCGGCGAAGGGCCCCTCGTCGAGCGGCTTCAGCCATTTGGCCGCCTTGTGCCAGACCGGATCGACGCCCTTGGCGGCGTGGGCATTATACTGCGCGACAGTGGTCGCCAGCGTGCCGGCGGCGAAGCCGAGCTCGGCTTCCACCTCCTCCCAGCTCTCGCCGACCGCGACCAGATCGATTCGCGCCAGCTCCATCGGCCGCGCAAATATCGCGTTGTCGACCAGCAGCCACACCTTGGTGCCCGGCTGCTCGACGATCGCCCGCGAGACGCGGCCATGGTAGCAATCCTCGTTGATGAAGCGCTGGCCCGCCTGGTTGACGAAGATGCCCTTCACCAGCGATCCGGGCGGGTACCAGGGACAGGTGGTGAAGAATTGATCCATGTGGATCGCCTGGCCGCCGACCGACTGGCCCATCAGGATACCGGCGCCGTCGTCGATCGTGCCGATCGGCGAGTCGCAGCGCAGCGCCGCCGGCGCATGGCGGCGGACCATCTCGCCGTTCATGCAGAAGCCGCCGGTCGCGAGCACGACGCCGCGCCGCACGCGCACCGCCTTCTCGCGTCCGTCTTCGCGCACGATGACACCGACCACGGCGCCGTCCGCGTCGGCGATGAGCGCGCGGGCGCGAGCGTCCACATGCACGTCGACGCCGGCCTCGCGCGCCCGCGCCTCCAGCGTATCGACCAACAACCGGCCGCCGCCCCAACCCATATATTGCAGCACATGGCCGCGCGGCGCGGGCTTCGCTTTCTCGGAGAAGGGCCAGGCCTCCTCGCTGCCCGACCAGATCAAAGTGTCGTCGGTCTCTGGCTCGATGCAGCGCTCGGCGATATAGGTGCCCTTGTAAGGGACGCCTTGCGCCACCAGCCAGTCATAATGGGCGAGGCTCTCGCGAGCATAGAGGCTCACCTTGGCGGCGTCGGCATGAGCACCGCCCGCCATCATCAGATAGGCTTCGAGATCTTCCGTCCGGTCCTCGAAGCCTGCCGCGCGCTGTGCGGGGGTCCCGCCCGATCCGCCGAGATAGATCTCGCCGCCGGACATGGCGGAGGCCCCGCCGCTTCCCGAGCTCGCTTCGTAGAGCGTCACCGCCGCGCCGGCGCGCGCCGCCTCGAGCGCGGCGCAGGCGCCCGCCGCGCCGAAGCCGATGACGGCGACGTCCGTCTCGTGGTCCCATTCGGCGATGCTGGCCGCCGCAACGGCGCGTGACGGATCGGTGGTCACTTCCCCAGTCCTCATCGTTCGTTCTTTCTCTCCGTCACCCCAGCGAAAGCCGGGGGTCGCTGTCGGCATCCGGCCGAATGCCTTTGGAGAGCGATGCCGGCTTTCGCTGGCATGACGGCGGCATCCGTTACAGAAACAGGAAGGCCGGCGCCTGCCCCATCAGGCCGTTGGTGAGGTCCGGCCCCATATTGTTGGGATCGTTCGCCACATGGGCGCGGGCCGCGTTGAGGTCGAGCCACGGCTGCACGATCGGACTCGAATTGTAGACGGCACGTCCACCGAGCAGCGGCAGGAGCGCATCGACCAGATCGGCGCAGCGACGCACCACCGAGGCCGACTGGTAGCGGAACAGCGTCCGTCGATCCATCGGCAGCGGATCGCCCTTCTCGACGGTCGCGATCATCTCGTCGAAGTTGCGGCGGAGCACCACCTCCATCTCGTCGACCTGGGCATAGGCCTGGGCGATGGCGTTGAGCAGCACCGGGTCGCTCTTCGATGCCTTGCCCGTGTTGGTCGAGACGCGGCTCTCGGTAATCTCCACGGCGGCCTTGATCGCGGCCTTGGCACCGCCCAGCGCCGCCGTCGACACCAGCCGCAGGAAGACCTGGGCCCAGGGCAGGCGGAACAGGGGTGCGCTGTTCTCGACCTGCCCGGGATTCGTACCCATGAAGCCGTCCGCAGCGCGATGCGTGCGATAATCGGGCACGAAGGCGCGATTGACGACGATGTCCTGGCTGCCGGTGCCCTGCAGGCCGAACGTGTCCCACGTGTCCTCGATCACATAGTCGCTGCGCGGCAGCAGGAAGGTGCGCATGTCCGGCGCGTCGCCTTCCTTGGCCGGCGGCACGACCGCACCGAGCAGCACCCAGTCGCAATGCTCGGATCCGCTCGAGAATCCCCAGCGGCCCGAGAGATAGAAGCCGCCCTCGGCATGCTCCACCTTGCCCACCGGCTGATAGGAGGAGGAGACGAGCACGCTCGTGTCCTCGCCCCACACCTCGCGCTGCGCCTGATCGGGGAACAGCGCCAGCTCATAGGGATGGCCGCCGACGACTCCATAGACCCAGCCCGTCGACATGCAGCCCTCGGCGAGCAGCTTCTGCACCTCGAAGAACACGTTGGGATGCATTTCATAGCCGCCCCAGCGCTTCGGCTGCAGGATGCGGAAGAAGCCCGCCTGCTGCATCTCCGCGATCGTCTGGTCCGGTATGCGACGATCCTTCGTTGCCTGCTTCGCCCGCGATTTCAGCACGGGGACCATCGCCCGCGCGCGCTCGATCAGCTCGTCCGCGGACGGGATCGGGCCTGCGGCCTCGCCCTCGCGCGCATTCAGAACAGCCGCCATCTCAACTCTCCTCGAAGGCCATTCGCCTTGGACCCACATTCGTATCTTACGTTAGATATCTCTACGCAAGGCGTCAACGTTACGTGTCCATCCAACCCACTTTCATTCGCATATAAGATTCGTGCTACGCAATACCATAATCATCACCGAATTGCCATTTCGCGTTCCAGCCTGCGCAAAACATCCGGCCTTTGGCTACGCAAATACGGATTGCACCGCGCCGCGTCTTTCGCCTAGAGCAGCTGGCATGCGGCGCAAGGCCGCGGCTGGGAGACGGGGATTGGCCGGTACTGAAATTCGCCTCGATGGCAAGATCGCATTAGTCACGGGCGGCACCAAGGGCATAGGCAAGGCGATCGCGCAACGGCTGACCGAAGCAGGCGCCAAGGTCGTGGTGTGCGGCCGCAACCAGCCCGAGGAGGATTTCGGCGCCGAGTTCATCGCCTGCGACATCCGTGATCCGGCGGCAGGCGCCGCGATGATCGAGGAGATCGTCCGGCGGCACGGACGGTTCGACATATTGGTCAACAATGCCGGCGGCAGCCCGCCTGCCGCGGCAGCGACCGCATCGCCGCGCTTTTCCGAACGCGTGATCCAGCTCAACCTGCTCGCACCACTCAATCTCTCCCAGGCCGCCTATGCGCCGATGATGGCCCATGGCGGCGGCGTGATCGTGAACATCGCCAGCGTCTCGGGCACCCGCCCCTCGCCGGGCACCGCCGCCTATTCGGCTGCAAAGTCCGGGCTTTTCGGCCTGACGCGCAGCCTGGCGCATGAATGGGGCCCGGCCATCCGCGTCAATGCCATCGTCGTCGGCTATGTCGAGACCGAGACCACCGACGCCACCTATGGCGGCGCCGAGGCGCAGGCCGAGATCGCATCGAACATCGCCATGCAGCGTCTCGCCCGCGCTTCCGAGATAGCGGATGCGGTGCTTTATTTGTCCTCGCCGCTCTCCTCCTACGTTACCGGAGCCGCGATCCACGTCGACGGCGGCGGCGAACGCCCCCCCTTCCTCGATATCGTGAAGGAGCACAGCCATGGCTGACAAGGTTGCCGTCGTCACCGGCGCGAGCCGCGGCGCGGGCGCCGGCATTGCCCGCGCGCTGGGGGAAAAGGGCTATACCGTCTATGTGACGGGACGCACCGTCGTCGAAGGCGCCGCGCCTCTGCCGGGAACGGTCGGCGCCACCGCCGAGGCGGTGACCGCGGCCGGCGGCAAAGGCATCGCCGTCGCCATCGACCATCGCGACGATGCCGCGGTGAAGGCACTGTTCGAGCGGGTGGAGCGCGAGCAGGGCCGACTGGACATCCTCGTCAACAATGTTGCGGCGATCCATGACGATCTCATCGCCAAGGGCGCCTTCTGGGAGTTGTCGCTGGAGCTGGTCGATATCCTCGATGTCGGCCTGCGCTCGGGCTATGTCGCCAGCTACTATGCCGCGCCGCTTCTCGTACGCACCGGCGGTGGCCTCATCGTGTTCACTTCCTCCTTCGGCTCGGCCTGCTTCATGCATGGACCAGCCTATGGCGCGCAAAAGGCCGGCGTGGACAAGTTTGCCGCCGACATGGCGGTGGACCTCAAGGACCGCGACGTCGCGGCCATCTCGATCTGGATGGGCATGCTGCGCACCGAGCGCAGCGCCAAGGCGGCGCAGGAGCGGCCCGACCAATATGAGAAGCTGCTGCGCAACGCCGAGACGCCGGAGTTCACCGGCCGGCTTATCGCCGCCGTCCATGCCGATCCCGACCGGATGAGCCTGAGCGGGCAGACACTGATCGGCGCCGAGCTGGCCGAGCGCTACGCCATCACCGAGGAAGGCGGACGCAAGCCGCCCTCCTATCGCAAGGCGCTCGGCGAACCGCGCATTCCGCATCCGGCGATCGTCCGCTAGCGTTGCGATTTCGCATTTCGAACGTATCTCTTGCTTATGCCAACGTAATGCGTAACAGCGGGAGCGGTATATAACGTATATGCTTGAGCCGGCGGAGGCGATCGACACGCCTCGCCGCCGGCCGGGCCGAGCGGAAGGGATGGACATGGCAATCAGATCGCTCGCCTATATTCGCGTCGAATCGCCCGATCTCGATGCATGGCGCAGCTTCGGCACCGACGTCGTCGGCGCCATGCTGGTGCCGGGCGCGGACGACGAGGTCCTGCTCCGGGTCGATGACCGGCCCTGGCGCATCCGAATCGAGAAGGGCGAGACGAATCGCTACCTCTGCGCGGGGCTCGAATTCCCTTCCCAGGCTGCGTTCGAGGCCGGCCTGGCGAAGCTGCGCGCGGCCGGCGTCACCTTCACCGAAGGCAGCTATGCCGAGGCGAAGGCCCGCCACGTCAACGGCTTGGTCACCTGTCAGGACCCCTCCGGCAACCTGCTCGAGCTCACCTGGGGCAACATCGTCGACGGCACGCCCTTCGTCTCTCCGCAGGGCGTCTCGCGCTTCGTGACCGGCGAGATGGGCATGGGCCACGTGGTGCTGCCCGCGACGAATTTCGATGCGACCTACGCCTTCTACACCGAGCTGCTCGGCTTCGGTGACAGCGACGAGATGCGCATCCATGTGCCGGGTGGTCCGGAAAAGGGCCTGGGCATGAAATTCCTTCACGCCTCGGGCCCGCGCCATCACACTGTCGCGATCGCCGAGTTCCCGGCGCCTTCGGGGCTCATCCACACGATGCTGGAGGTGGCGACGCTCGACGAGGTCGGGCTCGCGCTTGATCGCGCGCTGGCGGCCGGCACCCATATTTCCTCCACGCTCGGCAGGCACACCAACGACAAGATGGTGAGCTTCTACATGCGCACGCCCGGCGGCTTTGATATCGAATATGGCTATGGCGGCACGCAGACGCATGACTGGTCGGTGGTGACCCCGACGACCACGATCAAGGAAGACCTCTGGGGTCATAAATGGGATTTCGGCCAGTGACTTCTGACAAGAGCCCGACTTTCGACAAGCGCACGACCGCCACGGACGTCGTCTCGCGGATCAAGGATGGGATGACGATCGGCATCGGCGGCTGGGGGCCGCGCCGCAAGCCGATGACGCTTGTGCGCGAGCTGCTGCGCAGCCCGGTGAAGGACCTGACGATCGTCGCCTATGGCGGCCCGGACGTCGGCATGCTGCTCGCCGCCGGCAAGGTGAAGAAGGTGATCTACGGGTTCGTGTCGCTCGATGCGATCCCGCTCGAGCCCTATTTCCGCAAGGCGCGCGAGGCCGGTGGCTTCGAGGTGCTGGAGCTCGACGAAGGCATGCTGCAATGGGGCCTCAAGGCCGCGGCGCTCGGCCTTCCGTTCCTCCCCACCCGGGTGGGCCTCGGCACCGATGTATTCGTGCAGGGCCAGTTCAAGACGGTGACCTCGCCCTATGGGGACGGCGAGGTTCTGCTGGCGATGCCCGCCGTCCCGCTCGACATGGCCTTGATCCACGTCCATCGCGCGGACCGCCTCGGCAACGTCCAGGCGCTCGGGCCCGACACCTATTATGACGAATGGTTCGCCAAGGCGGCCAAGGAGGTGGTCGTGTCGGCCGAGGAGGTCGTCGAGCGGATGGACCACAGCTATCCGGACGACGTGAAGGCCAACATCTTCGAGCGCTGCTTCGTCCAGCACGTCGTGGAAGCGCCCCTCGGCGCCCATCCCACGTCGATGCCGCCGAGCTACGGTTGGGACATGAAGGCGTTCAAGGCCTATGGCGCCACCGCTGCCGAGGACGGCGGCTGGGCCAAGTACATGGCCGAGACGATCGGCCCGGACGAAGCGCATTATCTCGCGCAGATGGGCGGCGCAGAGGCCGTTTCCAAGCTGCCGCTCCCGATCTTCTGAGGACGACGCGATGACGACACCGGACCACAGCCTTGCCGAACTGCTGATCGTCGCCTGCTCGGAGGTTTTCCGCGGCAATGGCGAGATCGTCGCGACCGGCATCGGCCCGATCCCGCGGCTCGGGGCCAGCCTGGCGAAGATCACCCACAGCCCCGAGCTGATGATGACCGACGGCGAGGCCTTCCTCGTCGAGGATCCGGTTCCGATCGGTCCGCGCGACTATGATGCGCGCAAGCCTGCCGGCTACCTGCCCTTCTCGCGCTATTTCGACAGCGCCGTCTGGACCGGGCGGCGCCATGCGCTGGTCTCTCCGATCCAGATCGATCGCTTCGGCCAGATGAACCTGTCCTATGTCGGCGGCACGTTCGAGAAGCCGAAGGTGCAGATGCTCGGCGCGCGGGGCTTCCCCGGAAACACCATCTACCACATCAACTCGATGTTCATCCCGAACCATTCGAAGCGGATCTTCGTCGAAGGCGAAGTCCATTCGGTGTCGAGCGTCGGCTACAATCCGGCACGGCGGCTTCCCGGCGGGAACTTCAGCGGTGTGGACCTGCGCTTCATCGTCACCAATCTGTGCGTGATGGATTTCGGCGGACCGGATCATGCGATCCGCCTCGTGTCGCTGCACGACGGCGTGACGCTCGACGAGGTGCGCGAGGCGACCGGCTTCGAGCTGCTCGTCGAGGGCGATCTGCCGACCACCAAGGCGCCGACCGAGGAGCAGCTCGCGATCATCGCGAGGCTCGATCCGCACAATATCCGTGCGACGATCATCAAGGACAATCCTCCGGGGAGGCGTGGATGAGCGACGGGCTCAAGCCGGTCATCGAGGGCTTCTTCACGACGGGCGAGAAACCGGCGCTGCTCGGCTCGCGCTGCGTGAAGTGCGGCACCTTTTATTTTCCGAAGCTTGAGGGCTTCTGCCGCAATCCGGATTGCGACTGCTCGCAGTTCGAATCGGTCGAGCTCTCGCGGACCGGCACGCTCTGGTCGTTCACCAACGCCTGCTACAAGCCGCCCGAACCCTATGTGGCGGCGGAGCCGTTCGAACCCTATGCGATCGCTGCAGTGGAGCTCGACAAGGAGAAGATGATCGTCCTCGGCCAGGTGGTGAGCGGCGTCGGCGTCGAGCAGCTCAAGGCGGGCCTGCCGATGGAGCTGGTGGTCGAGACCATCCCCGACCTCGCCGAACCGGAGGGCAAGCTGGTTTGGAAATGGAAGCCGATGACGGAAGGCGGCGCAGCATGACCCAGGAGATCGCGATCATCGGCGCGGGCATGCACCCCTGGGGAAAATGGGGGCGCAAGTTCGTCGAATATGGCGTCGAGGCCGCGCGCGAGGCGCTGGCCGATGCGGGCATCTCGTGGCGCGACGTGCAGTTCGTCTCCGGCGCGGCGACGATGCGCTGCGGCTATCCGGGCTATGTCGCGGGCGCGACCTTCGCGCAGGCGCTCGGCTGGCAGGGCGCCGAGGTGAACACCAGCTATGCCGCCTGCGCGTCCGGCTCGCAGGCGCTCGCCGCGGCGCGCGCCAAGATCCTCGCCGGGCAGGCCGACGTCGCGCTGGTGATCGGCGCGGACACCACCCCCAAGGGTTTCCTCGCGCCCGCCAAGGGCGAGCGGCCGGACGATCCGGACTGGGTCCGTTTTCGCGTCGGCATCACCAACCCGACCTATTTCGCGCTCTATGCGCGCCGCCGCATGGAGATTTACGGCGACACGCAGGAGGATTTCGCGCGGGTGAAGGTGAAGAACGCCGCGCATGGCTTCACCAATCCCAAGGCGCGCTATCGCAAGCAGTTCACGATGGAGGATGTCGCCGCCTCGGCGATGGTCGCCGATCCGCTGCGGCTGATGGACGTTTGCGCCACCTCGGACGGCGGCGCCGCGCTGATCGTGTGCAGCCTCGATTACGCCAGGAAGATCGGCAAGGCGAACGCGCCGCGCGTCGCGGCCATCTCGACCGTGACGCCGACCTTCGCCTCGGCGGTGGTCGAGATGCCGGATCTCGCGACCGACAGCGCGGTGGTGGCGGATGCGCAGAGCTTCCGCGCGGCGCTGCCGCGGAAGGCGTATGAGGAAGCCGGCATCGGCCCCGAGGACGTCTCGGTGGCCGAAGTCTACGACCTCTCGACCGCGCTCGAGCTCGATTGGATGGAGGATCTCCAGCTCTGCGCGCGTGGCGACGCGGCGAAGCTGCTGCGCGACGGCGCGACCAGGATCGGCGGGCGCATTCCGGTCAATCCGTCGGGCGGCCTCGCCTGCTTCGGCGAGGCGGTGCCGGCCCAGGCGATCGCGCAGGTCTGCGAGCTCACCTGGCAGCTGCGCGGCCAGTCCGGCGAACGACAGGTCGAGGGCGCGAAGGTCGGCATCACCGCGAACCAGGGCCTGTTCGGCCATGGCTCCTCGGTGATCCTGAAGCGCTGAGATCAAGATGACATTTGGCTTATCTTCTCGTCATCCCTGCGAAGCCGGGGATTCATGTCTCTCAATGTATTCGACGGCATTGCTTGTGGATGGAGACATGGGCCCCGGCCTCCGCAGGGGAGACGGCAAGACAATTCCCGGCGCAGGACACTGATTTCCATGTTCGATCCCCTCGATACCGCCCTCACCCGCCTCCTCGGCTGCCGCTATCCCATCGTGCAGACGGCGATGGGCTGGGTCGCGACGCCGCCCTTGGTGATCGCCACCAGCGAGGCCGGTGCTTTCGGCTTCCTCGCCGCCGGCGTGATGACGCCCGACGAGGTGCGCGCCGGCATCGCCGCGGTGCGCAAGGGCACGTCCAGGCCGTTCGGCATCAATTTCCACATGTTCCAGCCGGGCGCGGCCGAGATCGTCGAGATCATCATCCAGAATGCGGACCAGGTGCGCGCCGTCAGCTTCGGCCGCGGCCCGGACGCGAAGATGATCGCCCGCTTCAAGGATGCCGGGATCATCTGCATGCCGACCGTGGGAGCGGTGAAGCATGCGCAGAAGATGGTGCAGCTCGGCGTCGATGCCGTCACGGTGCAGGGCGGCGAAGGCGGCGGCCATACCGGCTCGGTCGCGAGCACGGTGCTGCTGCCGCAGGTGCTCGATGCGGTGAAGGTGCCGGTAATCGCCGCCGGCGGCTTCGGAGACGGACGCGGCCTCGCCGCGGCGCTGGCGTTCGGCGCGGTCGGCATCGCGATGGGCACGCGCTTCCTGATGACCCAGGAGAGCGCGCCGCCGATGCACATCAAGGAGCGCTATGTGAAGGCCGGCACGGACGACATCGTCGTTTCGACCAAGGTCGACGGCCTGCCCCAGCGGATGATCCGCAACAAGCTGCTCGATCGCATCGAGGCCGAGCATGGCCTCGGCATCTGGAAGCGTGGGCTGGAGAGCGGCCTGCAGATGAAGAAGCAGAGCGGCGCCTCGTTCGGCGACCTCTTCAAGGCGGCGCAGGGCATGCGCAGCCATGGCGGCCTCACCATCGCCCAGGCGATGACCGCGGCCGCCGCGCCGATGATGATCCAGAAGGCCGTCGTCGAGGGCGATGCCGACAATGGCCTGATGGCGACCGGCCTGGTGGCCGGCCGCCTCAGTGACCTGCCGACCTGCGAGCAGCTCGTGGAGTCCATCATGACGCAGGCGCGCGAGAGGATCGCCGCGCTGACCGGCAACGCCACCATTCTTTCGGGAGCAGCCTGACATGCCGATCAAGACCAGCATCGCCGACCGCATCGGCGAGATCGTCATCGATCACCCTCCGGTCAACGCGCTCGACAGCGAGGGCTGGAACGCGCTGCCCGGCATCATCACCGAGCTCGGCAACAACGAGGATGTGCGCTGTATCCTGATCCGCGCCGAAGGCCGCGGCTTCTGCGGCGGCGTCGACATCAAGGAGATGCAGGCGCATCCCGAGCGGATCGTCTATCTCAACCGCGGCAACTATCTCACCTTCCGCGCGGTACGCGGCTGCCCGGTGCCGGTGGTGACGGCGGTGCACGGCTTCGTGATCGGCGGCGGCATCGGCATCTGCGGCGCCTCCGACGTGGTGATCGCGGCCGAGGGCGCCTATTTCTCGCTGCCCGAGGTGGATCGCGGCGCGATGGGCGGAGCCAGCCATCTCCAGCGCATGTTCTCGATCCAGAAGGTCCGCGCCGCCTTCTTCACGGGCGGCAAGATCAGCGCCGAGGAGGCCTATCGTGTCGGCGCGATCGAGAAGCTGGTGCCGCTCGACACGCTGGTCGAGGAGGCGCGCGCCTTTGCCGGCGTCATCGCGTCCAAATCGCGCACCGCGCTGCTGCTCGCCAAGGAGGCGCTGAACGGGCTCGAGCCGCGCGATGTCGACCAGGGCTATCGCTTCGAGCAGGGCTTCACCCTCGAAATGTACATGCACGAGGACAGCCAGAAGGCCCGCGACGCGTTCGTGGAGACCAAGGGGGCGGCGAAGTTCTGAGCCATGGATCTCGAATATACCCCGGAACAGAATGCTTTCCGCGCCGAAGTGAGGGCGTGGATGGAAGCGCATGTCCCCAGGACGCCGCTCAAGACGCTCGAGGGGCGCGAAGGCTATGACCAGCACGTCGAGTGGGAGCGCACGCTCGCCTCAGGCAATTGGGGCATGGTCACCTGGCCGGAGGCCTATGGTGGACGTGGTCTCGACCTCATCCGCTGGCTGATCTTCGAGGAGGAATATTATCGCGCCGGCGCGCCGCTGCGCGCCAACCAGAACGGTATCTTCCTGCTCGGCCCCACCATCATGGAATATGGCACGGACGAGCAGAAGGCGCGGTTCCTGACGCCGATGGCCAAGGGCGAGGTGATCTGGGCGCAGGCCTGGTCCGAACCCAATGCGGGCTCCGACATGGCCGCGATCCGTAGCCGTGCAGTGCGGGACGGCGATCATTACGTCATTTCCGGTCAGAAGACCTGGTCGAGCCGCGCCGCCTTCGCCGATTGGTGCTTCGGCATTTTCCGCACCGATCCCGAGAGCAAGCGCCACAAGGGCCTGTCCTTCATCCTGCTGCCGCTCGATTCCCCGGGCGTCACCATCCGCCCGATCCGCCAGCTCCACGGCGAGACCGGCTTTGCCGAGATCTTCTTCGACGAGGTGCGCGTGCCGGTGGCCAACCGGATCGCGGGCGAAGGCGAAGGCTGGAATGTCGCGATGGCGACGGCCGGTTTCGAGCGGGGGTTGATGCTGCGCTCGCCGGCGCGCTTCCAGGCGGCGGCGAAGCGGCTCGTCGCACTGTACAAAGAGCATGCGGCGACGGCTTCGCCTGCGGCGCATGAGGCGGTGCTGCAGGCCTGGATGGACGCCGAGGCCTATGCGCTCAACACCTATGCGGTCGCCTCCACGGTCATCGCGGGCGGGCATATCGGCGCCGAGGCGAGCCTCAACAAGATCTTCTGGTCCGAGCTCGATCGCGCGGCGCATCGCGCGGCGATGAGCCTCCTCGGCGCCACCGCCGAGCTGCGCACGCTTCCCGACGGATCGGCGAACATCTGGCAGGAGGGCTACATATTCTCGCTCTCCGGCCCCATCTATGCGGGATCGAACGAGATCCAGCGCAACATCATCGCCGAGCGCCTGCTCGGCCTGCCGCGCTGAGGAGGGCGGGGATGGATTTCCGCTTCACCGAAGACCAGCTGAACCTGCGCGAGGCGATCCGCGACTATCTCGCCGGCGAGCACACCCCCGAGGTGCTGCGCCGCCTGGACGTCGAGGGCGGCCGCGATGCCGCGATCTGGGACGGGCTGATCGGCATGGGCATCGGCGGCCTCCTGGTTCCCGAAGCCCAGGGTGGCCTCGGCATGGGACTGATCGAAGCCGTGCTCGTCGCGGTCGAGCTCGGCCGCGCCAATGTCTCCGAGCCGATCGCCGACACCGCGCTCGTCGCCGCGCCGCTGCTCGGCGAGGAGGAGCAGGCGAAGATCGCCGCCGGCGCGCTCAAGGTCGCGCTCGCCCACCCCATCAATCCCTGGATCGCCGATCTGGACAGCGCCGATCTGGTGCTGGGCGGCGGCGGCGCCCATTCCGCCCCGACCGATCCGGCGCCGCTCGACACCGTCGATCCGCTGCGCCGGCTGTTCGCGCCGATCGCATGCCCGGCGGACGACACGCTGCTCGACCGGGCGGCGCTGATCAGCGCCGCGCAGCTCATCGGCGGCGCCGAGCGGATGCTCGAGCTGGCGACCGACTATGCCAAGACGCGCGAGCAGTTCGGGCAGCCGATCGGCAGCTTCCAGGCGATCAAGCATCATCTCGCCACGGTCGCGGTGAAGCTGGAATTCGCCCGGCCGGTGCTGTGGCGCGCGGCCTATGCCGCGCAGCAGCGCGCGGCGCGGACGCCGATCCACATCAGCCACGCCAAGGTGGCCGCCACCGACGCGGCGATGCTCGCCGCGGAGACCGCGATCCAGGTGCATGGCGCGATGGGCTATACCTATGAGGTCGACCTGCATTTCTGGATGAAGCGCGCCTGGGCGCTCGCCGGAGCCTGGGGCGACCGCGCCTGGCATCAGCGCCGCATCGAGGCGGCGGTGATCGGCGGCGGCATGACGATCGGACCCGAAACCACTTTCGCAAGCGAGCTCAACCATGGCTGAAGCCTATATTATCGACGCGATCCGCACCCCGACCGGCAAGAAGAAGGGCAGCCTTTCGGCCTGGCATCCGGCCGATCTCGGCGCCATCCCGATCAAGGCGATCGTGGAGCGCACCGGCATCGATCCCGAAGCGGTCGATGACGTGGTATGGGGCTGCGTCGACGCGATCGGTCCGCAGGCCGGCAATATCGGCCGCAGCGCCTGGCTCGCCGCCGGCTATCCCGAGGCGGTGCCCGGCGTCACCATCGATCGCCAGTGCGGCTCCTCGCAGCAGGCGATCCATTTCGCCGCGCAGGGCGTGATGAGCGGCACCCAGGATCTGGTGATCGCCGGCGGCGTGCAGAACATGAACGCGATTCCGATCTCCGCCGCCATGTATGCGGGCCAGACCTACGGCTTCGAGACGCCCTTCTCGACCTCGCCCGCCTGGCAGGCGCGCTATGGCGATGAGGAGGTCAACCAGATTTACGCCGCCGAGAAGATCGCGAAGACCTGGAACATCAGCCGCCAGGACATGGAGGTGTTCGGCGCGGAGAGCAACGCGCGTGCCGAGCGCGCGATCGACGAGGGCCGCTTCGACAGCCAGATCGTTCCGGTCGGCGATTTCAGGATGGACGAGACGGTCCGCCGCGGCACCACGCTGGAGGGCCTCGCCAACCTCAAGACGGTGCGCGAGGGCGGGATGATCACCGCCGGCGTCTCCAGCCAGATCTCCGACGCCGCGGCCGCGCTGCTGATCGCCAGCGAGAAGGCGGTGAAGGAGCATGGGCTGAAGCCGCGCGCCCGCATCCATCATCTGAGCGTGCGCGGCGATAGCCCGATCTTCATGCTGACCGCGCCGATCCCGGCGACGCGCTATGCGCTGGAGAAGGCGGGCCTCAAGCTCTCCGACATCGATCTCGTCGAGATCAACGAGGCCTTCGCGAGCGTCGTGCTCGCCTGGGCCAAGGAACTCGACGCCGATCTCTCGAAGGTCAACGTCAATGGCGGCGCCATCGCCCTCGGCCACCCGCTCGGCGCGACCGGCGCGAAGCTGATGACCACCCTGCTCTATGAGCTGGAGCGGACCGGCGGCCGCTATGGCCTGCAGACGATGTGCGAGGGCGGCGGCCTCGCCAATGTGACGATCATCGAGCGGCTCTGATCGCGCGATGCCCTGCTACGCCTATCAGGGGATCGTGCCGGTCGTGGATCCGACCAGCTATGTCCATCCGCTGGCATCGCTGATCGGCGACGTGATCATCGGGCCGGGCTGCTTCATCGCGCCGGGCGCTTCGCTGCGCGGCGATTTCGGCCGGATCATCGTGGAGGGCGACAGCAGCATCCAGGATAGCTGCACCGTCCATGCCTCGGCCGACCGGGACACGGTGATCGGGCGCGGCGCGACGATCGGACACGGCTCGATCATCCACGGTGCGGTGATCGGCGAGAATGCGCTCATCGGCATGAACGCCGTCGTGCTCGACAATGCCGAGATCGGCGCCGAGAACCTCGTCGCCGCGCTCGCGCTGGTCAAGTCCGACACGATCACGCCGCCGCGCAGCCTGGTCGCAGGAAACCCGGCCAAGGTGGTGCGCACGCTTGAGCCGCATCAGGTGACGTGGCGCAATGACGGGCACGGCGAATATCAACGGCTGGCGCGCGAGGCGCTGGCCGATTTCGTGGAGGTGGAACCGCTGAGCGCGGTCGAAGCGGATCGGCCGCGGCTCCGGTCCGAAGCGGTCGGCGTACGGCTCAGCGGACCGACGGCCGCGCGGCGCGAGGCGCGTGCGGCAGGGCAGATGCAAGAGGGAAGGCAAGACTGATGGCAGGGATCTGCGAGGGGCGCGTCGTCATCGTGACGGGCGCGGGCAATGGGCTCGGCCGCGCTTATGCGCTGGGCCTGGCGGCGGAAGGCGCCAAGGTGGTGGTGAACGATCTCGGCGTCGGCACGCATGGCGAAAGCGGCGAGACGATGGGCGCCGCCGAGCAGGTGGTGGCCGAGATCAAGGCCGCGGGCGGCGAGGCGATCGCCAACACCGCCGATGTCGCGGACTGGGACGCGACCCGGGCGATGGTCGAGCAGGCGATCGCCGCCTTCGGCCGGCTCGACGCCGTGGTCAACAATGCCGGCTTCGTGCGGGATCGGATGTTCGTCTCCTGCACGCCGGAGGAGTGGGACGCGGTGACCCGCGTGCATCTGCGCGGCCATTTCTGCACCAGCCGCCACGCGGTCGACTACTGGCGCGCGCAGCAGAAGGCGGGCAATCCGATCGACGCGCGGATCATCAACACCAGCTCCGGCGCGGGTCTGCAGGGCAGCGTCGGCCAGAGCGCCTATTCGGCGGCGAAGGCCGGCATCGCGACGCTCACGCTGGTGCAGGCAGCCGAGCTCGCACGCTACGGCATCACCGCCAACGCCCTGGCGCCCAATGCCCGCACCCGCATGACGATGACGGCCTTCGCCGACACCATGACGTCGATGCAGGAAGCCGCGTTCGATCCTTATGCGCCGGAGAACACCGCGCCGCTGGTTGCCTGGCTGGTCTCGGAACAGTCGAAGAACGTGACCGGCCAGGTGTTCGAACCGTTCGGCAGCACCATCCGGATCAGCGAGGGCTGGACCGACGGACCGACCTCGCCCGATCTCGGCCGCCGGCTGGAAGCGAGCGAGGTGGGTGCGATCGTCGAGAAGCTCGTCGCCGGGCGCACGCCCGCCAAGCCCGTCTACGGCACTGCCTGAGCCATGTCCTTCGCGCTGACCGAGGAACAGGTCGCCGTCCGCGAGGCGGCGCGCGACTATCTGCGCGACCACGCCGATTTCGAACGGCTCCGCCGGACGATCGAGAGCGAGGCCGGCTGGGACAAGCCGCTTTGGCAGGGTTTCGCACAGGAGCTCGGCTTCGCCGGTCTCGGCATCGCAGAAGCGCATGGCGGCATCGGGCTCGGCCCCGTCGAGCAGGCGCTGATCCTCGAGGAGCTGGGTCGCGTGCTGGCGCCGATCCCCTGGTTCGAGAGCGTGGTGCTCGCGGCCGGAACGATCGCCGAGGCCGGCAGCGAGGCGCAGCGTGCCGCGCTGCTGCCCTCGATCGCTTCGGGCGAGACGATCGCGACGCTGGCGATGCGCGCGCCCTCGGGCGCGGCGCTGCCCGCTGGCATCGGTCCGCGGCTCAGCGGCGGGCGGATCAGCGGCGAGGCGCATTATGTGCCGTTCGGCCATGTCGCGCAGCTGCTCCTCGTCGCCGCCCGCAACGACGTCGGCGATGGCTGGGACGGCATCTCGCTGATCGCCATCCCGTCCGACCAGCCGGGCATCAGCGTCGAGCGCGTGACCAGCCTCGATCTCACCCGGCCCTATGCAACGGTGCGTTTCGACAATGTCGCGGCGGATGCCGGACAGGCGCTGACGGGCGGAGGGACCGCGCTGCGCCGGGCGCTCGCCGCCGCATCCGGCCTCCTCGCCTCCGAGCAGCTGGGCGGCGCGGCGCGATCGCTCGACGAAACCGTCGCCTATTCCAAGGAGCGCGTGCAGTTCGGCCGGGTGATCGGATCCTTCCAGGCGATGAAGCACCGCATGGCGGACATGAAGCTGCTCGTCGACACCGCGCGCTCCGCCGCCGACTGGGCCGCGCGCGCCATCGCCGCCGGCGGGGACTTCACGCTCGCCGCCGCCGGTGCCCGCAGCTACTGCAGCGAGGCCTATCTCGCCTGCGCGGCCGATGCGATCCAGCTCCACGGCGGCATCGGCTTCACCTGGGAGCATCACGCCCATCTCTTCTTCAAGCGCGCGCGGGCCTCGGCAACGCTGCTCGATCCGCCCGCTGAGCATCGCGAGACGATCGCGAAGGCGATCATCGACAAGGCAGATCCGGAGGCCGCTGAATGAGCCGCACTGTTCCCCCCTACCCCACCAGCCACAATCTGCTGGCCGGCAAGACCTGCGTCGTCACCGCCGCGGCCGGCACCGGCATCGGCTTCGCCGCCGCCAAGCGCGCCGCGGAGGAAGGCGCGACCGTGCTGATCAGCGATTTCCACGAACGCCGCCTCGGCGAGGCCGCGGACAAGATCGCCGAAGCCACCGGCAAGCGCCCGATCACGGCGATCTGCGACGTGACCAGCGAGGAAGCCGTGCAGGCGCTGCGCGACACCGCCCTGCGCGAGCTCGGCCATGTCGACATACTGATCAACAATGCCGGTCTCGGCGGCACGGCGACGGTCGTCGAGATGACCGATGCCGAGTGGCATCGCGTGATCGACGTGACGCTCACCTCGGTGCTGCGCATGAGCCGCGCCTTCCTGCCGCACATGTATGAGCGCAAGGCGGGCGCGGTGGTGAACAATGCCTCCGTCCTCGGCTGGCGCGCGCAGCACGGCCAGTCGCACTATGCGGCCGCCAAGGCCGGCGTGATGGCCTTTACCCGCTGCTCGGCGATCGAGGCGGCGGAGCATAGCGTCCGGATCAACGCCGTCGCGCCCTCGATCGCGATGCACGCCTTCCTCGCCAAGGTGACGACCGACGAGCTCCTCGCCGAGCTTTCCGCCCGCGAGGCGTTCGGCCGCCCAGCCGAGGTGTGGGAGATCGCCAACGTCATGATCTTCCTGGCGAGCGACTATGCCAGCTACATGACGGGCGAGATCGTCTCCGTCTCCAGCCAGAGGGCCTGACCATGGCGGCACCCGTCGTCTTCGCCAATCCGCGCGATCTCCTCGGCAGCGAGGGGATGAAGCTCGGCCCGACCGAATGGCTCGCGATCGATCAGAAGCGGATCGACCAGTTCGCCGACGCGACCGAGGATCACCAGTGGATCCACGTCGATGCCGAGCGCGCGAAGGACGGCCCGTTCGGCAAGACCATCGCGCACGGCTATCTCACGCTCAGCCTGGCGAACAAGTTCCTGCCCGAGCTGGTCGACATACGCGGCTTCAGCCACGGCGTGAACGTCGGCACGGACAAGACGCGCTTCCTCGCGCCCGTGCCGGTCGGCTCGCGCATCCGCGGCGTCGGCGAGATCGTCGCCGTCGAGGAGGTGAAGGGCGCGATCCAGTCGATCGTGCGCATCACCATCGAGCTCGAAGGCTCGGAAAAGCCCGCCTGCGTGGTGGATACGATCAACCGCTATTATCCGGAGTGAACCCATGCCGCTTTCGCATCAGGACATCGAGGCCCGCGTGAAGGCCTATGTCGAAGCCTTCAATTCCGGCAAGGCCGAGGCGGTCGCCGATCTCTTCGCGCCGGACGGGCTGCTCGAGGATCCGGTCGGCGGCGCCTCCGCGCGCGGCCGCGAGGAAATCGTCGCCTTCTACGCACGCAGCATGGCGATGGGCGCCACGCTGCATCTCGTGGCGCCGATCAGCAGCGCGGCCGATACCGGCGCTTTCGCCTTCTACGCCAAGGTCGGCGACATGCAGATCGACGTGATCGAGCTTCAGCACTTCAACGCGGATGGCAAGATCACACATATGAAGGCGTATTTCTCGAACGAGAACATGCACAAGATCGGAGCCTGAACCCATGCGTGAAGCCGTCATCGTTTCCACCGCCCGCACCGGCATCGGCCGCGCCTATCGCGGCGCCTTCAATGATACCGAGGCGCCCGTCCTCTCCGGCCATGTCGTGCGCGCGGCGATCGAGCGTTCGGGGCTCGATCCGCAAAGGATCGACGACATCTTCATGGGCGTCGGCACCCAGTCCGGGACGCAGAGCTACAATATCGGCCGCCTGACCGCCGCGACGGCGGGGCTGGGCCAGGGCGTTCCCGGCTTTGCGCTCGATCGCAAGTGCGGCTCGGGCCTCACCGCCGTCGCGCTCGCCGCCCGGTCGATCATCGCCGGCGACATCGACGCCGCCGTCGGCGCCGGTGTGGAATCGATCTCGCTCACGCTCAACAAACATGCCTCCACCTACCGCAACCGCTCCCAGGCGGTGATCGCGGCCGAGCCGCATGCCTATATGCCGATGATCGAGACGGCGGAGATCGTCGCCGAACGCTACGGCATCAGCCGCGAAGCGCAGGACGAGTTCGCCTATGTCAGCCAGCGCCGTGCCGCCGATGCGCAGGCGGGCGGGCGCTTCGCCGACGAGATCGTGCCGATCACCGTCCAGAAGGCGCTGTTCGACAAGGAAGGCAACGAGACCGGCAAGCAGGAGGTCACGCTCGACCGTGATGAGGGTGTGCGGGCGGACACCACGCTGGAAGGTCTCGCCGCGCTGAAGCCGGTCTACAAGAATGGCGAGGTGATCAAGGAAGGCCATCACATCACCGCCGGCAATGCCAGCCAGCTTTCGGACGGCGCCTCGGCCCAGGTGATCGTCGCGCGCGAGATCGCGGAGAAGGAAGGCCTGCCGATCCTCGGCGTCTATCGCGGCTTCCAGGTCGCGGGTTGCGCGCCGGAGGAGATGGGCATCGGCCCGGTCTTCGCCATTCCCAAGCTGCTCCAGAGGGCCGGCCTCACGATCGCTGACATCGATCTGTGGGAGATCAACGAGGCCTTTGCCAGCCAGGCGATCTATTGCCGGGACACGCTCGGCATCGATCCCGAAAAGCTCAACGTCAACGGCGGCGGGATCGCGCTCGGCCATCCCTTCGGCATGACCGGCAGCCGCATGGTCGGCACCGCCCTGCTCGAAGGCAAGCGCCGGGGTGCGCGCTATGTCGTCACCTCCATGTGCATAGCCGGCGGCATGGGCGCCGCGGGCCTGTTCGAGCTCGTGTGATCAGGTGACCGAAGCCCTCTCCCCGGAGGGGAGAGGGAGTAAAAAAAAGGAGAGAAAGCATGGGGCTGCTCGAAGGACGTTCGACGATCGTAACCGGCGGCGCGAGCGGCATCGGCCGTGCCACTGCCCTCGCCTTTGCCGAGGAAGGCGCGAAGGTCGCCATTGCCGACAAGGATCTGACCGGCGCCGAAGAGACGGCGCAGATGATCCGCGCGAAGGGCGGCGAGGCCTACGCCGTTGAATGCGACGTGACCGATCAGGCCGCTGTCGACGCCTTTGTCGATGGCGTCGCCGCGCGCTGGGGCGGGATCGATGCGGCGTTCAACAATGCCGGTGTCAGCGCGGAGGGCTTCGAGGTTCCCTGGGGCGATCTCGGTCCGGCCGATTTCACCATGGACGTCAATTACCGGGCGGTGCTGCTGTGCATGGCGGCGGAGCTGCGTCACATGGCCAAGGCCGGGAAGGGCTCGATCATCGGCACCTCCTCGATCGCCGGTCAATCCGGCAATGGCGGCGCCGGCTATTGCGCGAGCAAGCATGCGGTGATCGGCCTCACCAAATCCGCGGCGGTGAAATATGCGCCGCTCGGCATCCGCATCAACTGCGTCTGCCCGGGCGTGATCGAAACCGCGATGACCGCGCCGCTGATCGCCAATCCGCAGACCCATGAATATCTGAAGACCCTGCAGCCCATGCCGCGCATCGGCAAGGCAAGCGAGATTGCGGATGCAGTCGTGTTCCTCGCCTCCGACAAGTCGAGCTTCATCACCGGCCATCCGCTGGTGGTCGACGGCGGCTGCCTCGCGCGCTGAATCCGCACAATCGGCGATGGTTTCGCCGGCCGGAATCCACAATTGGCCGTGACGCGAAAACTCTATGGAATCGGGCGTTTTGCGGATCAATATGGCCGGATCGATCCGATCCGAGGATTGTGATAGCTTGACGAAACGCCTCGAAGCTGTTCCCTGCCGGTTTCATTGTCCGGGGCATCGGAGAGCATGGGGAGCAGCGCGACATTGGCTGACGGAATCGAAGGGGAACGCAAGGCGTCTGGCCGCGTCAACGGGCGCGAGGAGGACGCCGATTTCACGCTCGACCGGATCGACGAGAAGATCATCGCCACGCTGCGCCAGAGCGGACGCATCGCCAACCGCGATTTGGCCCGAATCGTCGAGGTCAACGAAGCCACGGTCCGCACGCGCCTGAGGCGGCTGGAGGAGAGCAACACCGTCCGCGTCGTTGCGATGCGCGACTTCAACGCCATGGGCTTCGACGCGCTCGCTGCCGTGGGCGTCCAGGTCAAGGGGCGTACCGCCGCCGATGTCGGGGCCGATCTCGCCAAGCTGGAATCGGTCGTCACCGTCAGCGTCGCGATCGGCACCTATGATCTGGAGATCCAGGTGCTCGCACGCGATCTTTCCGATCTCGATCGCATCCTGACCCATGAGATAGCGCATGTTCCCGGTGTCGAGCGCCTGTTCCCGGGGATCGCGCTCAAGGTGCTCAAATATAATCCCGAATGGTCGCCGCTATGACGCGCATCCCTCTCGACGAGCTCGATCTGCAGATCATCGAGCGGCTGGGCAAGGACGCCCGGGTCAGCAACCGCGAGATCGGCCGCGAGTTCGGCCTCACCGAAGGCACCATCCGCTCGCGCCTCAAGCGTCTGCTCGACAACAAGGTGATCCGCGTCGCGGCGATCACCAATACCAAGCGGCTGATCAACCCGATCCTGGCCTATCTGTGGATCGAGGCCGATACCGCCGGCCACATTGAGGGCCTCGCCTCGGCGCTGGCCAAGCTGCCGGAGATCACCTTCGTCGCCACCATGCTCGGCCGCGCCGACGTGCTGGCGATGACGCTGGTCGAAAACGGCAACCAGCTCACCGAATTCCTTCACCAGACGGTCGACAAGATCGATGGCGTTCGGCGGGTGCGCTACAGCCTGGGCCAGAATTTCATCAAGCATGATTTCCGCTGGTGCGCGCTGGTCGATTGAGCCGCCGCCGCACCGAGCCCTCTCCGATACCATAGGCGGGTGCGTCGTCAGGCAGCGATCGGCGCCACCACGGCGTCGAGCAGGCGTCGCGCGTCATGCGGATCGAGCCGCACCTGCAGACCTCGCTGCCCGGCATTGATGAACACATAAGGCTGCACGAGCGCGCCCGCGTCGATCACGGTGCGGATACGGCGCTTCTGGCCGAACGGACTGATTCCGCCCACCTTGTAGCCGCTGATCCGTTCGGCATCGGCCGGCTTCATCATCTGCGCCGATTTGCCGCCGAGCGCCGCGGCCAGTCTCTTCATCGCCACCTCGCCGTCCGAAGCGAGAATCGCGCAGGCCGGCTGTCCGTCGACCAGCGCCATCAGTGTCTTGAGTACGCGGTTCGGCGGCTCGCCCAGCGCTTCGGCCGCCTGCAGCCCGACGCGGTCCGCGGTCGGATCATAATCATATCCGTGCACGCTGAAGGGGACGCCGGCCGTCTCCAGCATCCGGGTACCGGGGGTGATCTTGGACAAGGGATCGTCTCCGTTGCGAAATCGCGCACGCCCGTAGCCGCTCCGGGGCACGGTTGCCACAGTTGGGGATTGTCACGGAAACGCCATCGCCGGGAAACCTCTCTGTCTCACGGCACCCTTAGCGCCGCCTCCGCGCGAACCTTCCCCCAGCCTCCCGCGGAGTATCCTGCATGCACGTCCGGACGTCCCTCGTCGCCCTCGCCACCCTGCTGTGTGCCGCTCCCGCCCTCGCCCAACAAACCGCTCCGGCGGCAGCCGACGGCGGCGAAGGCGGCGCCGACGATGGCACCGTCATCGTCGTGACCGGCCGGCAGACGCGTTCGGTCGCCTCGCTCGCGGCGCCGGAAATCCAGAAGATCCTGCCCGGCGTCAGTCCGCTCAAGGCGGTCCAGACCCTGCCCGGCGTCACCTATTTGACCGCCGATCCATGGGGCAACAACGAGCAGAACATCTCGCTCTTCATCCACGGATTCAACGCGCAGCAGCTCGGCTACACGCTCGACGGCGTGCCGCTCGGCGATCAGCAATACGGCAATTTCAACGGCCTTTCGCCGCAACGCGCGATCATCTCCGAAAATGTCGGCAGCGTCACCCTCGCCAGCGGCGCGGGCGACCTCGGAACGGCCTCGACGAGCAATCTCGGCGGCACGATCGACACCTTCTCGTCGGATCCCAAGGCGGAGCGCGGCGCGACGGTGAACCAGACCTTCGGCAGCTATTCGGCGTTCCGCACCTATGCCCGCATCGACAGCGGAATCTTCGGCAACGGCAACAGCTTCTATGTGTCGGGCGTACGGCAGGAGGCCCGCGCGTGGGATTTCAACGGGCATCAGAAGGGTACGCAGGCCAACGGCAAGTTCGTGCATGAGGACGACACCGGCCGGCTGACCGCCTATTTCGCCTATTCGGACAAGATAGAGCCGAACGAGGATGCAACCGTGGTCGCACCGGGCAAGAAGATCGCGAGCACCGGACAATATGAGACCCTCGCCAACGTCCCCTACACGCGGCCGTTCTTCTACCCGGATTTCGCCGCGGCTCAGGCCTATTACCCGTCCTCGGCGAATAATTTCGCCGGATCCGCGGAATATAACGCAGCCGGGGACAATTACCGGAACTACTATAGCGATGCGCAGCGCACCGACTATCTCGCCTATCTGAAATATGATTGGCACGTGACCGATCGGATCAGCTGGAGCAATCAGGGCTATTGGCATCACGATGACGGCGCCGGCGTCGTTTCCGGGCCGATCTCGGCGGCGGGCCTGCCGCAGCTCTTCTCTTATTATTACCCAACCGACAACGGGCTGCCGGCGACCAGCCCGGTGAACCTCGCCCGCCTGTCGGACATCTTCGGCGGCTCCGGCCTCGCCGCGCGCACCACCGAATATCGCATCAACCGCGAAGGCATCATCTCTACACTCAAGCTCTCGCTCGGCAACCACGATGTCGAGCTTGGCGTCTGGTACGAGCATCTGCGCCATTCCGGCTATCGACGCTGGTACGCGGTGGACGTCGCCGATCCGCGCTCGCCCTATGAGCGGCCGGAAGACTATGCCGATCCGCTGATCACCCAATATGGCACCAAGGTGAAGGTCGACGAGTTCCAGGCGCACATCCAGGATGCCTGGCATGTGACGAAGAACCTCACCCTGCTCGCCGGCTTCAAGAGCACCATCCAGGATGCCTCGCAGCGTGTGACCGTCCAGCCGATCCCCGGCTCCTTCACGGGCTCGCGCGAGCTGCCCAACGGGCGCATCTATACGAGCAAGCCCTTCCTGCCGAATGTCGGCGTCAACTGGAACGTCAACGGGCACGAGCAGCTGTTCGCCAATATCCAGCGCAACGTCCGCCAGTTCCAGACCAGCGCGACCGCCGGCCTCTCGCCCTTCGCGCTCGGCAGCCAGACGCTGTTCGATTTCTTCAAGGAGCATACCAAGCCGGAGACGAGCTGGACCTATGAGGGCGGCCTGCGCACTCAGCGCACTCTTGATTTCGGGCCGATCAGCGCGATCGAAGGCCAGATCAGCTACTATCATGTCGATTTCAGCAACCGCCTCCTGGCGATCAGCCCCACCCAGACGATCACCGCGATCGTTTCAGGCGCCACTATCCTGCAGAATGTCGGCAGCGTGAAGACCGACGGCGTCGACTTCGCCGCGACGGTGCACTTCGGCCCTCACTTCTCGATCTATAATGCGCTCAGCTATAATAATTCGCGCTTCGGCGACAATTATCTGAACGGCACCACGCTGGTTCCGACCAAGAACAAGAAGGTGCCCGGCTCTCCAGACTGGTTAAACAAGACGGTCATCACCGCGAATTACGGCATTTTCGACGCGCAGCTCGTCGGGGACTATATCGGACGGCGTTATGCCACCTACACCAACGACCTCTCGGTCGCGCCCTATTTCACGCTGGCGGCGCAGATCGGCGCCGACATCCCGCTTTCCGCCGGATCGGTGATCAAGAAGATGCGGGTGAGCCTGAACGTCACCAACCTCACCAACAAGAAGGCGGCTTCCACGCTGTCGATCGGCGCGGCCTCCGGCACCTACAATTTCTTCCCGCTGCCGCCGCGCCAGTGGTTCGGCACGCTGAGCTTCGGCTTCTGATGACCAGGCGGGATGCTCTGCTGGCGGGGGGCGCCACGCTCGCCGCATCCATGGCGCCCGCCCTCGCCGCTGCTGCGGCGACGGCACGGCCGGTACTGGTGCTCGGTCACCGGGGCGCATCCGCGCTCCGGCCCGAGCACACGCTCGCCGCCTATGCCAAGGCGGTCGAGGACGGCGCCGATTTCATCGAGCCGGACCTGTGCTGCACCGGCGACGGCCATCTCATCGTCCGGCACGAAAACAACATCGCCGAGACGACGGACGTCGCCGCGCATCCCGAATTCGCCGCACGCCGGACCGAGAAGCTGGTCGACGGCGAGAAGCAGGTCGGCTGGTTCACCGAGGATTTCACCCTGGCCGAGCTCAAGACGCTCCGCGCCAAGGAGCGCCTGCCCCAGCTTCGTCCCGCCAACGCGGCGATGGACGGCTGGTTCGATCTCGTCACCTTCGAGGAGATGATCGATTTCGCCGCGGCCGAATCGCTGGCGCGCGGCCGGCCGATCGGTCTCGTGCCGGAACTGAAGCACTCCACCTATTTTGCCGAAATCGGCCTGCCGCTCGAGGATCGCTTCCTCGACATCATCGGCCGCCACCGCCAGACCAGGACGGCGCCGCTGATCATCCAGTCCTTCGAGACCGGCAATCTTCGATATCTCCGGCAGAAGCTCGGTCGTCCGGCGAACCTCCGGATCATGCAGCTCACCGCATCGACGGAAGCGCAGCCGGCGGACGTGGCGAAAGCCGGCGGGACGCTCGGCTACCGCCAGATGATGGAGCCCGCCGGCCTTGAGGAGATTGCGCGCTATGCCGACATCCTTGCCCCGGACACGCGGGCGATCATCCCGCTCGGCCGGGATCGGCGGCTCGGCGCACCGACCGCGGTTGTGGCCGATGCCCATGCCGCGGGGCTGAAGGTCATGCCTTGGACGTTCCGGCCGGAAAACTACTTCCTCCCCGCCGATTTCCGCGAAGGGACGGATCCGCGCCATCGTTCGGAGGCGGGGTCCGTCGCGGAAATCCGCGCCTATCTCCGCACCGGGATCGACGGCTTCTTCACCGATGATCCGGCGCTGGGCCGCAGGGCGATCGCCGGCGCCTGAGTCGATCGCGCAGCGATCCCCGTCTTCACGCCCGTCCGGAAAGCGCGCCGTCCCCCCTTCTCGCCCATGCGAATCTGTGCAAGTGTGATCACAGACGGGGAAGCGATGATCGACGAACAGACACTGCGCACCATGAGCGTGCCCCGGCAGGCGCTGATCGCCGGCGCCCCCGCCGAAGCGCGCGACGGCGCGACCTTCGCGAATATCAGCCCGCGCGATGGCCGGACGATCGCCGACGTCGCCGCCTGCGGCGCCGCGGACGTCGATGCGGCGGTCGCGTCCGCGCGCGCCGCTTTCGAGGACGGGCGCTGGCGCGATCTGCCGCCCAAGGCCAGGAAGAAGGTGCTGCATCGCCTCGCCGACCTGATGGAGGCCCATGCGGAGGAGCTCGCCTGGCTCGAATGCCTCGACATGGGCAAGCCCATCGCCGATGCGCGCGGCGTCGATCTCCCGCTCGCGATCGATACGGCGCGCTACTATGCCGAGGCGCTGGACAAGCTCTATGGCGAGGTTGGCCCCTCGCATCCCGGCCGGCTCTCCTATGCGGTGCACGAGCCGCTCGGCGTGATCGGCGCGATCGTGCCGTGGAACTTCCCGTTGCTGATGGCGATGTGGAAGGTGGCGCCGGCGCTGGCGATGGGCAACTCCGTGGTGCTGAAGCCGGCCGAGCAATCGCCCTCCAGCGCAATCCGGCTCGCCGAGCTGGCGCTGGAAGCGGGGCTGCCCGCGGGTGTGCTGAACGTCGTGCCCGGCTTCGGTGAGACGGCCGGCAAGGCATTGGCGCTCCACATGGATGTGGACATGATCGCCTTCACCGGATCGGGGAGCGTCGGCAAGCTCTTGATGCGCTATTCGGGCGAGAGCAATCTCAAGCGCGTGTCGCTGGAGCTGGGCGGCAAATCGCCACAGATCGTGTTCGCCGACTGCACCGACATGGATGCCGCGGCGCAAGCGGCCGCCTGGGGCATTTTCTACAATCAGGGCGAGGTATGCACCGCCGCCTCCCGCCTGCTCGTCCAGCGCGAGATCAAGGACGCCTTCCTCGAACGCGTGCTCGCGGTGGCCGGGAATATCGTGCCCGGCGATCCGGCCGATCCCGCGACGCGCTTCGGCGCCATGGTGAGCCAGGAGCAGATGGAGACGGCGCTGCGCCATATCGAGCACGCCCGCCGGGAGAGCGGCGCACCGCTGATCGGCGGTCGGCGCGTCCGTGAGGAGACCGGCGGCTTCTATGTCGAGCCCACCGTCTTCGATACCGCGCCGGGCACGGCGCTGGCGCAGCAGGAGGTGTTCGGCCCGGTGCTCGGCGTGATCGCGTTCGACGATCCCGACGAAGCGTTCCGCATCGCCAACGATACGGTCTACGGTCTTGCCGCCGGCGTCTGGACGGGCAGCGTCGATCTGGCGCACCGTTCGGCCAGGAAGCTGCGGGCCGGGCTCGTCTGGGTCAATGGCTGGGATGCCTGCGACATCACCATGCCGTTCGGCGGCTTCAAGCAATCGGGATTTGGACGCGACCGCAGCATGCATGCGCTTGAAAAATATACGGATCTGAAGGCCGTGACCTTCAGCCTGAGGCCGTGATGCACGCCTCCGCACAGCGCCCCGGCTTCGCGGCCGATCCGCAGGAGGCGCTCGCCTTCCTCGCCGCCAATCCGCAGATCCGTTTCGTCGAGCTGTTCTTTACCGGCATGTCCGGCGTGCCGCGCGGCAAGCGGCTGCGGCGTGACGAGCTGCTCCACGTCTACGAATATGGCCGCTTCCTGCCGGGATCGGTGCTGGTCGTCGATATCAATGGCCAGGATTGCGAGAATACCGGGCTGGTCTGGGAGGATGGCGATGCCGACCGGCTGGCGAAGCCGGTGCCCGGAACGCTGGTGCCGGCGCCGTGGCTCGGGCCCGACATGGCGCAGCTGATGACCTCGATGCACGAGCTCGACGGGACGATCAACGATCTCGATCCGCGTGCCGTGCTCGCCCGCGTGCTCGATCGCTTCGCCGCGGACGGTCTCGTCCCTGTCACCGCCTGCGAGCTCGAATTCTACCTGGTCGAGCCGCGCGGCCCGGACGGGATCGTCCGCGTGCGCCGCTCCTCGCCCGGCGGGCGGGAGCCGGAGGGCGTGCAGGCCTATGGTCTGCCCGAGCTCGATGACGAGACGCCTTTCCTGCGCAGCCTGTGGGATGCGGCGGATGCGCAGGGCATTCCGCTGGAGGGTGCCATCTCCGAAGCCGCTCCGGGCCAGCTCGAGATCACGCTGCGCCACAAGCCGGACGCGCTGCGCGCCGCCGACGATGCTGTGATGTACAAGCGGGCGGTCAAGGGCGTGGCGCGCGCGCATCGCTGCGAGGCGACCTTCATGGCCAAGCCCTGGTCCGATCGTTCGGGCAGCGGCCTTCATCTGCACGCGAGCGTCGAGGAGGGCGGTGGCGCCAATCTCTTCGCCAGCGAGGATCCGGCGGGCGGCCCGCCGCTGCGCCACGCGATCGGCGGCATGGCGCAGCTGATGGCCGAGAGCATGGCGATCCTCGCGCCCGGCATGAACAGCTACCGCCGTTTCCGGCCGAACAGCTATGCGCCCGTCGCCCCCACCTGGGGCATCAACAACCGGACGGTGGCGCTGCGCGTCCCGGCCGGGCCGCCGCATAGCCGCCATGTCGAGCACCGCGTCGCCGGCGCGGACGCGAACCCCTATCTCGCCCTCGCGGTCGTGCTTGCCGGCATGCACCACGGCCTGGCCAATGCGATCGATCCGGGGCCGCCGACGGTCGGAGACGGCTATGCCGCCGCCGCCGCATCGGGCGCATCGCTGCCGACCAACTGGTTCGATGCGGTGCGGCTGCTCGACGGGTCTGAAGTCCTGCGCGACTATCTCGGGGACCGCTTCGTCGACATGTATGTCGCGGTGAAGCAGACCGAGCAGAACCGCTTCTTCGAGCAGGTCTCGAGCCTTGATCATGACTGGTATCTCGCCAATGCGTGAAGAGGCGGCATCCGGCGGGACCCGCCTGGCGCGCGCCGCTATATCCTTCCGTCATCCTGACGAAAGCCGGGATCCCTTCGCCGCAGCGTTGCCGATTGGACGCGACGCCGCGGCCAATGAATCCCGGATCAAGTCCGGGATGACGAACTTGGTCAGCATCGTGGCCGTAGCACGCCCCTCTCCCCGATCCTCTCCCGCAGGCGGGAGAGGGAGGAGCGAGGAGCGCTGATGGAACAGGATTGGAGGCAGTCGCGCGGATCGTTCCTCGCCTCCTTCGGGCCGCCGGCCTTCTGGCTGACCCTGTTCTTCCTCGTGCCGCTCGCGATCATCTGGGCCTACAGCTTCGGCCGCAACATCAGCATGACCGAGGTGGCGGTCACCGGCACCCTTTCCAATTACGCGCGGATCGCCGATCCGGTCTATGTCTCGATCTTCGTCAAATCGATCGGCTATGCCGCGCTGACCACCCTCCTGTGCCTGATCATCGGCTTTCCGGTCGCCCTTGCCATCACCTTCGCCCCGTCCAGGGCCAAGGCATGGCTCCTGCTGCTCATCATGCTGCCCTTCTGGACCAACCTGCTCGTGCGCACCTATGCGCTGATGGCGGTGTTGCGGACCGAAGGCTATGTGAACACCGTGCTCGGCTGGATCGGCATCGGCCCGCTGCCGCTCCTTCACAACAATTTCGCCGTCGTGCTCGGGCTGGTCTACGTCAACCTGCCCTTCCTCGTGCTGCCCCTCTACGCCGCGCTCGACCGGCTCGACCGTTCACTGCTGGAGGCGAGCCTCGATCTCGGCGCGGGGCATCTGCGCACCATCCGCGAGATCGTCGTGCCGCTGGCGTTGCCGGGCATACTCTCGGGCCTGCTCATCACCTTCATCCCGGCGCTCGGCTCCTATCTCACTCCCGATCTGCTCGGCGGGCCGGACAGCCAGATGATCGCCAACGTGATCGAACGGAATTTCAAGCGCGCGAACGACTGGCCGTTCGGATCCGCCCTTTCCTTTATCCTCATGTATCTCACCTTCTTTGCGATCGCCGCGCAGACCCTGCTCGCCGCGCGCCGGAGGAAGGCAGGAGGCGAGGGATGAGCCGCACGTCGCCGCCTGCGCCGCTCGATTATCTGCGCCGCTGGCCGTTGCGGGCGTGGGTCGCCGCCGTGGCCTTCTTCCTCTATGCGCCGCTCGTCACCCTGATCCTGTTCAGCTTCAACGAGAGCCGGCGGAACATCGTGTGGACCGGCTTCACCGTCGATTGGTACATGCAGGTCTTCCAGGACGACGGGCTGATCGAAGCCTTCGTCAACTCGCTGACGATCGCGGCGATCTCGACCGTGCTCAGCGTCATCCTCGGCGCGCTGGTGGCGGTGGCGGTCTGGCGCTTCCGCTTTCCGGGCAAGGCGGCGTTCGAGGGATTGCTCGCGCTGCCGATCGTGGTGCCGGAAATCTGCATGGGCGTGGCGATGCTGGTCTTCTTCAGCCGGATCATGCCGTGGCCGGCCGACCTGCCCTGGCCGCTGGATCTCGGCGCGATCACCATCGCCCACGTCTCGTTCAGCTTCCCCTTCGTCGCGGTGATCGTGAGGGCGCGGCTGCTCTCCTTCAACCGGGAGTTGGAGGAGGCCGCGAGGGATCTCGGCGCCAGTGAATGGCGCGTCTTTCTCGACGTGCTCGTGCCGCACATGCGCCCGGCGCTGGTGGCGGGCGCGCTGCTCGCCTTCACGCTCAGCCTCGACGATTTCGTGATCACCTTCTTCACCTCGGGCCCGGATACGGTGACCTTCCCGGTGAAGGTCTATTCGATGGTCCGCTTCTCGGTGACGCCGGAAGTGAATGCGGCATCCACCCTGCTGATCCTGATCACGGTGCTCCTGACCGCGATCGGGCTGAAGCTGCAGGGCAAGGATATTGCACGGGCGGAAGGGGGCGCCTGAGATTTCATGGCCAGGACGTTGATCTCGATCCGGAATATCACCAAGCGCTTCGGCAATTTCGCCGCCGTCGACGATGTGTCGCTGGAAATTGCCGAAGGCGAGTTCTTCGCGCTGCTCGGCCCGTCGGGCTGCGGCAAGACGACCTTGCTGCGCATGCTCGCGGGGCTCGAGATGCCGACGGAAGGCACCATCCTGATCGACGGCGAGGACATGAGCCGGGTGCCGCCCAACAAGCGGCCGGTGAATATGGTGTTCCAGTCCTATGCCGTCTTCCCGCACATGAGCGTGAAGGCGAATGTCGGCTACGGGCTTCGCATCGAGAAGGTGGCCCGGGACGAGATCGACGCGCGGGTGCGCGAGGCGCTGGCGCTCGTCAAGCTGGAGGGGCTGGAGGAGCGCAAGCCCGATCAGCTTTCCGGAGGCCAGCGCCAGCGCGTCGCGCTCGCCCGCGCGCTGGTGAAGCGGCCGCGCGTGCTGCTGCTCGACGAGCCGCTCTCCGCGCTCGACGCCAAGCTGCGCGAGCAGATGCGCTCCGAGCTGGCCCAGATCCAGGAGAAGGTCGGCGTCACCTTCGTGATGGTGACGCATGATCAGGACGAGGCGCTGGCGATGGCAACGCGCTGCGGGGTGATGCATCGCGGCGTGCTGCAGCAGGTGGCGGCGCCGTCCGATCTTTACGAATATCCGAACAACCGTTTCGTGGCGGATTTCATCGGCAGCGTGAACCTGTTCGAGGGCCGGCTGTCGGTCGACGAGCCGGACCGGGCGGTGATCGAGACCGAGCTCGGCGTGGCGATCCATGTCGATCATGGCGTGACGGGCGCGACCGATGCGACCCTGTGGGCGGCGATCAGGCCCGAGAAGATCCTGATGACCCACCGCGCCGAAGGCGCGTCACCGCCGCAGGAGGTCAACGTGATGCCCGGCATCGTGCGGCACCTTGCCTATCTCGGCAACGAGACGCTGTACGAGGTGGAAGTGGCGGGCGCACGGCGCATCAAGGTCACGCGGTCGAACGTCGCGCGATACGAGGAGCGCGGCTTTTCGGGCGGGGAGCCCGTGTGGCTGAGCTGGCATCCGCGCGCACCGGCGGTGCTGCTGTCATGACCGCACGTCCGCTGATCGGCATCACCGCCTCCAACCGGTCCCTGGACGGGGAGACCGCTCAGGTGGTGATCGACCGCTATGTGGAGGCGCCGGCAAAATATGCCGACGCCGACGCGCTGCTGATCCCCGCCCGGCCGGACATCGTCGACCCCGGGGCGATCGCCGCCCGGCTCGATGGTCTGGTGCTGACCGGTAGCGTCACCAACGTCGCGCCGGACAGATATGGCGATCCGGCCCCGGGCGTCGGTCCGTTCGATCCCGGCCGGGACGCCATGGCGCTGGCGCTGATCGACGCGATGATCGCGCTCGGCAAGCCGGTGTTCGGCATCTGCCGCGGCTTCCAGGAGATCAACGTCGCCTTCGGCGGCACGCTCGCGCGCGATCTCGGCGCGCCGGGCCGCCTCCTGCCGCATCATGCGCCGGACGGTGTGCCGCTCGAGGCGATGTTCGCCCATGCGCATGACGTGGCGCTCGCCCCCGGCGGCATCCTCGCGGCGGGCCTCGGGCGCGAGCATCTCACCGTCAACTCGGTCCACTTCCAGGGCGTCGCCACGCTCGGGCCGGGCCTCGCCGTCGAGGCGCAGGCGCCGGACGGGGTGATCGAGGCTATCTCGGCACAGCCCAACGGCGCGTCGGTCTTGGCGGTGCAATGGCATCCGGAATGGCAGGCCGATGCCGACGCCCACTCGCAGCAGCTGTTCCGCCTGTTCGGGCGGATGCTGCGGGGGGAGAAGATCGGCGCCGCGGGGTACGAGGGGGCGAGTGTTGGCTAGTTTCCAATCCGATGACGGCGTTTTCCGAAAGAACCGCGCCTGCCGAGGCGACGGAAATACATCCCCTATCGCACAGGAACGCGTATCATGACCCGCCGCAACTACGACATCGCCGAGCTCCGCCGTCTCGATGTCGCGCATCACCTTCCCGCCCAGGCGAGCTACCGGCTGATCCGCGACCTCGGCGGCAGCCGCATCATCACCCGGGCCGAAGGCTCGACCATCTGGGATGGCGACGGCAACGCCATCCTCGACGGCATGGCCGGGTTGTGGTGCGTCGATGTCGGCTACGGCCGCAAGGAGCTGGCCGAGGTCGCCTATCAGCAGATGCTGGAGCTGCCCTATTACAACAGCTTCTTCCGCACCGCGACGGCGCCGGCCGTGGAGCTGGCGGCCAAGATCGCCGGCCTGCTCGGCGGCGAGCTGCAGCATGTCTTCTTCAATTCCTCCGGCTCGGAGTCGAACGACACCGTGTTCCGGCTGGTCCGCACCTACTGGGCGATCAAGGGCCAGAAGCAGCGCACCGTCTTCATCAGCCGGCGCAACGCCTATCACGGCTCCACCGTGGCGGGCGCCAGCCTCGGCGGCATGAGCTTCATGCACGCCCAGGGGGGCCTTCCGATCCCCGGCATCGAGCATGTCATGCAGCCCTATCTTTTCGGCGAGGGCTTCGGCGAGGATCCGGACGCCTTTGCCATCCGCGCCGCGCAGGAAGTCGAGGATCGCATCCTGGCGGTCGGGCCGGACAAGGTGGCCGCCTTCATCGGCGAGCCGGTGCAGGGCGCGGGCGGCGTCATCATCCCGCCGCCGGGCTACTGGCCGCGCGTCGAGGCGATCTGCCGCAAATATGGCATATTGCTGGTCTCGGACGAGGTGATCACCGGCTTCGGCCGCCTCGGCGAATGGTTCGGCTTCCAGAAGTTCGGCTTCCGTCCCGATCTCGTCAGCATGGCGAAAGGCCTCTCCTCCGGCTATCTGCCGATCTCCGCCACGGGCGTGTCGCGCGAGATCGTCGAGACGCTGCGCTCGGTCGACGATGATTTCGTGCATGGCTACACCTATTCGGGCCACCCGGTCTCGGCCGCCGTCGCGCTGCGCAACATCGAGATCCTCGAGCGCGAGCGGCTGGTCGATCGCGTCCGCGACGATATCGGGCCCTATTATGCCGAGGCGCTGAAGCGGCTCGATCATCACCGGCTGGTCGGCGAGACACGCTCGATGGGGCTGATCGGGGCCGTCGAGATCGTCAGCCGGAAGGGCACCAACCGGAGGTTCGGCGGTGCCGAGGGCAAGGCCGGGCCGCTGGTGCGCGACGCCTGCATCGCGCGCGGCCTGATGGTGCGCGCGATCCGGGATTCGATCGTGATGTGTCCGCCCTTCGTCATCACCCGCGAGGAGGTCGACCGCATGGTTGCAATCATCGCGGCCGCTCTCGATGATGCGGCGGACGGGCTGGCCGCGCTGGATGCGCCGCCGCTGGAGGTCGCCGAGGGCAGCGAGCCCGGCCTGTAGCCGCTCGCCGGAAATCACGCGCGACGGCAGCAACGGGGATGGACCGATGGAGCAGGGAATCAGGGCATGGATAGCCCAGAACGGGATCAGCGAGGTGGAATGCCTCGTGCCCGACATGAACGGCGTGATCCGCGGCAAGGTGTGGCCGGCCAACAAGTTCATCGAATCAGTGAAGAATGATTCGCTGCGCATGCCGTCCAGCGTGTTCGCGGTGACGGTGACGGGCGACTATGCCGATGAGGAGAAGGACAGTATGTCCTACAGCGATCCGGACGTGTCGCTGCATCCCGATGCCGAGACGCTCTCCGTCGCCCCGGGGTTCAAGACGCCCACGGCCTTCGTGTTCGCCGATGCCCATTACAAAGGCGGCGGGCCGTTCGAGGTAGCCCCGCGCTTCGTGCTCAAGAAGGTGCTCGCCCTCTACGAGGCGCGCGGCTGGCGGCCGGTGATCGCGCCGGAGCTTGAATTCTATCTGACGCAGGTGAACCAGGATCCCGATCTGCCGCTGCTTCCCCCGCCGGGCCGCACCGGGCGAGCCGAGACGGCGCCGCAGCCCTACGGGCTGGAAGCAGTCAACGAATATGAGGACCTGATCGAGGACATCTACGAATATGCCGAAACGGCCTCGCTCCACCTCGATACGATGATCCACGAGGCCGGCACCGCCCAGCTCGAGATCAACTTCAACCATGGCGATCCCGTGCACCTGTGCGATCAGGTGATCATCTTCAAGCGTATCGTCCGGCAGGTTGCGCTGAAGCATGGCGTCTACGCCACCTTCATGGCCAAGCCGATGGAAAACCAGCCCGGCAGCGCGATGCACATCCACATCTCCATGGTCGACAGGGAGAGCGGCAGGAACCTGTTCGGCGCCGGCCCCAGGAACCTCAAGCCGCTGTTCCGCCATTTCGTCGGCGGGCTGCAGACGCTGCTGCCGGAGGTGGCGCCGCTGTTCGCGCCGAACGTCAACAGCTTCCGCCGGATGCGGCCCAGCTTCTCGGCGCCGATCAACCTGCAATGGGGCTACGACAATCGCTCCTGCGGCCTGCGCGTGCCGATCACGGACGCGCAGAACACCCGTGTCGAGACCCGTGTGCCGGGGGCGGACGCCAATCCCTATCTCGCGGCGGCTGCAGCGCTGGTCTGCGGCTATATCGGCATGCGCGACGGCATCGAGCCGGCGCCGATGGTCGAAGGCAATGCCTATCTCCACGATCGCACCCTGCCCCGCAATCTGGACGAAGCGCTGGATCGGATGCTGAAGTGCGCGCCGGTGATCGAGCTGCTCGGCGAACGCTTCGTCCGCGCCTTCCATCTGATCAAATCCGATGAGCTGCGCGCCTATGAAGGCGTGATCAGCTCATGGGAACGCGATCACCTGCTCTTGAAGGTATGACCCACCCCCTCTCCCATGAGGCGGGAGAGAAGATCTGGAATATTACGAGGCCCTATGACCATTCCCAACGACCTCTCCGCCTTCTGGATGCCGTTCACCGACAATCGCGGCTTCAAGGCCGAGCCGCGCCTGCTCGCCCGCGCCAAGGACATGAGCTATTGGACTCCTGACGGGCGCGAGGTGCTGGACGGCACGGCCGGCCTCTGGTGCGTCAATGCCGGCCATGCACGGCCGAAGATCGTCGAGGCGATCCGCGCCCAGGCGGAGGTGATGGATTTCGCACCGACCTTCCAGCTCGCCCATCCCCTTCCCTTCCAGCTCGCGACGCGGCTGGCCGCCATCCTTCCCGAAGGCCTCGATCATGTGTTCTTCACCAATTCCGGATCGGAGTCGGTCGATAGCGCGCTCAAGATCGCCCTCGCCTATCAGCGCGCGATCGGCCAGGGATCGCGCACGCGGCTGATCGGCCGGGCGCGGGCCTATCATGGCGTGAATTTCGGCGGCGTCTCGGTGGGCGGCATCGTCGGCAACCGCCGCCATTATCTGACGTTGCCCGGCGTCGATCACCTGCCCCACACTTACAACCACGCCGAGCAGGCCTTCACCCGGGGGCAGCCGGCGTGGGGCGGCCACCTTGCCGACGCGCTCGAGGATCTGGTGAACCTGCACGGCGCGGAGACCATCGCCGCGGTGATCGTCGAGCCGATGGCGGGCTCGACGGGCGTGCTGCCGCCGCCGGTCGGCTATCTCGAGCGGCTGCGCGAGATCACGCGCCGGCACGGAATATTGCTGATCTTCGATGAGGTGATCACCGGCTTCGGCCGGCTCGGCGCGCCCTTCGCCGCCCAGGCCTTCGGCGTCACGCCCGACCTCATCACCGCCGCCAAGGGCCTCACCAACGGCGCCGTGCCGATGGGCGCCGTCGGCGTCGCCAATTTCGTGCATGATGCGGTGGTCGACAATGCGCCGGCGGGGATCGAGCTGTTCCACGGCTATACCTATTCGGGCCATCCGCTCGCCGCCGCGGCGGGCATCGCGACGCTCGATACCTATGCCGAGGAAGGGCTGTTCGAGCGCGGGGCCGAGATCGCGCCCTATTGGGCCGATGCGGTCCACGGGCTGCAGGATCTGCCGCATGTGATCGATATCCGCAGTTGCGGCTTCGTCGCCGCGATCGAGTTCGCCCCGCGCGATGGCGCGGTGGGCGCACGCGGCAAGGCGGTGTTCCACGGCTGCTTCGATGCCGGCCTGCTGGTGCGCGCCACGGCGGACACCATCGCCCTGTCACCGCCGCTGATCGCGACGCGGACGCATGTCGACCGGATCGTCGACGTCATCCGAAACGTGGCGAAGGGCGTGGCGTAATTCCTCCCCGGAACGGGAGGAATTCTCCTCACATCCTGTACGACGCCGTGATGCCGAACGTGCGCGGCCGCCACGTGCTGTTGGTGAACAGCAGCGTATCGATGCCGCTGTGGGTGCGATCGATCAGCGGCGCATTGTCGAGCAGATTGTCGACGAACAGCGACACGTCCGCGCCGCCGACCGTGGCCCCCAGCGCAGGCTGACGAAATGGGTCGCGGCCGGGGCGACGAGGGCGGGATCGTAGCTGGCGACGGCGGCCGGATCGCGCTCCTTGATCCGGCCCTCCTTGCTGGAGAACTGATAGTCGCCCCGGATATAGGCGTCGTTGCCGAACGCCTTGAAGTCATAGCGCACGCCGAGGCTGGCCGTCCACGGCGCGCCGCCGAGGCTGTCGCCCTTGACCGCCAGGATCGAGGTCTCGGTCTGATAGGCCGCCGTCCTGGTGAACTTCGCGTCGGTGTAGCCGAGCGCCGCGTCAACAGTTACGCCCGGAAAGGGCCGCGCGGTGATCTGCAGGTCGAAGCCCCGCGCCCGGGCCTTGCCGAGATTGTCGATATAGCGGATGGCGCACTGGTTGAGCGTGACGAACTGCTGGATGCCGCTCCAGTTGATGTTGAATATGCTCGCTTCCAGCGAGAGCTTGCGATCGAGCAGCTTGTTCTTGGATCCGAGCTCGAAGCTGTTCACCGTATCCGATTTGAACGAGGAAGGCGCGTTGGCGATGCCGAGCGCGTCGAAGTCGTCCGAGCAGGCGTCATAGGGGATCGGCGCATTGGCGCCCCCCGGCCGGAAACCCTTGGCATAGGTGAAATAGACGAGATTGTCCGGATCGATCTGGAAGGAGATATTGGCCTTCGGCGTGAACGGATGCTCGCTGGTGCGCCCCGCCGCGCTGGTATAGCCGAAATTCTGCGGGCCGTCCGCGAAGTTGGTGAAGCGATAGGTCACCTTCGCATAGCGTCCCCCCGCGGTGACGCTCAGGCGATCGGTGATGTGCCAGGTGATGTCCGCGAACACCGCGATCTGCTTTTCATGCGCGATCGATTGGTTGATGTAGCTGTCGATGCCATTGTAGAGCGGAAGCGGCCCGTCCGCTTCGGCCGCGGTGCCGAAATAATCCTCCAGCGATTGGCCGAAGATCTGCTCGAAGAGCGTGTTGCCGAGCGGATCGACCAGTTCCTCGCGGCTCATCTGCCGCTGCTTCTGGTAGAAGATGCCCGCGACCCAGGTGATCGGCGCATCGGGGTTGGTCGATTGCAGCCGTGCCTCCTGCGTGAAGATGCGCTGCGTGTTCGTCACCCTGCTGGGCGCCAGATAATAGGCGACATCCGGGTTGATGCCGTTCGGCAGCAACAGGGTCGGCGGCGTTTCGCACTCCTCCGCGCAGCTCGGATCGATCGGCAGCGTCTGGTAATAAGAGAGATTGTAAACCGTGCCGTCATAGCCGGAGATGTTGCGGCGCTTGAAATAGCTGGTGTTGCTGATGAACTCGACGCCGCCGAAGGCATAGTCCACCTTCAGCACCGGCAGGATGAAGCGATCCGGATTGCGGCGATATTCCGGGCTCGAATCCTTGAACACGCCCTTGCCCGGGTTGGAGAGGCCCTCGACATAATAATCGTCGTCCCGGGTAAGGCGGCGCTGATAATGGATGGAGGGCGTGATCTTGAGGCCGTCCGTCGGCTGCCAGGTCAGGGCGCCGCGCAGCACCGTTACATTGCCGCTGTTGGTGTTCTTCTTGAGGATGTTGCCATAATAGTCCGTCTTGTCGACCCAGCCGGAATCGTGCCGGCGCCAAGCGCTCACCCGGAAGCCGAGCTTGTCCTGCACGATCGGACCGCCGATCGCGATCCCGCCCTCGTAGCTCGCCCCGCCATGCTGCGTCGTCGACAACTCGGTACGGGCATAGGCGGTATATTTGTCGAGCCCCGGCTGCGGCGTGATGTAGCGCACCGTGCCGCCCTCGGATCCGGCGCCGAACAGCGTGCCCTGCGGCCCGCGCAGTACCTCCACCCGCTCCAAGTCGAAAATGGCCGGCTGGCTGTCGTCGGAATTGAAGCCGAGGTTGCGGATCTGGATCGGCGTATCGTCGATATAGATGCCGGTGGTGCCGGCGCCGGCATTCGACGAGATTCCCCGGATCGCGATCTGGTTGCTGCTCTGGTTCACCTGGATGCCGGGCGTGAAGCGGGCGACGTCGGCCAGCGTCTTGACCCCCTTCGAATCCAGCGTTTTCTGATTGAAGGCGCTGACGCTGATCGGCACACGCGAGAGCAGCTGCTCCTGGCGCGTGGCGGTGACCACGATTTCGCTCGGATCGACCGTGTTCGGGCCGGTGGCGGCGGCCTTCTGCTGCGCTGCGGCGGGAAAGGCGAACAGGGCGGCGGATGCAAACAAGCCGTAGGCAAGATGACGCGGCAAGAACATGCGATGTCCCCCTTCTTGCAGCCGATCGACGATCCCTCCGTTCGACGTCTCTCGCGCCTGTCGCATGTGATCACAGTGCCGTGGGCGGAGTCAACGCTTTGCGCGCGCCATCGCCTGCATGGCGGCCGCGATGGTCCGGCGCCGGGCGTCGTCAGAGCCGGTCGCGCAGCGCGGAGAGCGACATGGCGGCGACGAGCGTCGGCCAGCGCAGGAGCCGGCCGCCGGGAAAGGGCGGGACAGGAAGCCGCGTCAGCGCATCGAACGCCGCGCTCCCGCCGGTCACGGCATCGGCGACGAGCTTGCCGAAATAGGGCGCCAGCACGACGCCGAGCCCCGAATACCCGCCGATCGCGTAAAGACCCGGATCCAGCTCGCGGACATAGGGCAAGCGGTGCTGGGTCACGGCCAGCGTGCCGCCCCAGGCATAGTCGATCGGCACGTCTGCCAGCTCCGGATAGACGCGCAGCATGTGCCGGCGCACATGGCCCGCGATGTCGGCCGGGAAGCGGTAGGAATAATTCTCCCCGCCGCCGAACAGCAGGCGATGGTCGGGCGTGATCCGGAAATAATAGACCACGAAGCGCGAATCGGAGACGGCGTAGCCGCCGCGGATCAGCGCTTCGGCGCGCTCGCGGCCGAGCGGCGCGGTGACGGCGACGAAGTTGTTGATCGGCATCACCCGCGCCTCGACCCGCGGCGCCAGGCCGCGCAGATAGCCGTTGGCGGCGAGGATCACCCGCCCGGCACGCACCTCGCCCCGCTCGGTCCGCAGCAGCCAGCCGTCGCCGCGCGGCTCGATCGCACGGACCATGCTCCGCTCGGCCAGCAGGGCGCCCTCCTGCCGGGCCGCGCGCGCCAGCCCCAGCACCCAGTCGAGCGCGTGGAGATGGCCGCCGCGCATGTCGATCATGCCGCCATGATAGACGCCGCTGCCGAGGATCGAGGCAAGCTCGTCCCGGTCCACGAAGCGCACGTGCGGATAATCGTAGCTGTCGCGCAGATGCGCGACGGCCTGCTGCGTATGCGACAGGTAGCGGCGCTTGTGATCGACGTGGAGCAGCCCCGGGGTGAGATCGCAGGCGATCCCATATTCGCGGATCGCCCAATCCAGATGATCACGCGCCGCCAAGCCGATGGCCCATAATTGCCGGGCCGCGACGATGCCGAGCTTCGCCTCCAGCCATGGCTGCTCGCGGCGCATGCCGACATGGATCTGGCCGCCGTTGCGGCCGGAGGCGCCCCAGCCGATCCGCGCCCCTTCGAGCAGGATCGCCCTGCGGCCGGCGCGCGCGAGATGAAGCGCGGCGGAGACGCCCGTATAGCCGCCGCCGACGATCGCCACATCGGCCTGATGCGCGCCCTCGATCGGCGGCAGCGCGATGTCCTCGCGGCGGGTCGCTGCGTACCAGCTCGCCGGAAAGGCCGGATCGAAGGCGGACGTCGTCGGCATTGTGATCACAGCTACGCGGTTTTTCCGGCCGGTCAATGTTGACCGGGGCCTGGGCGCGCCATAGCCTGTTCGCCGCCGCAACGACCAGGAGGAGCCGCCGATGCCCTTTCCCCTTCCCACCCGCCGGGGGTTCCTCGCAGGGCTGGGCACCGCCGCGGTGGGGCTGAGCTTCGGCCTCTCCGGATGCCACAAGGGATCGGGCAAGAAGATCAACTTCTACAATTGGGACACCTATATCGGAAAGACGACGCTCAAGGATTTCGAGGCTGCAAGTGGCATCGAGGTCAATATGAGCCTGTTCGCCAACAATGACGAATTGTTCGCCAAGCTGCGCGGCGGCAACCAGGGCTATGACGTGATCGTGCCCACCAACGATTTCGTGCAGCGGATGGGCGCAGCCGGCATGCTGATGCCGCTCGACCATAAGAAGATCCCGAACTTCGCGAACATCGCGCCCGAGTTCCGGGACGTCGCCTTCGATCCGGGCCGGCGCCTGTCGATGCCCTACACCTGGCTGGTGCTCGGCATCGGCTATCGCAAGTCCAAGGTTCAGGGCGTGCCGGACGATTGGAAATGGGTGTTCGATTCGCCGATGTACAAGGATCGCATCGCCCTACTCTCCGAGGCGGGCGACCTCTGCCGGCTCGTCTTCAAATATCTCGGCTATCCCATGGATACGAACGATCCGGCCGCCTTCCAGAAGGCCGAGCAGTTGCTGATCCGGCAGAAACCCCACGTCAAGGCGTTCCACGACGACAATGGCCAGGATTTGCTGCTGTCCGGCGATGTCGACATCGTGATCGAATATAATGGAGACATTGCGCAGGTGATGCGCGAGGATCCCGATCTCGGCTTCGTGGTGCCGCGCCAGGGCAGCCAGATTTCGTCGGATTGCCTGTGCATCCCGAAAGGCGCGCCGAGCCCCGATCTGGCGCACGAGTTCATCAACTATCTGCTCGATGCCAAGGCTGGCGCGGAGATTTCGCGGACGATCCAATATCCGACGCCCAATGCCGCCGCGAAGGCGCTGATGCCCGCCAGCTACCGCGACAATCCGGTGATCTTCCCGCCGGCGCCCGTCCTCGCGAAGTGCGAATATGCCAAATATGCCGGCGAAGCCGTCTCGCGCCGGTATGAGGAAGTCATCACCCGCGTGCGGGCGGCCTGAGAGACGCGTTGCCCGATAAGGGCGGGAAGATCAGCTCCCCGCTTCCATCGCGATCAGCGCCATGCCGTCGTCGATGTCGGCGGCGATCGCCGTGCGCAGCGCCGCTTCGTCGCCGCGGGCTATGGCGTCGAGCGCGACATGGTGCTGGTCGACGAGCTTGGCCGTGCCCACACGTCCGTAGACCACGCGCATCAACGGCCCGAACTGCAGCCACAGCGTCTCGATCATGCGCGGCAGGATGGTCTTTCCCGACGCGCGGTAGATCAGGAAATGGAAACGGGCATTGGCCTCCATATAGCCGACGACGTCGCCCCGCAGCAGCGCGGCGTCGAGCGCTGCATCCACGGCCTTGAGCTGCTTGAGCAGCGCCGGTCCGATGTGCGGCAGCGCCTCGGCCGCCGCTTCCGGCTCGATCAGCCTTCGGCAGCGCATCACCTCCTCCAACCGTTCGGCCGTCATCACCGGCACAGCGATCTTGCGCTTCGAACGAATCTCGACGGCGCCTTCCGCAGCAAGACGGCTCAGCGCGTCGCGCACCGGCATCTGGCTGACGCCGAGCTGCTGGGCGATCCCGCGCGTCGACAACCCGATGCCGGGCGCGATCCTCCCCGTGATCAGCCGCCGGCGCAGCTCCTCATAGACGCCGGCACGCAGCGTATCCTCGGAATCCCCCGGCCGGCTCAAGCGAGGAGCTCTCCGATCGCGCGATGCGCCTGATCGATCGCGCTGTCGGTATAGGCCGCCGCGCCGGAATCGGAGTTGGCGATGGCGATGCGGCCGAAGCGTGCGCGCGCGATCACCTGGGGCTGTTTTTCCGGCGGCAATTCTTCCTCCCAGAGCGGATTATATTCAGGCGCATAGCCATGTGGCCAGCGGTTCACGGTGATCGCCGCGATGTCGCGCGCCGGATCGAAACCGCCGCCGGAAAGCGCGCGCCCGAGCTGGTCGCGCAGGTTGCGCTCGAACGTCGAGAACGGCGTTTCGAGCAGCTCCATCCGGCCGATGCGGTTCTGCTCATGCTCCGGCAGCCCCGGCGCGCAGGGCACGCGCTCGAGCCGGATCAGGATCGGCTCCTCGGGCGAGCGCGGGCTGCGATAATCCCCGACATCCACGGTATCGTTGAGTCCGAAGGAGCTGAAATAGCAGCCCGGAGAGGAGACGCCGTGCACCTTCAGCCGATCGAATGCATGCCAGTCCCTGAGCGCCACGCTGGTATAGACGAGCGGGCATTTCACAAGCGAATGCAGCGCCGCCTTCTGCGCTTCGGGCAGTTCCGGCACCAGATAGGGGATCATCATGTTGTAGCCGGCGAGCACGCACCGGCCGGCGCGGACGGTCATGAGCCTGCCGGCGCGGACATAGGTGATCTCCACCGCCTGCGCGTTCCCCGCCTCGCCGAGGTTCCGGGCCCGCAGCGCGATGCTGTTCAGCCGCAGCCGCACCGGCTGCCCGGGCCGGTCGAGCATGGTATAGTCGGCCCGCGCAGTGACGCAGTCGGCAGCGGTGCGGCCGGGCACCGCCTCGGGGATCAGCGCCCGCACCAGCAGCCGCGCGACGGTCGCGTTGCCGTCCGGAAAATGCAGCGTGTAGGAGCCGCCGGTATCGGCATAGCCGCGGGGTGTGTAGCCCATCCGCGCGATACCGCCCGGCTCCAGCTTCAGCCCCTTGAAGCCCGAGAAGTTCATCGCCCAGCAGTCGAGCGCGCTCACCGCGTCGATGCCGACGCCCCACCAACCGTGCGAGCGCGGCTGATAGAAGGGCAGCGTCTTGGCGTCGATGCGGGCGATCTTGGTCAGATAGTCGGCATAGCTGATGCGCGACAGCCGATCCTTCTTCTCGGCCGAAGAGAGGCCCGGCATATAGTCGATCGCGCCGTCCTCGATGCGCGCGATGTCGTCGCGCACCGCCGGAGCGATCGGTGCCGAGGCGAGCGCCCGCGCCCAGCCGCCATCCTCGATGCCGCCGACGAGCGCGTCGGCGCCGAAATGCTCGCGATCGAAGAAGACCGCGCGGCGCATGCCTCGCTCGGCGTAGACGTCGCGTCGCTCGATGTCTTTCATTTTTTCCGGATCGATCCCGATCCGCCGGATCAGCCCGTCCGCCACCGCGCTGTACGGCCGCGGGCTGTCGATGCCGAGCGTGCCGCCGTTGATCAGGTTCATGCGTCCGCCCGCATGGAATTCGTTGCGCTTGGCGTGGCCGCCGAAGTCGTCGTGATTGTCGAGGATCAGGGTGCGCGCGTCCGGCCGCGCCTCGCGAAAGAAATAGGCGGCGGCGAGGCCGCTGATGCCGCCGCCGACGACGATCAGATCATAGCGCTCGCCGCTGTCCACGGGCGGCGGGAAACGCTGGCCGTCACGCAGCGCATGCGCATTCTCGAACGAGCCCGGATGCGATCCGCGCAGTCCGGTCCTCGCCGGCGGATAGTCGTCGGCTTCGGCCGCCGATGCGCCTGCGGCCAAGGCGGAGAAAGCCGCCAGCCCCGCCGTCCCGAGCGCCGCATCGTGCAGGAAATCGCGCCGTGTGATCGCCCGATCCATGCCGAGATCGCGATCGGAGCTTCCCCCTTCATCAGCCATTTGCCTAGACTCCGCGCCGCATGATGCGTGCCCGGCGGCAAACTAAGATCACAGTTTGCCGGCTGTCAAATCATCCGGCTTCCGGCCCGTCCGGGCCGCCGTCGGCATGGCGCTCGAGCCGGTCGGCCGTATCGAACCACCCGATCCGGCTCGCATGCCAGATATGGAATTGGGGCGGGCTTGCCTCCGGCGTGTCGAGCGTGGCGATGGCGACATCGATCGTCTCCGGCTGGTAATCGACGCGCATCGCGATCTGGCAGCCGCAATCGCCGCAGAACCAGCGCTCGCCGATATCGGACGAGCGGTAGCGGCGCGGCGCGCCGCGCTCGATCGCCAGCGCCGCCAGCGCGACGGTGCCGAACACCAGCACCGGGGCGCCCGAGGCGCGGCGGCATTTCCCGCAATGGCAATAGGCGATGCCCTGCGGCCTTTCCGTCAGTCGATAGCGGATTGCGCCGCACAGGCAGCCCCCTTCGAGACCGGCCATGTCGCCCCTCCCTCGCCCGATGCCCACTTGCGGAATATTGGCCGGAAGACGCGCGCGACGCCACCCGTGCTATCGGGCCGGATCGCTGTCCACCCAGGTGCCGCCGATCGCCTGGATCAGCGAGATCGCAGCCACCTGCCGGTCCACGATCGCGCTTGCCTCGGTGCGCCGCGCGCTGAGCGCCGTCGTTTGGGCGGTGATCACGTCCGAATAGCCGATGATTCCGGCGAGATACTGGTTCTGGGTGAGCTGCTCGACGCGGTTCGCCGCGACTGCCGCCGCCGTTCGTTCCGTCCCCACGCGGGCGAGAACGCGGACAGCGGCGAGTTCGTCCTCCGTCTGCTGGAAGGCGGTGAGCACGGTCTGGCGATAGGTCGCGACGGCTTGGTCATAGGCGGCGCGCGCCTCGCGCACCCGGGCCGCGCGCGCGCCGAAATCGAGCAGCGTCAGCGCGCCGGTGACGCCCAGCGACCAGACGCTGCTCGCCGCGGTGAACAGCGATCCCAGCGTGCTCGAATTGGCGCCGAGATTGCCGCTCAGCCCGATCGTCGGGAAGAAGGCTGCGCGCTCGATGCCGATCTGCTGGTTTGCCGCCGCCACGCGCCGTTCGGCTGCGGCGACGTCCGGGCGGCGCTCGATCAGCGCGGAGGGCAGCACGCCCGGCACCTCGGGCACGGTGCGGTTCCACGCTGCCGGCGCGATCGCGAAGGTCGAGGGGTTCTCGCCCACCAACACGGCGATCGCATGCTCGAAGATCGCCCGCTGGCGTTCGAGATCGGCGGCATCGCCGCGTGCGCTGCGCAGCTGGCTTTCCGCCTGGAGCACGTCGACGCGGGCGACGACGCCGGCATTGTAGCGGTTGGTGGTGATCGCCAGCGCGCGCTCATAGGCCTTGATCGTCGCGGCGAGGATCGCCTGCTGCGCCTCGATGCCGCGCAGCTGCACATAATCGAGCGCCAGCTCGCCCTGCGCCGAGAGCGTCGCGTTGACGAGATCGGCGTGGCTCGCCTCGGCATTCGCCCTGGCCTGGCGGACCGCCGATCCGATGCGGCCCCACAGGTCCGGTTCCCAGCTCGCGCCAATCGAAACGGTGTAGCGCCTGCTGCCGTTGCTCGTGGAGCTCTCGACGCCGCCCGAATTGTTGATCCGCGTCGTGCCGCTGCCGAAGGTGCCCGCGCGCGTGGCGCCTGCGGAAAGGTCCACGGTCGGCAGCAGCGCCGCGCGTTGCTCACTCACCGTCGCGCGCGCCTGGCGATAGGCCGCCTCCGCCGCCGCGAGATTCTGGTTGGAAACCAGAACGCGCGCTTCGAGCGCGTCGAGCACCGGATCGTTGAACAGCTTCCACCATTCGCCCTTGGCGACATCGTCGGCCGGGCGGGCGACGCGCCAGCCCGGCTCCTCCTTGAAGCTGGCCGGGATCGGCTGGGCGGGGCGGCTGTAATGCGGCGCCAGGCTGCATCCGGAGAGCAGCAGCGCCGTGAGCGCGGAAACGGTCGCGGGCGTGCGGAGGAAGCTCATGCGGGCATGTTTCCCTGTGTGGGGGCGATCGGCGCGTCCCGGTGGCGGGCAAGCAGCCGCTCGTTGGAAGACCGCCGGCGGAAACGATCGAGCGCCAGATAGACGACCGGCGTGGTCAGCAGGGTGAGGAACTGGCTGGCGATCAGGCCGCCGACGATCGCGATGCCGAGCGGACGGCGCAGCTCCGCGCCTTCGCCGAAGCCGATGGCGAGCGGCAGCGCGCCGAAGGCGGCCGCCAGCGTCGTCATCAGGATCGGCCGGAAGCGCAGCAGCGAAGCCTCGCGGATCGCCTCCAGCGGCGTCAGCCCGCGCGCGCGTTCCGCGTCGAGCGCGAAATCGATGATCATGATCGCGTTCTTCTTGACGATGCCGATCAACAGGATGAGGCCGATCAGCGCGATGAGGTCGAATTCCGATCCCGTCACCATCAGCGCGATCACCGCGCCGAGCCCGGCGGAAGGCAGCGTCGAGAGCACGGTGAGCGGGTGGATCGCGCTCTCGTAGAGGATGCCGAGCACGATGTAGATCACGATGAGCGCCGACAGGATCAGGATCGGCGTCGAGGCGGTGGATTGCTGGAACACCTGCGCGGTCCCGGCGAAGCTGCCATGCACCATCGTCGGTAGGGCGAGCGATTCCTGCACAGCGCGGATACGGTCGGATGCCTGGCCGAGCGAATAGCCATTGGCGGTGTTGAACGAGATGGTCGTCGCGGGCGCGCCGTCCTGGTGGTTGACCGACGCGGCGGTCGAGCCGGTCGCCCAGGTCGCGATCGCGGAGAGCGGCGTCATCGTCGAAGCCGCGGTGTTCACCGCCGCTCCGCCCGCCGCGTCGCGCCCCTGCCCGGTTGCGGAAACCGGAGCCGAACCGCCGCTCGCCGAGGCGACGATGCCGGCCGAGCCGGCGGTGCCGCCGCCCGGCGAGGATGCCGACGATGCCGGGGAGCTGGTGCCGGCGCCGGAGGACGCGCCGGTGGCCGTGCTCGTCGTCGCGCCCGCATTGACGGACGCTGGAACGTAGACGTTGTTCAGGGCCTCGGGCGATCCGGTGAACTCCGGCGCCACGCCCATCACCACATGATATTGGTTGAGGCCGCTGTAGATGGTCGAAACCTGGCGCTGGCCGAAGCCGTCATAGAGCGTGTTGTCGATCGTCTGCGGCGTGATGCCGAGGCGCGTCGCGGCGTCGCGGTTGATGCTGACATAGACCTGGGCCGCGCCCTCGGCCTGATCGGTATCGACATCGGTGACCGAAGGCTCGCTCTTGAGCGCGAGCGCCAGCTTTTCGGCAGAGGCCTGGAGCACCTTCTGGTCGTCCGCCTTCAGCGTATATTGATAGCTGCTGTTGGAGGATCGACCGCCGACGCGCATGTCCTGGACGGGATTGAGGAACACGCTGACGCCGGTGATCCGCGCCAGCTTGGGGCGAAGCCGGGTGATCACGACGCGGCTCGCATCGCGCTGGCTCTTCGGTTTCAGCACCACGAACATGAAGCCGCCGCCGGCGCGCGATCCGCCGGTGAAGGCGACGACATTCTCCACCGCCGGATCCCGCTTGATGATCCTCACGATCGCCTGGAGCTTGGTCTGCATGTCCTGGAAGGAGATGCTCTGGTCGGCGCGCAGCCCGCCCTGCAGCGATCCCGTATCCTGCTCCGGGAAGAAGCCCTTCTGCACCTGCACGAGCAGGAAGACGTTGAGCGCCACCGCGCCCGCAAGCAGCAGCAGCATCGTGGCGCGGTTGTCGAGCGCCCAGTCGAGGTTGCGCGCATAGCGCCGCTGGATGCGCTCGAACTGGCGCTCGGCGAAGGCGGCGATGCGACTCTGCCGCTCCCTCGACCGATCGCGCAGGATCAGCGAGGCCAGCATCGGCGTGGTCGTCAGCGAGACGACGAGGCTGATCAGCACCGCCACCGTCATCGTCACCGCGAACTCGCGGAACAGCCGCCCGATGATGCCGCCCATGAACAGGAGCGGGATGAACACCGCGACCAGGCTGAGCGAGATGGAAAGGACGGTGAACCCCACCTCGCGCGCGCCGCGCAGCGCCGCCTGTCGCCGGCTCATCCCGTCCTCGACATGGCGGCTGATATTCTCGAGCACCACGATCGCGTCGTCGACCACGAAGCCCGTCGCGACGGTGAGCGCCATGAGCGAGAGGTTGTTGAGGCTGAAGCCGAGCAGGTACATGACGCCGAGCGTGCCCAGCAGCGAGACGACGACGGCGACGGCGGGCACGACGGTGGCGCGCAGCGAGCGCAGGAAGATGCTGACCACGAACACCACGAGCAGCGTCGCGATCACCAGCGTCACCTCCACCTCGTGCAGCGAGGCGCGGATGGTGGTGGTGCGGTCGGATGCGACGGCGAGCTTGATGTCCGCCGGCATGGCCGCCTCGAGCATCGGCAGCTGCGCCTTCACCGCATCGACGGTCGCGACGATATTGGCGCCGGGCTGGCGGCTGATGATGACGTTGACCGCGCGCTCGCCGTTGAACAGCCCCATGGTGCGGATGTCCTCGGGGCCGTCATAGACCTTCGCCACGTCGGAGAGGCGCACGGCGATGCCGTTTCGCCAGGCCACGATCAGGTCGCGATAGTCGGACGCCTTCAGCCCCGGCGTGTCGCCGTAGAGCTGGTAGGCGGCGTCCCCGCTCTCCATCACGCCGCGCGGCCGGTTGGCGTTGGTGGCCGAAATGGCGGTGCGCACGTCCTCGAGCGGGATGCCGTAGCGGGCCAGCGCCAGCGGGTTGAGATCGATGCGCACCGCCGGCAGCGCCGCGCCGCCGAGCTCGACGTCGCCCACCCCCTGCACCTGCAGCAGCCGCTGCTGCACGACGTTGGAGACCGCGTCGTAGATCTCGGCCGGGGAACGCGTCTTGGAGGTGAGCGCGATGATCATGATCGGCGCGTCGGCGGGGTTCGCCTTGCGGTAGCTGGGATTGGTCTTCAGCGTCGCCGGCAGGTCCGCCCGGGCCGCGTTGATCGCCGCCTGCACGTCCCGGGCCGCGCCGTCGATGTTGCGGGACAGGTCGAACTGCAGAACGATCCGGGTCGATCCGATCCCCGATTGCGAGGTCATCTCGGTCACGCCCGCGATCGTGCCGAGCCGTCGTTCGAGCGGCGAGGCGACGCTCGTCGCCATCGTCGTCGGCGAGGCGCCGGCGAGGCTCGCCTGCACCATCACCGTCGGGAAATCGACCTGCGGCAGCGGCGCGACCGGGAGCACGAAGAAGGCGGCGATGCCGGTGAGGGCGAGGCCGATGGTGAGCAGGAGCGTACCGATCGGCCTGCGGATGAACGGCGCGGAGATGTTCATGGCGCCGCCCTTTCCCTCATGCCCCGCTCTCCAGCGGCAGCTCCGGCTGCGCGCCGCCGCGGCGGCGGAAGCGCTCGGAAAGGCGCTCGAACGCCAGGAAGATCACCGGCGTCGTGAACAGGGTGAGCGCCTGGCTGACGATCAGGCCGCCGGCGATGGCGAGGCCGAGCGGCCGGCGCAGCTCCGATCCCATGCCCGTGCCGAAGATCAGGGGGATGGCGGCGAACAGCGCGGCGAAGGTCGTCATCATGATCGGGCGGAAGCGGAGCATGGCTGCCTGCCGGATCGCGGCGTCGGCATCCTTGCCTTCCTGCCGTTGCGCGTCGATCGCGAAGTCGATCATCATGATCGCGTTCTTCTTCACGATGCCGATCAGCAGCACGATGCCGATGATGCCGATCACGCCGAGATCGTTGCCGGTGAGGATCAGCGCGAGCAGCGCGCCGACGCCGGCGGACGGCAGCGTCGAGAGGATCGTGACCGGGTGGACGAAGCTCTCGTAGAGCACGCCGAGCACAATGTAGACGACCACGATCGCCGCGAGGATCAGCCATATCTCGTTGGCGAGGCTCGCGCGGAAGGCGTCCGCCGCGCCCAGGAACTTGGTCGTGATCAGCTCGTCGGGAAAGCCGATCCGCTTCTGCGCCGCGGTGATCGCATCGACGGCGCCGCCGAGCGATTCGCTCGGCGCGAGGTCGAAGCCGATCGTCGCCGCCGGAAATTGCGAGACGCGCGAGACCAGCAGGGGCGCGGAGCCGCGCTCGATCGTGGCCACCGTGGTGAGCGGGATCGAGGTGCCGCTGCTCGTCGCGACATAGAGGCGGGAGAGCGCCTCCGGTGATTCGAGCATGTCGGGCTGGCTTTCGAGGATGACGCGATACTGGCTCGATTGGGTAAAGATCGTCGAGATGATGCGCTGGCCGAAGGCGTTGTAGAGCGCGCTGTCCACCGCCGATGCGCTGATCCCGAGGCGCGCGGCGACGTCGCGGTTGAGCTTCACCGTCACCGCCGGGCCGCTGGTCAGCACGTCCGAGACGACGTGGCGCACCTGCCGCACATGCTGCAGCTCGGCGACGAGCCTGCCGGCCCATTCGTCGATCACGCCCTGGTCTGCCCCCTGCAAGGCGAAACGGTAGGAGGTCGGGCCGCCCTCCGCGTCGATCGTCAGATCCTGCACCGGGCGGACGTAGAAGGTGACGCCGGGGATGTGGGACACGCTCTCCTGCAGCCGCCGGATCAGGCGGGTCTGGCTGCCGCTGCGCTCGCTGTCGTCCTTGAGGTTGATCAGCATCCGGCCCTGGTTCAGCGTCGGGTTCTGCCCGTCGACACCGACGTTGGAGCTGAGGCTGGCGACGTCGGGATCCTGGAGGATCGCATCCGCCACCTTCTGCTGGAGATCGGACATGCGCGCGAAGGACACGCCCTGCCCTGCCTTCACCACCGCCTGGAGCTGGCCGGTATCCTGTTCGGGAAACAGGCCCTTGGGGACGACGAGGAAGAGGATCGCGGTGAGCGCCAGCGTGCCGGCGAAGACGAGCAGGGTCGCGCGCTGACGCGCGAGCACCCAGTCCAGCCAGTGGCGATAACGGTCGGAAAGCTTCTCGAACCAGCCTTGGGTGATCTCGACGATGCGGATCTTGCGCACCTCCCCTTCCGGCTTCAGCCAGCGGGCGGAAAGCATCGGCACCAGCGTGAGCGCGACCACCGCCGAGATCAGGATCGTGACCGCGAGCGTGACCGCGAACTCGCGAAACAGGCGGCCGACGACGTCGCCCATGAACAGGAGCGGGATCAGCACCGCGACGAGGCTGACCGTGAGCGAGATGATGGTGAAGCCGATCTCGCTCGATCCCTTGAGCGCCGCCGCGAGCGGCCGCTCCCCCCGCTCCAGGTGCCGCGCGATGTTTTCGGTGACGACGATCGCGTCGTCGACGACGAAGCCGGAGGCGATGGTGAGCGCCATCAGGGAGAGGTTGTTCAGGCTGAAGCCGAGCATGTACATGGCGCCGAACGTTCCGATCAGCGACAGCGGCACCGAGATCGAAGCGATGATCGTCGCCTGGGGGCTGCCCAGGAACAGGAAGATCGCCAGCGTCACCAGCACCACGGCGAAGACCAGCTCCATCTGCACGTCGTGCACCGAGGCGCGGATGCCGTTGGTGCGGTCGGTGAGCAATGTCACGTGCACGTCCGCAGGCAACGCCGCTTCCAGGCCGGGTAGCGTCTGCTTGATCATGTCCACGGTCTGGATCACGTTCGCGCCCGGCTGGCGCTGCACGTCGAGCACGATCGCCGGCGTCCGGTTCATCCAGGCGCCGATGCGGCGATTCTCGGAGGAATCGACCACATTGGCCACGTCCGACAGGCGCACCGGATCGCCATTCTGATGCGCCACGATCAGGCTGCGATACTCGTCCGCCGTGGCGAGCTGGTCGTTGGCGTCGATCGACCAGGATCGGGTCGGCCCGTCGAAGCTGCCCTTCGCGCCGTTGACATTGGCGCTGGCGATCACGCTGCGCAGCTGATCCATCGAGATGCCGCGCGCGGCCAGCGCCTGGACATTGGCCTGGATGCGCACCGCCGGGCGCTGCCCGCCGGAAAGCGAGACGAGGCCCACACCCGAGATCTGCGCGATCTTGTTGGCGACGCGCTGGTCGACGAGATTCTGGACCTCGGCGAGCGGACGCGTCTTCGATGTGATGCCGAGGCTCAGCACCGGCGCGTCGGCCGGATTGACCTTGGCATAGATCGGCGGCGCCGGCAGATCGGAGGGCAGCAGCGTGCCCGCCGCATTGATCGCCGCCTGCACCTCCTGCTCGGCGACGTCGAGCGAAAGATCGAGATTGAACTGGAGCGTGATCACCGACGCGCCGGCGGAGGAGACCGACGACATGCGCGCAAGCCCCGCCATCTCGCCGAACTGGCGCTCGAGCGGCGCGGTGACCGTCATGCCCATCACGTCGGGGCTCGCTCCCGGATAGAGGGTGCTCACCTGGATCGTCGGATAGTCCACTTCCGGCAGCGCCGAGAGCGGCAGCATGCGATAGGCGACGAGCCCCGAAAGCAGGATCGCCAGCATGAACAGGGTCGTCGCCACCGGCCGCAGGATGAAAGGCCGGGAGGGGTTGGCCGAAGACGTGGCGATCGCCTCGGCCTCCGCCTCGCTGCGGTCGTCGGTCACTGGCCGCCGCCGTCGGCGCCGCTCCGGCGATGGTGGCGCTGGCCGTCGCCCGATCGGTTGCCGTCCGCCGCGGCGGCCCCGTTGCCGTCTCCCGTCCCCCGGCGGCGCTCTGGTCCACCGCCGCTGCCGCCGCCGCCGAACAGCCAGCCGAACAGGCCGCCGCTCTTGCGGTTGCCCCAGCCGCCGCGCGGCGCATCGCCGGGCAGCTGCACCTTCGAGCCGTCGTCGAGATTGTCGGCACCTTCGGTGATCACCGTTTGCCCGAGCGTCACGCCGGAGAGGATGACGATGTTCTTCTCGTCGGCCGGGCCGGTCTTCACCGTCTGCAGCTTCACCGTCTTGTCCGGCTGCAGCAGGAAAACGAAATCGCCCTGCGAACCATGGCGGACGGCGGTGACCGGCACGGTCACGGCGCCGTGCAGCGTATCGACCAGGATGTTCACGTTCACGAACTGGTTGGGAAAGAGCTTGCCATCCGGATTGGCGAAGCGTGCCTTGGCCTTCACCGTGCCCGTCGTCGTGTCGATCTGGTTGTCAAAGGTGAGGAAGCGGCCCTGCGCGAGCAGCGCGGCCCCGCCCTGGTCATAGGCACCGACCGGCAGGCCGCCGTTGCTCGCCGCCTTCGCCTGCACCGAGGGCAGCCTGTCCTGCGGCACCGCGAAGCTCACGTCGATCGGGCTCGTCTGGGTGATGACCACGATCCCGTTGGCATCGCTCGGCGTCAGGTAATTGCCGATATCGGCCTGCCGCAGGCCCACCCGGCCGGAGACCGGCGCGGTGATCGCGGTATAGGCGAGGTTGAGCTTGGCCGTGCCGATCGCGGCCCGGTCCGCACCCACCGTCCCCTCGAGCTGCTTGACCGTCGCGGCCTGGGTATCGACCTGCTGGCGCGCGATCGAATCCTGCGCCAGCAGCGTCTGGTACCGGCGGAGATCCGTCCGGGCGAGGTTGAGCTGGGCCTGGTCGCGCGCCAGATTGGCCTCCGCCTCGGCCAGCGCCAACCGGTAGGGCCGCGGGTCGATCTGCGCCAGGAGCTGGCCCTTGCTCACCATCTGGCCTTCGGTGAAGTGGATGCTGAACAGCACGCCGGAGAGCTGCGGGCGCACCGTCGCGGTGGTGATCGGCTGGACGGTGCCGATCGCCGAGAGGGTCACCGGCATGTCGGCGGCGACGGCCTTGGCGGTGCCGACCGTCGCCGCCGGCCGTCCGCGCCCCCCAGGGCCGCCGCGGCCGCCGGGTCCGGCATCCTCCGATCCGCCGGAGGTCAGATACCAGGCGATCAGCCCGACGAGGACGAGCACGGCAGCGGCGATCAGGAAATTCTTGCGCCTGCGGCGGCGATGCTCGATCTCGGATTCGTCCATCTATGCCGTCCTTCCGATCCGGACGAAATCGTCCGCGCGTGGTCAGCCGTGGCATCCGGCCTTTACCGAAAGATTTCAATCGTGAAAAACGGCGCGGCGGAAGCCGTGCGGCGAAGCGGCGGCGCCGGCCTCAGTCCGCAGCGACGGGGCCGGTCGGCGGCTTCGGCCGATGGGTGAGCCAGACCACCGCGATCATCGCGATCGAAAGCCAGCCCGAAAGCCAGAATATGTCGGTGGAAGCGAGCAGATAGGCCTGGCCGACCATCTGCCGGGTGACCGCGCCGAACGCCTGAAGCTGCGTCATGCCCAGCGTCTGCAGGGTGCCCGCGGCCTGCTGGAAGTTGGGCGCGAACGCGGTCATGCCCTCGCTGAGGCGGCTCTGGTGGAACGCCTCGGAGCGATCCCAGAAGGTCGTCACGATCGAGGCGGCGAAGCTTCCCGCCGTGATGCGTGCGAAATTGGAGATACCCGTCGCAGAGGGCACGCGTTCCGGCGGGATGCCGTCCAGCGAGATCGAGATCATCGCGAGGAAGAAGATGCTGAGCCCCACCCCCTGCATCAGCATCGGCAGCATCAGGTCCCAGAAGCTCGCATAGGTGGTGTAGCCCGAGCGCTGGAAATAGGAGGCGGAGAAGGCGAGGAACGCGACCGACGCCAGGATGCGCAGGTCGATGCGCGTGCTGAGCCGCGCCATGAGCGGCGTCAGCAGGACGGCGACCACGCCGCTCGGCATCGCCAGGAGCCCGGCCCAGGTGGCGGTATAGCCGAGCTGCGTCTGGACCCAGAGCGGCAGCAGCAGCGTGTTGGCGAAGAACACCGCATAGCCGAGGCATACCGCGATCGTGCCGAAGGCGAAGTTGCGATGGCGGAAGAGGCTGAGGTCGACGGCCGGATGCGCATCGGTCAGTTCCCAGATCAGCCAGGCGACGAAGCCGATCGCCGCCAGTGCCGCCAGCACGACGATGTGGGTCGAATGGAACCAGTCTGCATCCTTGCCGAGATCGAGCATGATCTGCAGCGAGCCGACCCAGAAGGCGAGCAGGCCGAGACCGATGCTGTCGATCGGGAGCTTGCGCGTCGGCGTGTCCCGTTTGGCGAGCGCGCGCCAGCAGACCAGCGCGCAGAACAGGCCGACCGGCACGTTGATCAGGAAGATCCAGCTCCAATGGTAATTGTCGGAGATCACCCCGCCGAGCACAGGCCCGGCGATCGGCGCGACGAGCGTGGTGATCGACCAGATGCCGAGCGCCGTGGCTCGCTTGTCCTGGGGGAAGATCATGATGAGCAGCGCCTGGCTGCCGGGGATCATGGGGCCGGAGACGGCGCCTTGCAGCACCCGGAAGGCGATGAGCGAGCTCAGGTTCCAGGCGATGCCGCAGAGGAAGGACGCGATGGTGAACAGGATCACCGAGAGCACGAAGGTTCGCACCACGCCGTAGCGCCCCATCAGCCAGCCGGTCAGCGGCACGGCCACCCCGTTGGAAACCGCGAAGGAGGTGATGATCCAGGTGCCGTTGTCGGTGCTGACGCCGAGATTGCCGGCTATGGTGGGCAGCGAGACGTTGGCGATGGTCGTATCGAGCACCTGCATGAAGGTGCCGAGCGCCAGCGCCGTGATCGCAAGCGCGCCGCCCTTGAGCGGCGCCTGCGTGCCGCCTCCGGTCACCGCGAGGCGCCGCGATTGGCCGCGATGATCCGGGCGATGCGCGCCTCGACGTCGGGGCCGCCGTCCTGGCTGTCCTGCTTCTGGAAGGTGCCGGCGGCGATGCGGGCGACGAGCGGGCCGGAATGGTCGCGGATATCCACCTTGGCGGTCACCGAAAGGCCGATGCGCAGCGGATTGCGGTCGAGCTCCGCGGGGTCGAGCGCGATGCGCACCGGCACGCGCTGCACCACCTTGATCCAGTTGCCCGAGGCGTTCTGCGGCGGCAGCAGCGCGAAGGCGTTGCCGCTGCCGGCGCCAAGCCCCAGCACATGGCCGTGATAGGTCACCTCGCCGCCATAGACGTCGGCCTCGATCTCGACGGGCTGGCCCACCCGGATATGCTTGAGCTGCGTCTCGCGGAAGTTCGCGTCGACCCAGAGGCTGCGCATCGGCACTACGGCCATGAGCGGCGTGCCCGGCGCGACCTGCTGGCCGATCTGCACGGTGCGCTGGGCGACGACGCCGTCGACCGGCGCGGTCAGCCGCATATGCGCCTGGGAGATCGCCGCGCGGCGGAAATTGGCGATGGCGGCAAGCACGTCCGGGTTGGTCTCGACACTGGTGCCCTGCACCGAGCTCAATGCCTGCGCGACGCGGCTTTTGGCGAGGTCGAGCGCGGCCTGCGCGGTGCGGACCGCGTCGGCGGCATGCGCCACCTCCTCGCCCGAAACGGCGCCGTCGGCGGCGGCGGCCTTGCGCCGGGCGAGGTCGTTGCGCGCCCGTGCCAGCTCCGCGGAGGCCTGCACCACCTCGGCACGGCTTTCGTCGACCTTCGAGAAATCGGAGCGCACCGAACGCACCGCCTGCGCCAGCGCCGCCTCCGCCGCCGCCATGTTGGCGTCGGCCGTCGCCGGATCGAAATCGATCAGCGGCTGCCCCTTGCGGACGGCCTCCGTATTGTCGGCATGGAGCGCCAGCACGGTCGCGGGCTCGCGGCTGGTGATCGCCACCACATCGCCGGCCACATAGGCATCGTCGGTGGATTCGAAGCGTCCGGCGAACAGCAGCGCATAGATGCCGTAGCCGATCAGCCCGATGAGCACGATCAGGCCCAGCACGAGCAGCCAGCGCCGGCGGGCGGAGGGATTGCCGCGCGGCGGCGGCGCCGGTTCGGCGGCCGGCGGCGCCGCCGCCGGCGTTGCGCCGCGCGGCGCCGGCATATCGGCGTCGGCGCTCTCCGGCTGCCCGTCCTCGCGCAGATCGGTGAGGCTGCTCATGGATTTGCCCTCATGCTTTTCGCCCCGGAGGCGTCCGCCTGCGCAGGGCTGGTGTCGAAGCCGCCGCCCAGGGCGACGAGAAGCTGGACGCGACGCACCGCCCCGTCCGCCGCGATGTTGACCTGCGCCTGCCGCGCCTGGAGCAGGCGATCGTCGGACGCGAGGATGTCGAGCCGCGAGCCGAGCCCGGTACGCAGCCGGATCGTGTCGAGCCGGACGGTATCCTGCAGCGCCGCCAGCGCCCTCGCCTGCTGCGCGGCGTCCGCGGCCGAGGTCTGGACCGCCGACAATGCGTCCGCCGCCTGCTTCACCGCCTGGACGACGAGATCGTTATAGTCCGCGATCGCCACGTCGATCTGCGCGGTCGCGCCGCGATAATTGGCGCTGAGCCGTCCGCCCTCGAAGATCGGCAAGTGGATCGCCGGTCCGCCGCCGTAGGCGACCGCGCCCTGGGTGAAGAGCGCGCCGAGGCCGAGCGCCTGCACGCCGACGAACGCCTTCAGATCGACATTGGGGAAGAAATCCGCCCGCGCCGCGCGGCGGCCGGCATTGGCGGCATCGATCCGCGCCTGCGCGGCCTGGATGTCCGCCCGGCGGCCGAGCAGGTCCGCCGGCAGCGCGGCGGGGATCGGCAGCGCCCTGTCGAGCACCAGCGTCGGCGGCCTGATGCCCGCATAATAGTCGGCGCCCTTGCCCGCCAGCGCCGCCAGGGCATGGATCATCAGCTGCCGGTCGCCCTCGGCGCGGATCTGCGCCTGTCGTGCCTCGGCGACGAGCGTCTCGGCCGCCCGTGCATCGAAATCGCTGGCCAGCTGGTTGCGGATACGCGAACGGGCGAGCGCCAGCGATTGCTCGCGGGAAGCGACGAACGCCGCGGCGATCCGCGCCTGCGCGTCGGCGCGGGCGAGGTTGAGATAGGTCTGCGCCACGGCGCCGCTGAGCGTGATCCGCGCTGCCGCCGCGTCGAGCGCCGCGGCCCGCGCCGAGGCACGCGCCTGATCGACCAGCGCCTTCTGCTTGCCGGCGAAATCGAGCGTCCAGCTCAGATTCGCCTGCGCCGTGCCGACCCACTGCGTCGAGCCGCCATAAGGCGGCGGAATGATATATTTCTCGCTGAGGCGCTGGCGTTCCTCGTCCACGTCGATGCCGACGTGCGGCAGCAGGCCTGCACGGTTGGCGGCGATGCCCGCCTCGGCGGCGCGCAGCCGGGCCAGCGCCGCCGCGAGCGTCGGGCTGCCGGTGAGCGCATCGGCCATGATCCGGTCGAGCTGCGGGTCGCCGAGCGCGGTCCACCAGTCGGCCGCGACCGGCGCGACATCGGTGGCGGTGAAGCCGGTCGCGGCGAGCGGCGCGACCTGCGGCTGGTCCTTGGGAATGGCGGCACAGCCGGCGAGCAGGGTCGCGCCCAGCCCGGCGAGCAGCGGAAAGCGGCGCGGCATCAACGCTCCTCCTCGGCGGCGCTCCGCTCGAGCCGGTCGACCACGCGGCCCATCAAGGTCAGCAGCGTATCGACCTCCTGCTCGCTCAGATCCTGCAGCACGTCGTCCCACAGCGCCGCCATGCCCGGCACCATTTCGCGAACCGCCTTCCGGCCTTCGTCGGTCAGGGCGAGGTTCACGACCCGCCGGTCGTCCGACTGGCGCACCCGGGTCAGCAATCCGCGTTCCTCGAGCTGGTCGAGCATCCGCGTCGTCGCTCCGCTGCTGTGACCGAGCAGACCCGCGATCCTGGAAGGGGTCGTCGCCTCGCCCTCGCCGATGATCTTGAGCGCGATCCATTGGGCCAGCGTCAGCTCGCGTCCGGCGAACACCGCCTCCGCGCGCGGCAGCAGCAGCTGATAGCCCCGCCGCATCAGAAATCCCAGCGAGCGTCGCGCCGTGAAGCAATGCGGCACCGTGACTATATCGCACATGAATTGTTGCCTAAGCAATATCTGCCTGGGCAGGCAATTAGGCGCGGCGCATCATCGCGTCAAGACGACGCCGGCAAAGAAAGATTCGCCCCCGGAAAAGTTCCGTCGTTCAGGCGGCCGCGAGATCGAGCCCGATATCGGCCGCGGGGGCGGACTGGGTGAGCCGCCCGACCGAGATGTAGGTCACGCCGGTCTCGGCGATGGCGCGGATCGTGTCCAGCCGGACGCCGCCCGACGCCTCCGTCGGCACCCGTCCCGCGACGATCGCCACCGCCTCGCGCAGCGTGGGCGGCGGCATGTTGTCGAGCAACAGATGCGTCGCGCCCGCGGACAGCGCCGGCTCGATCTGGTCGATGCGGTCGACCTCGACGATGATCGATGCGATGCCCGCCGCCGCGGCGCGGCGCACCGCCTCGGCGACGCCGCCGGCGACCGCCACATGATTGTCCTTGATCATCGCGGCGTCCCACAGGCCCATGCGGTGGTTGGTCGCCCCGCCCGTGCGGGTCGCATATTTCTCCAGCATGCGCAGCCCCGGAAGCGTCTTGCGGGTGTCGAGCAGCGTGGCTCCGGTGCCCGCGATGGCGTCGACATAGGCGCGCGTCATCGTCGCGACGCCGGAGAGGTGCTGGACGGTGTTGAGCGCCGAGCGTTCCGCAGTCAGCAGCGCGCGCGCCTTGCCGGCGACGCGCATCAGCACCGTGCCGGGAGAGACGCGCGCGCCTTCCTCGATCAGCGTCTCGATCGTCGCCTCGGGATCGAGCGCGCGGAAGAACGCCTCGGCGATCGGCAGTCCTGCGACGGTGATCGCGTCGCGGCTGTCCATCACCCCGACGAAGCTCGCCTCGGCCGGGATCACGGCGGCCGATGTGATGTCGCCCGCCTCGCCGAGATCCTCGGCGAGGGTGGCGCGGACGAAAGCGTCGAGGTCGAAGCCGGCGGGCGGGAAAGATGCGCTCATCGGCCGCCGGCCGCTCCGGCACGGCCGACGTCGCCCTTGCCGACCGTGCCCGAGGCCATCTCGAGCATCCGGTCGAGCGGCCGCTTGGCGGCGATGCGCAGCTCCTCGTCCAGTTCGATGCGCGGCTCCAGGTCGCGCAGCGCGAGGTAGAGCTTCTCCAGCGTGTTCAGCGCCATATAGGGGCACATGTTGCAGTTGCAGTTGCCGTCGGCGCCCGGCGCGCCGATGAAGCGCTTGTGCGGCGCCGCCTTCTCCATCTGGTGGATGATGTGCGGCTCGGTCGCGACGATGATCGTCTCCGCCGGGCTCGCCAGCGCGAACTCCAGGATCGCGCGGGTGGAGCCGACCTGATCGGCATGGTCGAGGATGAAGGCCGGGCATTCGGGATGCGCGGCCACCGGCGCGTCCGGATATTGCGCCTTGAGCTTCAGCAGCTCGGTCTCGCTGAACGCCTCATGGACGATGCAGGCGCCCGGCCAGAGCAGCATGTCGCGCCCGGTCTTGCAGTTGAAATAGGCGCCGAGATTCTTGTCCGGCGCGAAGATGATCTTCTGGTCCATCGGCAGCTGGGCGAGGATCTGCTCCGCCGAGGAGGAAGTGACGATGATGTCGCTGTGCGCCTTCACCGCCGCCGAGCAATTGATGTAGGTGATCGCGATATGATCCGGATGGGCCGCGCGGAACTTGGCGAACTGCTCGGGCGGGCAGCTGTCCTCGAGGCTGCAGCCGGCCGCCATGTCGGGCAGGATCACGGTCTTCTCGGGCGAGAGGATCTTGGCGACCTCCGCCATGAAGCGCACGCCGCAGAAGGCGATCACCTCCGCGTCCGTCGCCGCGGCCTTGCGCGAAAGATCGAGGCTGTCGCCGACGAAATCGGCGAGGTCCTGGATTTCCGGCTCCTGATAATAATGGGCCAGGATCACGGCGTTGCGCTCCTTGCGCAGCCGGTCGATCTCCGCGCGCAGGTCCAACCCTGCCAGGCTCTTCACGGGGGCATTCATCGCCGAATGGTTCCTCTTCCTCGGGAGCGCCTAGATAGGGAGCCCGAGCGGGTTTGTCGAAGGGTTCGCGCGCCGCTCAGAAGACATTGTTGACCACCTGCTCGGGCGAGCGCGAGCGCTGCATCTGCTCCGTATCGGGATCGCGGAACGCCTCGCCCGCGAAGCGGACACGCACCGTCGCGTCGAGCCCGGCGGCCTGCAGCGGCAGCGCGAAGCTGCGTTCCACCGCCCGGCGGGTGGCATCGCGGGCGAGCGTCATCGGCACCGGCTCGCGGGCCTGGCGCAGAAGCTCGGTCTGGCCCGCCTTCCGGTTGGCGGCGTCCAGCACCTCGCCGGTGTCCGTGAAGCGCAGCAGCAGCCCGCCGCCGTCATATTGCCTGATCCGGGTGAGGTCGATTTGCGGCCCGACGACCTCGATCGGCGGCAGCGTCACGTCCAGCCGCCGGGCCGCCGCGTCCCACTGCACGTCCTTCGCATCGAGCTTGCCGAGGTCCACCTCGTAGCGCACCGATCCGGGCATGATCAGCGTGCGTTCCGCGCTGAGGCCGAAGCGGCGCTGGCTGGTGGTGACCACCGCGACATAGTTGGCGACCAGCGCGGAAAGCCGGTTCTGCTGGCGCAGCCCCTCCAGGCTTCCGCTCGCGATCACCTCGGGATCGGGTCCGCGCCAGAAGCGATCCGCCGCGGCGCGCAGGCCGAAATAGAGCCCGCCGCCGATCAGCGCCGCTGCCGCCAGGATGACGATGGCGCGCCGCGTCACGCCGCCAGCCGCCATTCCTCCCCTTCCCGGATGACCATCCCGCGCGCGTTGAGATCGAGGAGATGCGCGAGCACCGAACGCCCCGCCGCGGCGTGCAGCCGCGAATCGATGCCGACATACATCTGCGCCACCATGCCGGGGATGCGATGCTCGCCGCGTCCCAGCAGGCGCAATATCTGTCCCTCGCGCTGCTTGCGATGGCCGAGCAGCCCGCGTACGTAACGCCGCGGATTGGAGACCGGCTCGCCGTGCGCGGGATAATAGACGCCGTCCTCACGCCCGATCAGCAGCTCCAGGCTCGCCATATAGGCGGCCATGTCGCCGTCCGGCGGCGAGACGACGGTGGTCGACCATCCCATCACATGATCGCCGGTGAACAGCGCATCCGCCTCGGGAAGCGCGTAGCAAAGATGATTGGAGGTGTGGCCCGGCGTGGCGACCGCCGCCAGCGTCCAGTCGGAGCCGGCGACGCGCTCGCCGTCCGCCAGCACGCGGTCGGGGGCATAGCCGGCGTCGAACGCGGCGTCGGAGCGCGGCCCGTCATCGTCCAGCGCGAGCGGCGCGCAGCCGATGATCGGCGCGCCGGTCGCCGCCTGCAGCGGCCGGCTGGCGGGGCTATGGTCGTGATGCGTGTGGGTGCACAGGATGTGCGTGACGGTCTCGCCGCGCGTCGCGGCGAGGATCGCCTCGACATGCGCCGCCTCCGCCGGACCAGGATCGATCACCGCTACCTCGCCGCGGCCGACCAGATAGGTCTGGGTGCCGCTATAGGTGAAGGGCGACGGGTTGGGCGCGAGCACGCGCCGCACCAGCGGGTGCAGGGATTGGGCCTGGCCGGTCTGCTGTTCGCTCATCGCCGCCATGTGGCATTGCGGAACGCCGATGTGAAGTGCAGGCGCGCAGGCATGCCGGCCGGTCCGCCGACATGCGCCGCGCGCGCGCCCGCGTCCTGTCAGGCGGCCTTGGAGATGCCCGCCTGGTCGAACAGGGCCGCCAATTCCCCGGCCTCGTACATCTCCATCATGATGTCCGATCCGCCGATGAACTCGCCCTTCACGTAGAGCTGCGGGATGGTGGGCCAGTCCGAATAGACCTTGATGCCCTGCCGGACGCCCTGGTCCTGCAGCACGTCGATCGTCGCATATTCGACCCCGAGATGATCGAGGATCGCCACTGCGCGGCTGGAGAACCCGCACTGGGGAAACAGCGGCGTTCCCTTCATGAAGAGGAGAACGTCGTTGGATTTCACGGCCGCATCGATCCGGGCCAGTGCGTCGTCGGTCATGATCGTCATTCCTGCAATGAGCGTGCGGCTTAGCTGGGGGTTGCGGTGGTCAGTTGCAAGGCGTGGAGCACGCCGCCCATCCGACCGCCGAGGGCTTCGTAGACGCGCTGGTGCTGGCGCACGCGCGGCAGGCCGCGAAAGCTCTCGCTCACCACGCGCGCCGCATAATGATCGCCATCGCCGGCCAGATCGGTGATCTCGACTTGCGCGTCCGGGATGCTCGCCCGGATCATCGATTCGATCTCCTCGGCCGTCATCGGCATCGCGATCGTCCTTACTGCGCCCGAATCAACTGACGCCGCGCCTCGACCTCGAGGTCGGCGAGCGTGGTGCGGATGCGGCTCTCGTCGACGTCGACATTGGCCGAAACCAGGTCGCCGAGCAGCTTGCGGATCACGTCCTCGTCGCCGGCTTCCTCGAACTCGGCCTGCACCACGGACTTGGCATAGGCCTCCGTCTCCTCCGGGGTCAGGCCCATCAGCTCCGCCGCCCACTGGCCGATCAGCCGGTTGCGCCGCGCGGTGATGCGGAACGCCATCTCCTGATCGTGCACGAACTTGTTCTCGAAAGCTCGTTCGCGGTCGTCGAAGGTCGTCATTAAAATCCCCTAAGGAAGAGCAGTCCCCGGTCCAGATAGGCGGCGCGCGCCCGACTCGCAACGGGAATGCCGCCGATGATCAAAGCCAGCCGCGCTCCTCGGCCATCGCCGCCTCGTAGGCGCCGATCTTCTCCTCGCGCGCGAGGGTGAGGCCGATCTCGTCCAGGCCGTTCATCAGGCACTCGCGGCGGAACGGATCCATCTCGAAGGCGAAGCGGTCCTGGAAGGGCGTCGTCACCGTCATGCTCTCGAGGTCGACGGTGATCGGGCTGTCCTTCGCCACCTCCAGCAGCCGGTCGACCGCCTCCTGCGGCAGCACCACGGCGACGATGCCGTTCTTGAAGGCATTGCCCGAGAAGATGTCCGAATAGCTCGGCGCGATCACCGCCCTGACGCCCATGTCGCCGAGCGCCCAGGCGGCATGCTCGCGGCTCGATCCGCAGCCGAAATTGTCGCCCGCGATCAGGATCGGCGCGCCGGCATAGGCCGGATCCTCGAAGACGTTGCCCGGCTCCGCCCGCACCGTCTCGAACGCGCCCTTGCCGAGGCCGGCGCGGGTGATCGTCTTCAGATAATGCGCCGGGATGATGACATCCGTATCCACATTCTTGCGGCCGAACGGATAGGCTTTGCCCTCGACGGTGGTGACGGGATTCATTGCTTCACTCCCAGAACGGTGACGCCGACCGAACGGGCCGCCTCGGCGAGCTCACGATCGAAGGTGGCCAGCGCGACCCCGCGCCGTTCCGCCAGCTCCAGATAGATGGCGTCATAGATTGTCAGGCGATGTGCCCGCGCCAGCGGCAGGATGCGGTCGAAAATGGCATCTTCAGGCAGGCTGTCAGTCTCCACATCCAAAGCCGAGAGACGTCCGAAGAAAGCCGAAATCCTGTCGGGCGCGGTCCTTTTGCGACGCTCTCCCATCAACAGGCCATTGGCCACCTGGGCTTGCCAGTGGGCGGGCACGACGACGCTCTCGCTGACGCAGCGGCGCGCGATCTCATCCGCCGTCTCGTCAGCCTCATCATCGAAATGCCAGGCAAGCACGATGGAGGCGTCTACCGCCATCGCCACTATCGCCGTCCCTCGTTGATAAGCTCCTTGATCGTCAGATCCGGTCCAAGCGTGATATTCTGGGCACGCCGGTAGGCGATCCAATCGTCGTGCGCCTTCTGCCGTTCTTCCAGCGTCATCTTGCGCTTGACCGGAACCAGCTTGGCGATCGGCTTGCCATGACGGTGGATGACGATCTCTTCTCCGGCCTCGGCACGCGAGAGCAGTTCGGAAAAATGCGCCTTGGCCTCGGCTGCAGCAAAATCCGTTACACGCGCGTCCATGATTTGACCCAAATTGAGGAAAGTTTGACCAATATAGCTCCGTCAGCCTGACATTCAAAGCACGCCGTCGGCAAGCAGGTCGCGCACATCGGTCAGCCGGCCGGTCACCGCCGCGGCGGCGGCCATCGCGGGCGACACCAGATGGGTGCGCGCGCCTGGCCCCTGGCGGCCGACGAAGTTGCGGTTGGAGGTGGAGGCGCAGCGCTCGCCGGCCGGCACCTTGTCCGGGTTCATCGCCAGGCACATCGAGCAGCCGGGCTCGCGCCATTCGAAGCCGGCCTCGATGAAGATCCGGTCCAGCCCCTCGGCCTCCGCCTGCCGCTTGACCAGGCCCGAGCCGGGCACGACGAGCGCCTGGCGGATATTGCCGGCGACATGGCGGCCCTTGGCGATCGCCGCGGCCTGGCGCAGATCCTCGATGCGGCTGTTCGTGCAGCTGCCGATGAAGATGTTCTGCACCTCCACGTCCTGCATCCGCGTGCCGGGGGTGAGCCCCATATAATCGAGCGACTTGCGCGCCGCGATCTGCTTGGAGGGATCGGCGAAGCTCTCCGGATCGGGCACAACGCCGGTGATCGGCACGACATCCTCGGGGCTCGTGCCCCAGGTGAGGCTGGGCGCGATGTCGGTCGCATCGAGCGTCACGACCCGGTCATAGGCCGCCTGCGGATCGGTCGGCAGCGTCCGCCACCAGGCCAGCGCCTTCTCCCAGGCCTGGCCCGCGGGCGCCATCGGCCGACCCTTGAGATAGGCGAAGGTCTTCTCGTCGGGCGCGATCAGGCCGGAACGGGCACCGCCCTCGATCGCCATGTTGGAGACGGTGAGCCGCCCCTCGATCGACATGTCGCGGATCACCGATCCGGTATATTCGATCACATAGCCGGTGCCGCCCGCGGCGCCGATCTTGCCGATGATCGCGAGGATCACGTCCTTGGGCCCGACGCCGAAGCCGAGCGTGCCGTCGACGCGCACTTCCATCGTCTTGGACTGCTTGAGCAGCAGCGTCTGCGTCGCCAGCACATGCTCGACCTCGGAGGTGCCGATGCCGAAGGCCAGCGCGCCGAGCGCGCCATGCGCCGCGGTGTGGCTGTCGCCGCAAACCAGCGTGGTGCCCGGCAGGGTGAAGCCCTGCTCCGGCCCGACGACATGGACGATGCCCTGCTCGGGCGCGACCGCGTCGATATAGCGGATGCCGAAGGCGGGCGCGTTCGTCTCCAGCGCGGCGAGCTGCTGCGCGCTCTCCGCGTCAGCGATCGGCAGGCGCCGGCCGTCCGGCCCGACGCGCGGCGTGGTCGGCAGGTTGTGGTCGGGAACGGCGAGGGTGAGGTCGGGCCTGCGCACCGTGCGTCCGGCCGCGCGCAGCCCTTCGAAGGCCTGCGGGCTGGTGACCTCGTGGACGAGATGGCGATCGATGTAGATCAGGCAGGTGCCGTCGTCGCGCTGCTCGACGACGTGCGCGTCCCAGATCTTCTCGTAGAGGGTGCGGGGCTGTGTCATGGCCCCGCCGATCTATTCGCTGCGCGCAATTTGTCAAAGGGCCCAACGTCGCGGAGATGCTTCGCAGCGCCGTCGTCAGCGGCTATGACGAACGGGCGGGATCAGAACATGGGAGAGGTTTGGTGACGAGACTGGATCATTGCAATATCCGCACCCTCGATCTTCCGGCGACGATCGGCTTCTATTCGGATGTGCTGGATCTCAAGCCGAGCTTCTTTCCCGGCTCGTCCGATCGCGGCGCCTGGCTCCATGATTCGACCGATCGGCCGGTGATCCATCTCGTCGCAGTCGATCCCGCCGATCCCGCGGGCTCGATCGCGGCCATCCGCGGCATGCGCGGCGAGGATGGCGGCGGCTTCGAGCCCACCATGCTGAGGGGCAGCGGCGCGATCGATCACATCGCCTTCGAATGCACCGATTACGAGGCGATGGAAGGCCGGCTTCAGGCGCTCGATCTGCGTTACACCGCGAACGAGGTGGAAAGCATCGGTCTGCGCCAGCTCTTCGTGAGCGATCCCAACGGCATCACCGTGGAGCTCAACTTCCGCTGAGCCGGACCGTCGACGCCGCGGCCGACGCGCGGCGCCGGCCTATCGCACGCGCCGCACGCCGCCGCCGATCCGACCATCGATCTGCAGCCAGTCCTGCGCGGGCCGGCGATAAAGCATGTCGAACAGCTCCAGCTGGAGGCCCACGGGCCGGTTGCTCTCGGAGTTCCAGAGCGCGACGACGCCGGTCTTGAGCGCGGGATCGAACAGGATCAGCGAGCGATAGCCGTTCACCGCGCCGCGATGGCCGATCAGGCGATGGCCGGCATAGTCATAGTCGCGCCAGCCGAGCGCGTAGGAGGCATCGGTCATCGCCCGGTCGTAGTTGGTCAGGCGCTTGGTGGCGATGTGCGGCGTGTGGACGAGGTCGAGCACGCGCCGCGGGATCACATGGTCCGCCTCGCCCATCTGCGCACGCATCCACAGCGCGAGATCGACGATCGAGCTGTTGACGCCGCCCGCCGCCGGAATGCGGTAATAGGCATCGTTCACCGCGAAGGACCGGCCGCCGCGCGTCGGATGCGCCCAACTCGGCGCGCCCTCCAGCCCTTCGCGCGTCAGGCTGGCGGAGGTCATGCCGAGCGGACGGAAGAGCTGCTGCTCGACAAGCTCTGCATAGCGCCGGCCGGTCGCCCGCTCGGCGATCTCTCCGGCGGCGTCGAACGCGACATTCTGGTAGCTGAAGCACTGGCCGGGCGGGCACAGCAGGGAAAGCGAGGCCAGCTTCGCGCGGATCAGGCGGGGATCCGCGCCGCCCTCCAGCTCGCCGTCATAGGCGTTGCGCGCGATGCCCAGCCGCTGCGACAGCAGCTCCATCACCGTCGCCCGCTGCTCCGCCTGCTTCGGCAGGTGCAAAGAGGTGGACCAGCGCGCCACCGGATCGTCCAGCGAGAGCTTCTTCTCGTCGGCGAGCTTGGCGATCAGCGTCGCTGCCACGCCCTTGGAGAGCGAGGCCCAGCGGAACACCGTGTTCTCGGTCACCGGCTGGCCGTGGACCCGGTCGGTCAAGCCATAGCCCTTGACGAAGCTGAGCTCGCCATTCTGCACGATGCCGACCGCAAGGCCGGTCATGTCGTTCTGGGAGACGAGGCGCTGCAGCCGCGCGTCGAGCCGGGCATAGTCGATGCCCTTCCCGTCCTTCGGCCAGGTGCCGGCAGGCGGCACGAGCCGCTGCGCGGGGCTCAGCGGAAAGGCGAATCCGGCGACCTTCGCCTCGCCGCTGCGCATCGTCGCGCAGCCGAGCCCCGCAAGGCCGGCGACCATGAGCGCGGCGGCCGTCAGCATCGAGCGCCGGCGGCGCGAAGGGGTGCCCGCCGCCGTCCTCCCGGCGATGGGCATGCTGTGTGGCGGCGGGTACGCCGGCTGCTTCATTCTCTCTGCGACCTTCTGCCCTATCTATGTGGAATCCTTAGCGTTGCCGGCACTGACGTCAAATCGTCACGATCCCGTTGGCCGTAGATGGGAACCCGAACGCGCCGGATCGAGTCTTTTGCGCGGCAGCCCGCTCGGTTATGGCGGTGCGATGAGCACTCTGCGCAGCGGCGGCCGCATCCTGATCGACGCGCTCGTCGCGCAAGGCTGCGATCGCATTTTCTGCGTGCCGGGGGAATCCTATCTGGCGGCGCTCGATGCCCTGCACGACAGCCCTGCGATCGATCTGATCGTGTGCCGCCAGGAAGGCGGCGTCAGCTACATGGCGGAGGCCGACGGCGCGATGACGGGCCGGCCGGGCGTCGCCTTCGTGACGCGCGGGCCGGGCGCGGCCAACGCCACCGTCGGCGTGCACGTCGCCTTTCAGGATTCGACGCCGATGCTGCTGCTGATCGGCGATGTCGGCCGCGGCGAGCGGGATCGGGAAGGCTTTCAGGAGATCGATTTTCCCGCATTGTTCGCGCCCCTCGCGAAATGGGCGGCGCGGATCGAGGATGCGGCGCGCATCCCCGAATATGTGGCGCGCGCCTATGCGGTGGCGATGTCCGGCCGGCCGGGGCCGGTCGTGCTCGCCCTGCCCGAGGACATGCTCGCCGCGACGGCCGCTGCCGTCGATCGGCCGCGCGTCGAACGGCCTTGGCAGCCTGCCGATGCCATGCTGGTGGAGCAGGCGGTCGCCCGGATCAGGGCCGCGAGCAGCCCGATCGCGATCGTCGGCGGCGCGGGCTGGACGGCCGAGACCGGGCGGCAGCTCGCCATCTTCGCGGAACGCCTCGGCCTGCCCGTCGCCTGCGCCTTCCGGCGGCAGGATGCGGTGGCGAACGATGCGCCGACCTATGCCGGCAATCTCGGTTACGGCCCCAACCCCAAGCTGGTCGCGCGGGTGAGGGGCGCGGATCTCGTCCTGGCGGTCGGCGCGCGGCTCGGCGAAGCGACGACGGACGGTTATGCGCTGATCACGCCGGATCATCCGGGCCGGACGCTGATCCACGTCCATCCCGATCCGGACGAGCTCAACCGCGTCTATCGCGCCGATCTCCCGCTCTGCGCCGGCGTGGAAGCGTTCGCGGCCGCCGCCGCCGCGCTGGTGGCGGGCGCCATCCCCTCCCCCCTCGGCGCCGAGGCCCATGCCGAATGGCTGGATTGGTCGACCCCCGCGCCTCGCGATGCCAGGCTCGATCTCGGCCCGTGCGTCGCGGCGATGCGCGAGCGGCTGCCGGCGGACAGCATCCTGTGCAACGGCGCCGGCAATTTCTCGGCCTGGTGGCACCGCTACTGGCGCTATTCCGGCCTCATCAGCCAGCTTGCGCCGACCAACGGATCGATGGGCTACGGCATGCCCGCCGCCGTGGCCGCCGCGCTGCGCTTCCCGGATCGTCGGATCGTCGCGGTGGCGGGCGACGGCGACTTCCTGATGAACGGCCAGGAACTGGCGACGGCCATCCGCTACGGATGCCGCATCCTCGTCCTGGTGATCGACAATGGCAGCTACGGCACCATCCGCATGCACCAGGAGCGCCGCTATCCCCGGCGCGTCTCCGGCACCGATCTCACCAACCCCGATTTCGCCGCCCTCGCCCGCGCCTATGGCGCCTGGGCGGAGACGGTCGAGACGACGGCCGACTTCGCTCCCGCGCTGGACCGCGCCCTGGCGCAGGAGGGCGTCGCCCTGCTGAACCTCAGGACCGACATCGAGCAGATCGGCCCGGCCGCGACGATCAGCAGCCTGTCGAACGGCTGATCGCCTGGCCGATCAGCCCAGCGCCTTCTTCAACAGCTCGTTGACCACCGCCGGGTTCGCCTTGCCGCCCATCGCCTTCATCGTCTGGCCGACGAAAAAGCCGAACAGCTTGTCCTTGCCGCCGCGATATTCGGCGACCTTGTCGGCATTGGCGTCCATCACCTGGGCGATGACGGCCTCGATCGCGCCGGTGTCGCTGGTCTGCTTGAGGCCCCGTTCCTCCACGATCCTGGAGGGATCCTCGCCGGTCTCGAGCATGATCTCGAACACCTGCTTGGCGAGCGTGCCGGAGAGCGTGCCGTCCGCGACGAGGTTCAGGAGCTCGGCGCCCTGCTTCGGCGACACCGGGCTTTCGCCGATGCCCTTGCCGAGCCGGTTGAGCGCACCGAACAGGTCCGAGATCAACCAGTTGGAGGCCGCCTTTGCCATGGCTTCGGGCTTTCCGGTCGCTTCCAGCAGCGCCTCGAACCAGCGCGCCGTCTCGACGTCGGCGGTGATCACCGCCGCATTGTAGGCGGAAAGGCCCAGCGGCCCCTCGTAGCGCGCGCGCTTCGCGTCGGGCAGCTCGGGCAGGCTGGCCTCGCACTCGGCGATGAACGCTTCGGAAAGCTCCAGCGGCAGCAGGTCCGGATCGGGGAAATAGCGATAGTCGTGCGCATCCTCCTTGGAGCGCATCGAGCGCGTCTCGCCGCGATCCGGATCGTAGAGGCGGGTCTCCTGGACGACGCGGCCGCCCGATTCGATCAGGTCGACCTGGCGGGTCGCCTCCTGCTCGATCGCCGCCATGACGAAGCGCACCGAATTGACGTTCTTGGTCTCGGTGCGCGTGCCGAACGGCTCGCCGGGCCGGCGCACCGAGACGTTGACGTCGGCGCGCATCGAGCCCTGCTCCATATTGCCGTCGCACGAGCCGACATAGCGCAGGATCGAGCGCAGCTTGCGCAGATAGGCGCCGGCCTCGGCGGGCGAGCGCATGTCCGGCCTGGAGACGATCTCCATCAGCGCGACGCCCGATCGGTTGAGGTCGACATAGCTGCGCGTCGGATGCTGATCGTGCATCAACTTGCCGGCATCCTGCTCGACATGGATGCGCTCGACGCCCACCATCTTGGCCTCGCCCGGGCCGTCCTTGGGATCGGGCTCGATCGGGATCGCGCCCTCGCCGACCAGCGGATGGTAGAGCTGGCTGATCTGGTAGCCCTGCGGCAGGTCCGCGTAGAAATAATTCTTGCGGTCGAAGCGCGAGACCCGGTTGATCTCCGCGCCGAGCGCGAGGCCGGTGCGCACCGCCTGGCGGATGCATTCCTTGTTGAGCACCGGAAGCATGCCCGGCATCGCGGCGTCGACCAGGCTCACCTGCGTGTTCGGCTCCGCACCGAACGCCGTGGAGGCGCCGGAGAAGAGCTTGGCGTTGGAGGTTATCTGGGCATGGACCTCGAGGCCGATCACGACCTCCCATTCCCCGGTCGCGCCCTGGATGCGATAGCTGCTTGCAGTTTCCGTCGTCATTGTCGGCCCTATATCAGGATCGCTTCAGCGCCGCACCACCCTCGGGCACCGGCGCGTGGTGGGCATGCGCCTTGTCCCGCCCGGCGACGCGCCCGCCGGTGACCCAGCCGAGCAGGGTCGGCGAGATCAGCGACATCAGCTTGTAGAAGGCGAGCCCCACGCACACCGCGACCAGCGGCTGGAGGAAGAAATAGATCGGGTAGAATGGCGAGATGGCGTTGCGCACGCCGCGCCCGTCGAACTCGGTTGCCAGCGCGAGATAGACGATGTGGTGGGTGCAGAAGATGAAGAAGATGTAGGGCTCGAGCCGCGCGACCTGCCGCCCCAGCGGCCTGAGCGCGACATGGGCGACGCCCCACCACAGCAGATAGGCGAGCGCGTAGCGGCTGATCAGCTCGGGCACATGGCCGGCGATCGGCAGCCAGGCGAAATAGAGCCGCCCGATCGGCAGGAGGGTCGGCAGCTCGATCAGCAGCCAGGCCGCCGCGGCGAGCGCCCCCCACCGGTTGAAGAAGCGCGGCGCGCGCACGTCGACGCCGCGGCGGGCGAGGATCAGCCCGGTCACGAAGGTGGGCAGGATCACCGGCCGGGTGAGCAGCGTTCCTTCGTCCGCAATCGCGGCGAACAGGAGCACGGCGGCGAGCACCAGCCCCATCGCGCGCGCGCCGCCGCGATCGAACAGCCACAGCATTGCCGGCGCCATCAGCATGCACAGGAACAGGTCGCGCATGAAATAGAGCGGCGAGTTGGTCGGGTAATCGCGCAGCGGGAAGAATTTCTGCAGCCAGCCCAGCGCATCGCCCGGGCGCGCCCAGCCCGGCTCCAGCCAGGGCAGGCTCATCAGGATGAAGAGCAGGACGGCGTTCCAGATGAACAGCGGCAGTAGGATCGTCCGCGCCTTCTTGCGCGCGGTCCGCCACCACGGCGCCTTGTACTGCATGCCGAGCAGCCAGCCGGAGATCAGCCCGAGCAGCGGCACCGATGCCTTGCCGACGTAGAGCGAGAAGAAGGCGTAGACCCAATGCCAGCCATAATCCCACCAGCCGAAGCGCGGCATGTACCAGAAGGCGGGATAGGGCCGCACATGCGTGAACATCATCAGGATGATGCACGCGACCCGCGCGAAGCGGATCGTGTCCGACATGGCGGGGCTGATCGGGCGGGCTGTGCTGACGCTTACCACCACTGTCCGGCGCGCGCCGTGAAGCCGGCCCGTTCCTCGATCGCCAGCCCCGCGTTCAGCACCCCCTGCTCGTCGAGCGGGCGGCCGATGAGCTGCAGGCCGAGCGGCAGTCCCTGCGCGTCGAGCCCGGCCGGCACCGACATGGCGGGCAGCCCCGCCAGGCTCGCCGGCACGGTGAACACGTCGTTGAGGTACATGGCCAGCGGATCCGCGCTCTTCTCGCCGAGCGCGAAGGCAGCCGAAGGCGCCGTCGGCGTCAGCAGCACGTCGCAGCTCTGCCAGGCCTGCTCGAAATCGCGCGCGATCAGCGCGCGCACCCGCTGCGCCTTCGTATAATAGGCGTCGTAATAGCCGGCGGAGAGCACATAGGTGCCGATCAGGATGCGCCGCCGGACCTCGGCGCCGAAGCCGGCGGCACGCGTCGCGGCATACATGTCGGCCAGGCTGCCGCCGTCCGGCAGGTCGCGCAGCCCGTAGCGTACGCCGTCATAGCGCGCGAGGTTGGACGAGGCTTCGGCCGGCGCGATGATGTAATAGGCGGGCAGCGCATAACGGGTGTGCGGCAGCGAGACCTCGACCACCTCGGCGCCCGCGTCCTTCACGAACGCGATGCCCCTCTCCCACAGCGCATCGATCTCGGCCGGCATGCCCTCGACGCGATACTCCTTGGGAATACCGATCCGCTTGCCCTTGAGATCGCTCGACAATCCGGTTTCCCAAGCGGGCACCGGCTCGTCCAGCGAGGTCGAATCCTTGGGGTCGAACCCGCTCATCGCCTCGAGCAGGATCGCGCAGTCGCGCACGTCGCGCGCCATCGGGCCGGCCTGGTCGAGCGACGAGGCGAAGGCGACGATGCCCCAGCGTGAGCAGCGGCCATAGGTCGGCTTGATGCCGGCGATGCCGGTGAAGGCGGCGGGCTGGCGGATCGAGCCGCCGGTGTCGGTGCCCGTCGCGCCGGGCGCGACGCGCGCCGCGACGGCGGCCGAGGAACCGCCGGAGGAGCCGCCGGGCGCCAGCGGCGCATTGCCGCCGTCGCCCCGCCGCCAGGGCGAGATCACATTGCCGAACGCGCTGGTCTCGTTGGACGAGCCCATCGCGAACTGGTCCATGTTGAGCTTGCCGAGCATGCCCGCGCCCGCCGTGAACAGCTTGGCCGTCACAGTCGATTCATAGGTCGGCGTGAAGCCTGCGAGGATATGGCTGGCCGCCGTGGTCTGCACGCCGGCCGTGCAGAACAGGTCCTTAATACCGAGCGGCACGCCCGAAAGCGGGGCCAGCGCGCCCGAGGCCCGCGCCCGGTCCGCGGCCTCGGCCGCGGCGATCGCATGCTCGGGCGTCTCCACGATGAAGGCGTTGAGCGGCTTGGCGCGGGCCACCGCCGCGTTGAACGCGTCCGCCACCTCGCGCGCGGAGAAATCGCCCCTGCGGAAGCCGTCGCGCAGCGCCGCGACGCCGAGATCGGTGAGATCGCTCATCCCCGTCCTCCCGTCCGGCGCGCCGGAGACGCGAGGCCGATCATTCGATCACCTTCGGCACGGCGAAGAAGCCGTGCTCCGCCTGCGGCGCATTGGCCAACACGGCATCGCGGATACCGCCATCGGTCACGACGTCCTCGCGCATGCGCAGATGATTGGGAATGACGGCGCTCAGCGGCGCGATGCCGCTGGTATCCACCTCGCCGAGCTGCTCGACGAACCCGAGGATGGTGTTGAGCTCGGGCACGAGCGCCTCGGCCTCGGCGTCGCTGACGGCGATCCGCGCGAGGCTGGCGATCTTGCGTACGGTAGCAGCGTCTACGGACATGAAATCTTTCTTGGATGAACGGGATGCGCGCCGCTACCATCCGGACGGCGCAGCATCAACCCGTCCTCGGCAACGGCCGGTCGCGGGACGAAGCGGTCGATCCGTTTCCTTTATGGTAATCATTGTGCCTCATCGTCCGCCAGGATGGGATCGAACCGTGCCTCGCGAACGACGATCGGCGTGCAGCGGCTGAGCCGCCGCGCGCGCATCCTGCTCGTCCTGCTCCTGTCCTGCGGCCTGATCGGGGCGCTGGGCCTGTCCGCCCCGATCGAGGACATGCTGCGCGCCGGGCGGGACTATCTCCGTCGCCAGCCCGCGCCGCAGGATGTCGTGGTCGTGGGCATCGACGACAGGAGCCTGGCGGAATTCGGCCGCTGGCCCTGGCCGCGCCGGCTCCATGCGCAGTTGGTCGGCGAGCTCCAGCGCCTTCGCCCGCGCCGCATCCTGTTCGATGTCGGCTTCTTCACCCCCTCGGGCGAGGCCGACGATGCCGCGCTGGAGGCGATGCTGGCCCGGCCGGGCGCCCCCGTCACGCTCGCGGCCCGCTACATCGTCGATCCCTCGACGGGCCAGCGCACCGATCTGATGCCGCTCGCCCGCTTCGCGCGCCATGGCCGGATCGCCTCGATCGACTGGGATTATGGGAGCGACGGCCAGGTGCGGCGCCTGCCGCTCGGCGTGCGGATGGGAGGCCGCACCCTCCCCTCGCTCTCGGCCGCGATCGCCCGCATCCCGCCGGCGCAGGGCAGCTATCCGATCGACCTGTCGATCGGTCCGGGCACGATCCCGGTGATCAGCGCCGCGGCGGTGATCGATCGCTCGGTCCCCAAGGCCGCGATCGCCGGCAAGGACGTGGTGATCGGCGCCACCTCGCAGCAGCTCAACGACAACTGGATGCAGCGCGGCTACGGCCTCGTGCCGGGCGTGCTGATCCATGTGCTTGGCGCGCACGGCCTCCACGCCGGCAGGCCCGTCGAGATTCCTTGGCCGATCCCCTTCGCCTTGGCGGCCGCCGCGGCGCTGCTGCCGCTGACGCGCCTGCGTCGTCGCTATGCGATGGTCGCGATGGCGATGACCGCCGCCCTGCTCCTCGCCGCCTCGCTGGCGCTCGAGATGCAGGGCGTGTGGATCACGGTCGCGCCCGCGCTGCTTGTCCTCGCCGGCGCGCTCGCCGCCGAGACGTGGCAGGGCTACCGCGAATTCTACCATGCCCAGGCGCGGATGAATCCCTTCTCCGGCCTGCCCAACCTCGCCGCCCTCGTGGAGGAGGCCGAAACGGCGTCGGCGGCGCTCGTCGTCGCGCGGATCCGCAACATCGCCGAGATCCACGCCTCGCTCGCACCGGAGCAGGCACGCGCGCTGGCCGGGCAGATCGGGCAGCGCTTCTCGCTCGGAAGCGCCACGCCGCGCATCTTCCAGGGGGACGAGGGCATCTTCGCCTGGTTCCATCACGGCACGCTCGACGAGCTGCCCGGCCATCTCGACGCGCTGCACGCGATCTGCCGCGCTCCGGTGACCGTTGCGAATCGGCGGATCGACCTGCATGTGGCGTTCGGCGCGGACGTCGATATCGACAGGGCGCTGCCGAACCGCCTGGCGAGCGCGCTGATGGCCGCCGATCAATCCGATCAGTCGGGTGACCGCTGGACGATCCATCGCAGCGGCGGCGGGGAGGATGCGAACTGGCGGCTGTCGCTCCTCGGCCAGCTCGACGAAGCGCTCGAAACCGGCGCGATCTGGGTCGCCTATCAGCCGCAGCTGACGCTGGCCTCCGGCCGCATCGGCAGCGCCGAGGCGCTGGTCCGCTGGTCGCACCCGGAACGGGGCAATATCCCGCCCAATGATTTCATCTCCGCGGCCGAGCGCGGCGGCCGCATCGGCAGCCTCACCTATTTCGTGCTGGAACGGGCGCTGGCCGATGTTCGCGTCCTCAATGAGCGGGGCTATCCTTTCGCCATATCCGTGAACCTGTCCCCGCTCCTGCTGAGCGAACCGGACCTGCTCGCACGGATCCGGGCCCTGCTCGCCCGCCATGCGACGCCGCCCGATCGGCTGACGCTGGAGATCACCGAAACGGAGAAGATCGTCGACAACCGGCGCGCGATCGCCGTGCTGTCCGATCTGCGCGCGGCGGGGATCGGCATCTCGATCGACGATTACGGCACCGGCCGGTCGACGCTCGAATATCTGCGCGACATCCCGGCCGACGAGGTGAAGATCGATCAGGCGTTCGTGCGCGGGCTTTCCCGGAATCCAGGCGATCGGCTGATGGTCGAATCGACCATCGCGCTCGCCCATTCGCTCGGCCACCGGGTCGTGGCCGAGGGCGTCGAGGATGAGGCGGCGCTGCAGATTCTCGCCGCCGCGCGCTGCGATCTGGTTCAGGGTTATCATCTCGCCCGCCCGATGCCGTTCGCGGCGCTGGCACGGCAGCTGCTCGAGGAGAAGTCTATTAAAGCGGCATAAATAAACTTCTTGTTTACCACATAGCCAGTGGTTAATGTTCCGTTACGGTGTCCGTTTCGGCGCCGACTCGACGTGCAACGAGGATCGGGACATGAGCTTCTGGAACTGGTTCTTCGGTGGCGGCCACAGCGCTGGCGGCGTCACCGGCTGATCGGACCGCCCCTCGGGGCGCTTCGGACGAATGTGATGAATCTTGGCCGGCGGGCTCGTCCCGCCGGCCAATTCATGTCCGGCGTCCGGCGATCGCCCCTTTTCTTCTCCTCGAACCTTCTCCGCGCTCTTGACCGCAAGCGCCGCTTGTCCGCTTAGCACTTGCCAAGGCGGCGCTTCTTGCTGCACCGCACAATCGGAGACTGCGCGTGCCGGCACGCATCTTCCTCTATGTCATTGCAGGGGCGATCATGCTGATGCTTGCAGGCGCCTTCGGCTGGAACCTGTTCCAGAACCAGATCATGCGGGCCGCCCTCGTGCCGGGCGTCGCCTTCGCTCCGCCGCCTGAGCCCGCGCCCGATTATGCCCGCCCCTCCGCCTGGCTGGCGCGGCCCGATCTCAGGGACGATCCCTCGCGCTGGCTTCCGCCGGGCGTCCCGCGTGCGGCCGCGCCCGAGGCGGCGGTCTTCTACCTGGCGCCGAGCGCCTTCTATCGGCGGGATCGCTGGAACATGCCGCTCGGCGACCGCGAGGCCGGCGCGCTGCTCCGCCAGTTCGCCGCCAGCCAGGCGAGCGTGTTCACCGGCGCGGGGACGGTCTGGGCGCCTTATTATCGCCAGGCGACGATCGGCGCCCTGCTCACCACCGGCCGGGACGCCGATGCCGCGATCGATCTCGCCTACGGCGACGTGGAGCGCGCCTTCGCCGCCTTCCTCGCCCAGCTTCCGCCCGATCGGCCGATCATCCTCGCGGGGCACAGCCAGGGATCGCTGATGCTCACGCGGCTGCTCGCCCGCCGCGTCGCCGGCACGCCGACCGCCGCGCGCATCGTCGCGGCCTATGTCGTCGGCTGGCCCGTCTCGGTGGAGGCGGATCTGCCGGCGCTCGGCCTGCCGGCGTGCCGCGCGCCGGCGCAGACGCGGTGCATCCTGTCCTGGCAGAGCTTCGCCGAGCCGGCCGATCCCTCGCCGCTGCGCGCGCTGTTCGATGCCTCGCCGAGCTTCACCGGCAAGCCGCGCAAGGGCACGCACATGCTGTGCACCAATCCGCTGACCGGCGCGCCGGACACGGCGGCGCCCCGTTCCGCCAACCGCGGCGCGCTCGTGCCGGCGAGCGGTCTCGAGGGCGGCCGGCTCGTCCCCGGCGCCATCCCGGCCGCCTGCTCGCCCGCCGGGATCCTGCTGATCGGCGATCCGCCGGCGGGCTTCACCGGCTTCGTGATGCCCGGCGGCAATTATCACGTGTTCGATTACGCCCTGTTCTGGGCCAATATCCGCGCGGACGTCGAGGCGCGTACCCGCCATTTCCTCGCCGAACGGTGAAGGCGGCGCAAAGCGCTTCGACACGGGCGCCCGCTCCGCCTATCAGCGCTCCATGATCACCGCCGACGCCGCCCAGTTCCGTGCCGCCCTGCCGGAGGGCGGCCGCCTTGCCGGCCTCGATGTCGGCACCAAGACCATCGGCGTGGCCCTGTGCGATGCCGGCTGGACGATCGCGAGCGCCGCGGAAACCATCCGCCGGACCAGGTTCACCGCCGATCTCGCCGCGCTCGGCGCGCTGTGTGCGCAGCATGCGGTGAAGGGCCTCGTGATCGGCCTGCCCCTCAACATGGACGGCAGCGATTCGCCGCGCACGCAATCGACCCGGGCCTTCGCGCGCAACTGCGCGCCGCTCGCCCTGCCGATCCTGCTGTGGGACGAGCGCTGGTCGACGCAGGCCGTCACCCGCACGCTGATCGAGGCCGATGCCAGCCGCCGCCGGCGCGGCGCGCTGGTCGACAAGATGGCCGCCGCCTATATCCTCCAGGGCGCGATCGACGCGCTGGCGGGCGGCTGAGCGTCAGGCGCCGGGCCGGAGCTCGCCGTAGACGGAAAGGCTGATCGTGCCGCGGCGGTCGCCGCTGCCCGGCTCGAACTGCTGGCCCGAGGCGAAGGCCATCTCGCACAGGTCGATGAGCCCCATCGCCAGCCCCTGCCGCCGGGTGACGACGCAGCGCGTCAGCCGCCCGTCGGGCGCCACCGCATAATCCGCGTCGATGCCGGCGAGCTTCAGCCCGCCCGGCGCCGCCGAGGAAGCGGAAAGGCCCGCCGGCCCCATGTCGACCACGATCGAGGCCGCGCTGATCCGGTTGCGGTCGCCGCCGAGCAGCAGGCTCAATATGCCGAACTCCTGGAACGCCTCGCACGCGCCCTCGGTGAAGTCCTGGGCCACCGTGCCCTGCGCGTCGATCGTGCAGGAGGCGATCTCGCCCTCCCGGTCGAGCGCGACGTGCATCACCGAATGCACCGGCGCGAAGGCCAGCCTTTCCGGCGCGGCCTCGGGCGCGGCGATGGGGGCGGCCAGGGCCAGCAGCATCGGGACGATCATCGTTTCACCTCATCGTGGGCGCGCCATCCTAGGGTCGATCGCGCGCATCGGCCATCCAGCCTGTTTCCTTCCGCCGTCCCTTCCGTTAGGGAGACGCTTTAATGCCCGACATCGCCTCCAGACCCCGCGCCACGCCCGAGGGCGTGCATCCGTTCCCGCATCGCCACCTCACCGGAATCCAGGGGCTGCAGCCCTGGGAGATCCTCTTCCTGCTCGACGAGGCCGAGCAATGGATCGCGCTCAACCGCGGTTCCGCCAATGCGCGCCACGACAACCGCCTCGCCGGCCTCACCCAGATCAACGCCTTCTTCGAGAATTCGACGCGCACGCTGCTTTCCTTCGAGATCGCCGGCAAGCGGCTCGGCGCGGACGTCGTCAACATGGCCGTCGCCCAGTCGAGCGTGAAAAAGGGCGAAACGCTGATCGATACCGCCGTGACGCTGAATGCCATGCATGCCGACGTGATCGTGATCCGTCACGAGGCATCCGGCGCGGTGGACCTGATCGCCGACAAGGTCGATTGCCCAGTGCTCAACGCCGGCGACGGCCGGCACGAGCATCCCACCCAGGCGCTGCTCGACGCGCTCACCATCCGCCGCCGCAAGGGCCGGATCGAGGGGTTGACCGTCGCGATCTGCGGCGACGTGCTGCACAGCCGGGTCGCCCGTTCCAACATCCTGTCGCTGACGGCGCTCAATGCCGAGGTGCGGGTGGTCGGGCCGCCGACGCTGATCCCGGCCGCGATCGAGCGCATGGGGGTGAGCGTGCATACCGATTTCGACGAGGGCATTGCGGGGGCGGACGTGGTGATGATGCTTCGGCTCCAGCGCGAGCGGATGGCGGGCGCCTATGTCCCTTCGCCGCGCGAATACCACGCCCTCTACGGGCTGACCGCGGAGCGGCTGAAGCGCGCCGCGGCCGACGCGCTGGTCATGCATCCCGGCCCGATGAACCGCGGCGTCGAGATCGATTCCGCGGTGGCCGACGATCCGGAGCGCTCCGCGATCACGGAGCAGGTCGAGATGGGCGTCGCCGTGCGCATGGCCTGCCTCGACGTGCTGACCCGCAAGCGACGCGGCGTGGAGGGCTGGGCATGAGCCCGCTCGCCATCCTCAACGGCCGGCTGGTCGATCCCGCGGGCGGGCTTACCGATGGCGGCCTCCTGATCGCCAACCGCCAGATCGCGGCGATCGGCGCCTTTGACGTCCCGGCCGACGCCGAGCGGATCGATGCCGGCGGCGCGCTGATCGCGCCGGGCCTGGTCGACATGGGCGTGTTCGCCATCGACATCCCCGCCTTCGTCGCCGGGGGCATCACGCGGGCGGCCTTGATGCCGGATCAGTCCCCGCCGCTCGATGATGCGGCGCTGGTCCAACGCGCGGCCGCGGCCGGCAAGCCCAATGTCTGGATCCATCCGGTCGCGGCGGCGACGCGCGGCCTCGCCGGCACGGAGCTGGCCGAAATCGGGCTGATGAAGGCGGCCGGCGCCTGTGCCGTCGCCACGGGGCGCAGCTGGATCGCCGATTCAGGCGTGATGCACCGGCTGCTCGCTTATGCCTCGGCGCTGGACCTGCTGGTGATCAGCAATGCCGAGGATGGCGGCCTTGCCGATGGCGCGGTGATGACCGAGGGTGAGACGGCGACACGGCTCGGCCTTCCTGCGGCCCCGGCCGTTGCCGAGGCGATCGCCGTCGCGCGCGATCTCGCGCTCGCTGAGGAAACCGGCGCGCGGCTGCATTTCCGCAAGCTCAGCACCGCGCGCGCCTTCGATCTCGTGCGCGCCGCCAAGCGCCGCGGCGTGCGCGTGACCTGCGGCGTCGATCCCGCGCATCTCTTCCTGTCGGATATTGCCGTCGGCCCCTTCCTCACCTTCGCCCGCCTCTCGCCGCCCCTGCGTGCCGAGGAGGACCGCAGGGCGACGGTGGCGGCGGTGGCGGACGGCACGGTCGACGTGCTGTGCTCGGCGCACGACCCCCAGGGCCCGGAAGCCAAGCGCCTGCCCTTCGCCGATGCCGCGCCCGGCATGGCCGGTGCCGCCACCCTGCTGACGCTCACGCTCGGCCTGGTTCGCGACGGCGTGATCGATCTGCCGCGCCTGTTCGCGCTGCTGTCGGCCAACCCCGCCCAGCTGCTCGGCCTGCCGGGCGGCGGCCTTGTGATCGGCGGCGAGGCCGACGTGATCCTGGTCGATCCCGATGCCCCGTGGCGGATCGATGCCGACACGCTTCCCGGCGCCGCCGGCAATACCCCGTTCGACGGCCTTCCCGTGCAGGGCAAGGTGCTGAAGACGATCAAGGGCGGCCAGCCGCTCGGCTGAAACGTCGGCCGGGCAGTCCCGATCGGGCCGGCGGGCCGCGCGAAACGGCCGTTTTCGTCCGGCGTGCGCCGCCGCCGCCAATTTTGCTAAGACATGGTTAGTGCTCTTGTGGCAAGAACCGCCCACTGCTCGCGCACGTCAAGGGGAAGACGGATGAGGTTTGCCGCCGCGTTTGCGTTGACCATGGCCACCGCCGGCGCCGCGTTCGCTCCCGCGGCGCAGGCAACGGTCAAGGACGGGGTGGATGCCTGGCAGCGCGGCGACTATGCGGCGGCGGTCGCGCAGTGGAAGCCCGCGGCGGAAGCCGGCGATCCCGACGCCCAGTTCAACCTCGCCCAGGCGTACAAGCTCGGCCGCGGCGTGCCGACCGATCTCGCCCAGGCGCAGAGCTGGTACCAGCGGGCGGCGCAGCAGGGCCACGAGCAGGCCCAGGCCAATCTCGGGCTCATCCTGTTTCAGAACGGCGATCGCACGGCCGCGATTCCCTGGATCCAGAAGGCCGCGGACCGCGGCGAGCCGCGCGCCCAATATGTCCTCGCCACGGCGATGTTCAACGGCGAGCTCGTGCCCAAGGATTGGGTGAAGGCCTATGCGCTGATGACGCGCGCCGCGGCCGCCGGCCTACCCCAGGCGACCACCAGCCTGGCCCAGATGGACAATTATATTCCCGCGGACCAGCGCCGGCAGGGGCAGGCGCTCGCCGCCGAGATGGCCAAGAGCCAGCCCGCGCCGCCGGCCATGGCCGAGGCGCCGCCCCGCGCGCCGGTCCCGTCCGCGCCGCGGCCCGCGATTCGCACCACGGATATCCCGGCGTCGCTGCCCGCCGCTTCCGCGGCCCCGCCGCCTCCACCGCAGCCGGCGCCGGTCCGCACGCCGTCCCGCCCGGCCCCGGTCCGGGCGGCGGCGCCCGCCGCCGGCGAGGGCGGCTGGCGCATCCAGCTCGGCGCGTTCGGCAACGCGGCTTCGGCGCGGGCGCTCTGGTCGCGCATCGGCGGGCGGCTGCCCGGCGCGCGCTCCTTCCTCGTCAATGCTGGCGCGGTCACACGCCTGCAGGCCGGCCCCTATCCGAGCCGGGCCGAGGCGTCGCGCGCCTGCGCGGCACTTGGCGGCCAGGCCTGCTTCCCGGTCGCGCCCTGACGATCCGCGCCGGGCCGCACCCTCGGCCGGTCCGGCGGATCACTCCACCCAGTCGGCCCGGGCATAGCCCTGCGCATAGAGCAGGGCCGAAAGATCGCCATGGGCGATCCGCGCGTCCGCCGCGGCCGCCGTTTTCGGCTTGGCGTGGTAGGCGACGCCGAGGCCTGCGGCCTCGATCATCGGAATGTCGTTGGCACCATCGCCCACCGCCAGCGTCGCCTCGGCGCCGATGCCCATCGCCGCCATTTCCGCGAGCAGCGTTTCCTTCTTCGCCGCCGCACCGACGATCGGCCGCGCCACCGTGCCGGCAAGCGCCTCGCCGGCGATGTCGAGCGTGTTCGAAAGCGCGCGATCGAAGCCGATCTCCCGCGCCACGCGGTCCGCGAACACCGTGAACCCGCCCGAAACCAGCACCGTGCGCGCACCGTGCGCCCGCATCGTCCGGATCAGCGGCCGCGCGCCCGGCATGATCTTCACCCGCTCGGCATAGCAGCGGTCGATCGCGCTCGCCGCGAGCCCCTTGAGCAGCGCCACGCGCGCGTCGAGCGCGCCCTCGAAATCCAGCTCGCCGCGCATCGCGCGCTCGGTCACCTCGGCGATCTGCGCCTTGATGCCGGCATAGTCGGCCAGCTCGTCGATGCACTCGATCGTGATCATCGTCGAATCCATGTCGGCGACGAGCAGCCGCTTTTCCCGCCCTTCCGCGCGCTGCACGATCACGTCGACCTTGTCGACCAGCCCTTCGAGCGCGCCGCGCGCCGCGATCGGATCACCGCTGAACGGCACGTCCGCCGCATGGCAGCGCTCGATCCAGCGGCCGACGCCGGGCGCCGCGCCGATCGCGGCCAGCGCGTCGCGTGCCGCCGAAATATCGCCACCGGCGAGGCCCTCTGCTGCTATCAGCGTCGCGATGAACAAACCGGCTCCTTCCCTTCCGCCCGTCGCGCTTATCGCGGGGCCGACGGCCAGCGGCAAGTCGGCTCTTGCCATCCGCCTCGCCGAGCAGGCGCACGGCACGGTGATCAACGCCGACAGCGCGCAGGTCTATCGGGATCTGCGGATCCTCACCGCGCGCCCCTCCCCCGCCGACGAGGCGCGCGTCCCGCACCGGCTGTTCGGCTATATCGACGGCGCCGAAAGCTGCTCGGCCGCGCGCTGGGCGGCGGACGCCCGCGCGGCGATCGGCGAGGCGCATGCGGCCGGCCGGCTGCCGATCCTCACCGGCGGCACCGGCCTTTATCTGCGCACGCTGGTCGACGGCATCGCCCCGGTGCCCGAGATCGATCCCGCGATCCGCGCGGCGGTGCGCGCGCTTCCGGTCGCCGAGGCGCATGCCGCGCTCGCCCGGGAGGATCCGCAGGCCGCGGCGCGGCTGCGCGCGACCGACACGACCCGCGTCGCCCGCGCGCTCGAGGTGGTGCGCTCGACGGGGCGCACCCTCGCCGCCTGGCAGGCGGAGCGGATCGGCGGCATCGGCGCGGCGGTCCGGCTCGTGCCGCTCATTCTCCTCCCGCCGCGCGATTGGCTCCGTGCACGGTGCGACGCGCGCTTCGTCGAGATGATCGCCCCCCGCGCCGCCGATCGACCCGACAGCACCCAGCCGGCCACCGTCGAGCCGAGCGCCATCGGCGAAGTGCGCGCCCTGCTCGCCCGTCATCTCGATCCCGGCCTGCCGGTGATGCGGGCGATCGGCGTCGCCGAGATCGCGGCGCTGCTCGCCGGCGAGATCGATCGCGAAACCGCGATCCGGCGCGCGCAGGCGGCGACCCGCCAATATGCCAAGCGCCAATATACCTGGTTCGCCCATCAGCCGCCGCCGGAGTGGCCCCGCGAAATCTCGCAACTAGATAATGCCAAATCGGCAGATAACGTAATAAAATTTCTACTACGTGCGTTGACAGGATAATTTGTTGCCACTAATGCCCCGGCTTCCCGATGCGGGGCGGATTGCGTCCCCGTGAGGTTCAAATCCCGCGCGGAATCCCTTATGGGCCGCGCTTCGAATGGAAGGATGGGACGATGGTTGCGGAACGGAGCGGCGCGCAGATCCTGGTCGAGGCGCTATGCGATCTCGGCGTGGAGGTCGTGTTCGGCTATCCGGGCGGCGCCGTGCTTCCCATCTATGACGAGCTCTTCAAGCAGAAGCGCATCCGGCACATCCTCGTCCGCCAGGAAGGCGGCGCGGCGCACGCGGCGGAAGGCTATGCCCGTTCGACCGGCAAGCCCGGCGTCGTGCTCGTCACCTCGGGCCCCGGGGCGACCAATGCGGTCACCGGCATCACCGACGCGCTCATGGATTCGATCCCGATGGTCGTCATCACCGGTCAGGTGGCGACGCACCTCATCGGATCGGACGCCTTTCAGGAGGCGGACACGATCGGCATCACCCGCCACTGCACCAAGCACAACTATCTGGTGAAGGATCCGGCGAAGCTCGGCGAGGTCGTCCACGAGGCGTTCCACATCGCCACCTCCGGCCGTCCCGGCCCGGTGCTGATCGATCTGCCCAAGGACGTCCAGGTCGCCACCGCGCCCTATCGCAAGCCCGCCGGCCCCGGCACGCACGGCTATCGGCCGCAAGTGAAGGCCGAGGCGCATCTCGTCGAGGCGGCGATAGCGATGCTGGCGGCGGCCGAGCGCCCGATCCTCTACACCGGCGGCGGCGTCATCAATTCCGGCCCGGCGGCGAGCCAGATCCTGCGGGAGCTGGCGCGGATCACCGGCGCGCCGGTCACCTCCACCCTGATGGGCCTCGGCGCCTTCCCGGCATCCTCGCCGCAATGGCTCGGCATGCTGGGCATGCACGGCACCTATGAATCGAACATGGCGATGAACCAGGCCGATCTCATCGTCTGCCTGGGCGCGCGTTTCGACGATCGCATCACCGGCCGGCTCGATGCCTTCGCGCCGCATTCGAAGAAGATCCACGTCGATATCGATCGTTCGTCGATCAACAAGACGGTGCGCGCGGACCTCGCCCTGGTCGGCGACGTCGGACGCGTCATGGAGGACATGGTCAAGCTCTGGAAGGCACGGCAGCCGGAGACGCCGGACCTGAAGCCCTGGTGGAAGCGGATCGACGAATGGCGCGCGAAGAAGTCGCTCGCCTATCCGGATTCGACCAAGGAGATCATGCCGCAGCACGCGATCCGGCGGCTGTGGGAGGCGACGCATCACCGCAATCCGATCATCACCACCGAGGTCGGCCAGCATCAGATGTGGGCCGCGCAGCATTTCGACTTTGAATCGCCGAACAAATGGCTGACCTCGGGCGGCCTCGGCACGATGGGCTACGGCCTTCCCGCCGCGATCGGCGCGCAGCTCGGCAATCCCAACGCGCTGGTCATCGATATCGCCGGCGAGGCATCGATCCTGATGAACATCCAGGAGATGTCGACCGCCGCGCAATATCGGCTGCCGATCAAGGTGTTCATCCTCAACAACGAATATATGGGGATGGTGCGCCAGTGGCAGGAGCTCACCTATTCCGGCCGCTATTCGGAAAGCTACAGCGAGGCGCTGCCCGATTTCGTCCGGCTCGCCGAGGCGTTCGGCTGGAGAGGAATGCGGATCGAGGATCCCGGCGAGCTCGATTCCGGAATCGATGCGATGCTGAAGCATGACGGGCCGGTGATGGTCGATTGCCGCGTGGCCAAGCTCGCCAACTGCTTCCCGATGATCCCCTCGGGCGCGGCGCACACCGATATGCTGCTGCATTCGGACGAAGTGTCGGGCGAGCTCGACGACGCGGCGAAGGCGCTCGTCTGATGCACATCAAGCCCGAGGCCGCCGAGCGCCACACGCTCTCGATCGTCGTCGACAACGAGGCGGGCATCCTCGCCCGCATCGCCGGCATGTTCACCGCGCGCGGCTACAATATCGAGAGCCTGACCGTCTCCGACATCACGCCCGATCACGCCGTCAGCCGCATCACCATCGTCACCTCCGGCTCGCCGGAGGTGATCGACCAGATCATCGCCCAGCTCGACCGGCTGGTGAACGTCCACAAGGTGACGGACCTTTCCGAGCTCGGCCCGCACGTCGAGCGCGAGCTGGCGCTGGTCAAGGTCGTCGGCAGCGGCGATCACCGCATCGAGGCGCTGCGCCTCGCCGAGGTGTACCGCGCCCGCGTGGTCGACGCGACGACGACGAGCTTCGTGTTCGAGGTGACCGGCGGGATCGAGAAGATCGACAAGTTCCTCGAGCTGATGCGCGAGGTCGGCCTGGTGGAGGTCGCCCGCACGGGTATTGCGGCGATCGCGAGGGGAAAAGAAGCGGCGTGACGCCAAAACCCCTCTCCCCGTCCGGGAGAGGGAGGGGCCCGCCGCGACGCGGCGGGAGGATGAGGGCACGTTGGGCCCAATCCTCCATGCCCTCACCAACTCCGACTGGGGCCGCTACGCGCCCCAAGTCTTCGTATCCTCTCCCCGCCAGGGAGAGGAGAAGTGCAAAAGGAAGAGCGAATGCGGGTTTATTACGATCGTGACGCCGACATCGGCCTCATCAAGACCAAGAAGATCGCCATCGTCGGCTATGGCAGCCAGGGCCACGCCCATGCCCAGAATCTCCGCGATTCGGGCGTGAGCGACGTCGCGATCGCGCTGCGTCCCGGCTCGGCCACCGCAAAGAAGGCGGAGGATGCCGGCTTCAAGGTGCTGTCCAACGCCGAGGCGGCGGCCTGGGCGGACATCATCATGATCCTGGCGCCGGACGAGCATCAGGCGGCGATCTACAATGACGATCTCGCCCCCAACCTGAAGCCGGGCGCCGCGATCGCCTTCGCGCACGGCCTCAACGTCCATTTCGGCCTGATCGAGCCGAAGGCGGACATCGACGTGTTCATGATCGCGCCCAAGGGCCCGGGCCACACGGTGCGCTCGGAATATCAGCGCGGCGGCGGCGTGCCCTGCCTGATCGCGATCGCGCAGGACGCCTCCGGCAACGCGCACGACATCGCCCTCTCCTACGCCTCCGCGATCGGCGGCGGCCGCTCGGGCGTGATCGAGACGACCTTCAAGGAAGAGTGCGAGACCGATCTGTTCGGCGAGCAGGCGGTGCTCTGCGGCGGCCTCAGCCACCTGATCATGGCCGGGTTCGAGACGCTGGTCGAGGCCGGCTACGCCCCCGAGATGGCCTATTTCGAATGCCTCCACGAGGTGAAGCTGATCGTCGACCTCATGTATGAGGGCGGGATCGCCAACATGCGCTATTCGATCAGCAACACCGCCGAATATGGCGATTATCACACCGGTCCGCGCGTGATCACCGAGGAGACCAAGGCCGAGATGAAGCGCGTGCTGGCCGATATCCAGCAGGGCCGCTTCGTCCAGCGCTTCGTGCTCGACAACCGCGCCGGCAACCCCGAGCTGAAGGCGGCCCGCAAGCTGCAGAATGCGCATCCGATCGAGAAGGTCGGCGCCGAGCTGCGCGCGATGATGCCCTGGATCGCCAAGAACAAGCTGGTCGACAAGGCCAAGAACTGAGGCGTTTTTCCGTCATCCCGGCTGAGGCCGGGATGACGGCTATCTCACCGCGGCAAAGCAGTCCCGCAGCTCCTGCACGAACAGCGCGGGCTGCTCCCACGCGGCGAAATGGCCGCCGCGATCGAGCGCGTTGTAATGGATGAGGTTGGACGCGACCTGCTCCATCCAGCGCCGCGAGGCGCGCATGATGTCGCGCGGGAACACGCTGACGCCCATCGGCATGTCGATCGTCGCGCCGCCGAAGCTGCGGTAGCTCTCCCAATAGAGCCGGGCGGATGAGGCGCCCGTCGCGGGCAACCAGTAGAGCATGATGTTGTCGAGCATCTCGTCGAGGCCGAGCGCGTCCTCGGGCTCGCCGCGATTGTCCGTCCAGGCCCACATCTTCTCGTAGATCCAGGCCGCCTGCCCCACCGGCGAATCGGTGAGGCCGTAGCCGAGCGTCTGCGGCCGCGTCGATTGCTGCTTCGAATAGCCCGAATCCCAGTCGAAATAGTGTTTCAGCGAGGCCTGCGCCGCCTGCTCCTCGGGCGTCGCGTCGGGAAACATCTGCTGCACGGCCGAGGGCACGACGCACATGTTGAGATGGATCGCCGCGCACCCCTCCGGCTTCATCGCGCCGATCGCCATCGTCACCGCCGAGCCCCAATCGCCGCCCTGCGCCACCCAGCGGCCATAGCCCAGCCGCTTCGTCAGCACCGCCCAGGCGCGGGCGATGCGCGGCACGTCCCAGCCCGTCCCGCTCGGCTTGTCGGAAAATCCGTAGCCGGGAAGCGAGGGGATGACGAGGTGGAAGGCGTCGGCGGCATCGCCGCCATGCGCGGTCGGATCGGTGAGCGGCCCGATCGTCTTCAGGAACTCGATCACCGAGCCCGGCCAGCCATGGGTGAGGAGCAGCGGCATCGCATCGGCATGGGGCGAACGGACATGCAGGAAATGGATGCGCAGCCCGTCGATCTCGGTGCGGAACTGGCCGAGCGCGTTGAGCCGGCTCTCGCAGGCGCGCCAATCGTAGCGATGCCGCCAATGCTCGCACAGCGCCCGCACCTTGGCGAGCGGCGCGCCCTGCGTCCAATCGTCCACCGTCTCGCGCTCCGGCCAGCGCGCCTGATCCAGCCGGCGGTGGAGATCGTCCAGGTCGGATTGCGGCACGGCGAGAGTGAAAGGCATGACGGCGTCGTTCATGGCAGCCCCCTCCGATGCTGTTGCCCATTCATCGCGCGCCAAGGGCGAGGACGCAACGGTCCGTCTTGGTGAAGAAACGATGGCTTTCCGTTTCGGGACCTTGAATGGAAGCGGCGCCTCGTTAGCGTGACGGGCGCTGACATACTTCGGGAGAGAGACTCATGCGCAAGATCATCGCCGCGTCCGTTCTTTTCGCCGCCGCCATTCCGGTGCTGGCGCAGATGCCGACCACGCCACCGGGCGCGAAGGACAAGAGCCGCGTCACCGCCGGCACCTATACCGTCGATCCGCACCACACCCAGATCCTGTTCAAGGTCAACCACCTCGGCTTCAACGACTATTTCGGGATCTTCGGCAACGCCACCGGCAGCCTCACCATTGATCCCGCCCGCCCCGCCGCCGCCAAGGTGGAGATCAGCGTTCCGCTCTCCGGCCTGGTGACGACCAGCACCGCGCTCACCGAGCATCTGATGAAGCCCGAATTCTTCGACAGCGCCAAGTTCGCGAACGCGACCTTCAAGTCGACCGGCGTGGTCGTCGGCAAGGACGGCGACGAGGCGAAGATCAGCGGCGATCTCACCATCAAGGGCGTGACCAGGCCGGTGGTTCTGGACGCCGAGTTCGAAGGCGCGGGCATCATGCCCAATCCCGCCGGCAAGCGGCAGACCATCGGCTTCTCGGCGGAGACGACGATCAAGCGCAGCGATTTCGGCGTCAGCTACGGCATTCCGCTGGTGCCGGACGAGGTGCCGCTCAAGATCACCGTCGCCTTCGAACGGCCGGCGGCCTGATCGCGGAGCCCTCTCCCGGCCGCGGGAGAGGGCTTCTGCGGCCGTGCCTGTCAACGGGGATGGACTTGCCTGCCCGTCCTGGAGTATGTCGCCGCGCATGATGCCCCGTCGCGGCCTTCTCCTGCTTCGACTTACGCGCCCTTAGGCGCGCGTTTCCGCTTGGGCTCGATCGAGCCGCAAAGCCACGGCGTCTAAGGGGTAACATCCGCCCGAACAGACAACCCTGCACAGGAGCAGGCACCCGTGACCGACACCATTCTGATCTTCGACACCACCTTACGCGACGGCGAGCAGTCCCCCGGCTGCTCGATGAACCTGGAAGAAAAGCTCCAGGTCGCCGCCCAGCTCGAGGCGATGGGCGTGGACATCATCGAGGCCGGCTTCGCCATCGCCTCCGCCGGCGATTTCGAGGCGGTGAGCGAAGTCGCCAAGCAAAGCAAGCGCGCGACCATCGCCAGCCTCGCCCGCGCCGCGAGCGCGGACATCGAACGGGCATGGGAAGCGGTCAGGCATGCCGAGCGGCCCCGCATCCACACCTTCATCGCCACCTCCCCCCTCCACATGCGCGTCAAGCTGAACAAGACGCCCGACGAGGTGATCGAGGCGATCGAGCGCACCGTCACCCTCGCCCGCAACCTCTGCCCGGACGTCGAATGGTCCGCCGAGGATGCGACGCGCACCGATCCCGATTTCCTGGCGCGCGCGGTGGAGACCGCGATTGCGGCGGGCGCGCGCACGATCAACCTGCCGGACACGGTGGGCTATGCGACGCCGGAAACCTATGGCGCGATGTTCCGCGACATCGTCAATCGCGTGCCCAATGCCGACAAGGCGATCTTCTCCACCCACTGCCACAATGATCTCGGCCTCGCCGTCGCCAACACGCTGGCCGCGATCATGGCCGGCGCCCGCCAGGTGGAATCGACGATCAACGGCATCGGCGAGCGGGCGGGCAACGCCGCGGTCGAGGAGATCGCGATGGCGCTCAAGGTGCGCCATGACGTGATGCCGATGCGCACCAACATCGTCTCCACCGAGATCACCCGCGCCAGCCGGCTGGTCTCCGGCATCACCGGCTTCCAGGTGCAGCCCAACAAGGCGATCGTCGGCGCCAACGCCTTCGCGCACGAGAGCGGCATCCACCAGGACGGGATGATCAAGGATTCCTCGACCTACGAGATCATGACGCCGGAAAGCGTCGGCCTCGCCCAGTCGAGCCTGGTGATGGGCAAGCATTCGGGCCGCGCGGCCTTCCGCCAGAAGCTCGAGGAGCTGGGCTACAATCTCGGCGACAACGCCTTCCAGGATGCGTTCAGCCGGTTCAAGAGCCTCGCCGACGCCAAGAAGGCGGTCTATGACGAGGATATCGTGGCGCTCGTCGACGACGAGGTGCTGCGCGGCCATGACCGGATCCAGGTCAAGGAGGTCGAGATCTATTGCGGCTCCAACGGCCCGCAGCGCGCGATCCTGACGCTCGACGTCGATGGCGAGGAGAAGACGGTCACCTCGCGCGGCAACGGCCCGGTCGATGCGCTGTTCAAGGCGATCCGCATGATCGTGCCGCATGACGACACGGTGATGGAGCGCTACGAGGTTCATGCCGTCACCGGCGGCACCGACGCACAGGCCGAGGTCTCCGTGCTGCTCGCCGAGGACGGCCGCACCACGCGCGGCCGCGGCGCGCATCAGGACACCATGGTGGCCAGCGCCAAGGCCTATGTGAACGCGCTCAACAAGCTGATGGTGAAGCGCGGCCGCGCGCCGGTCGATCAGGTCGCGGCGGGCTGAGCCGCGCCACCTCGCGCTGCCGTCCTACCGGTCGCGGTAGGAGGGCAGCGCGAGGCCGGTCACGATCGCCACGGCGCGCAGCGTGAAGCCGGCGAGGCCGCCGATCCCTGCGGCGAGCATCAGCGGCACGCCGAGCAGCGTCAGCCCGACGAACAGGCCGGAGGCGAGCGCGGCCGCGGTGACATAGAGCTCCGGCCGCAGCAGGATCGACGGCTCTTGCGCCAGCACGTCGCGGATGATGCCGCCCATGCAGGCGGTGATGATCCCCATCGCCGCGGCCGGAAGCGGCGGTATGCCGAGCTGCAGCGCCTTCGATGCCCCGAACACCGCATAGGCGGCGAGCCCGGCCGCATCGAACCAGTCGAGCGAGCGCGCATGCCACCAGGCGCGCGGCGTCAGCCACACCAGCGCCGCGACGACGAGGCAGGTGGCGAGCACGCGCCAGTCGTGCATCCACACCACCGGCACGCCGATCAGCAGGTCGCGCACCGTGCCGCCGCCGGTGCCGGTGACGGCCGCGAAGAAGGCGAAGGTGACCGGCGTCTGCTCGCGCCGAGCCGCCGCGAGCGCGCCCGACGCGGCGAACACGGCGATGCCGGCGAGGTCGAGCAACGGCATCACCGTCGCGCCCCATTCCACGAAATGCGCTGCGCTCATCCGCGCGGCATAATCGGATCAGCCGTAATTGGCCACGCACGCCTTGAGCACGGCCACCGGCGGACCGAGCTTCACCGCCTCGCTCAGCGCCTTGCGCCGCTCGCTCTGCTTGGCGTCGGCGGAGCGGATGCCGCGCTTGGCGAGCAGCGCGGCGATCCGCGGGTCGAGCTTGCCCTTGAGCTTGAAATAGGTCGACAATTCGTCGCTGTAGCTCTGCTGGCGCGCCATCGCGCTGTTGAGGAAATCGGCAAGCATGAAGCAGCCCAGCTCCGCCTTCAGCGGATCGCCGGGCAGCTTCGGATCCTTCACCTGGGTCGCGGGATAGGCCTCGGCGCAGGGCTGGACGAGCCCCTGCCACTTGGCGCCCGTCACCGAATCCGCCACCTCGCCCATCCGCTTGACCACCGCCGCCGCCTTGTCCTGCGCGAATTCGGGCGTCTCCGCGCCGGCGAGCATCGCATAGTGGAGTACGTCGCCCTGCTGCTCGAGCGTCAAGGGCGCAGAGACATTGCTCGTCCCGGCCCGCGCTGCGGTGGCGCTGACCGCCGCGCAGGTCGCCGCACGATCGACGCTGTCATCGGGCAGGCTGAGCTTGGCCTTGCCGCAGGCAGCGACCATCGCCAGCGCGGGCAAGGCAAGCAGGACAAGGGCACGCATATGATATGCTCACGTAATGATCTATGGAGCATATACCGGCGAGCCGGGGTCGGAGTTCCACCGCACCTCGCAGCTAAAGCGGAAGGGCAGGAATCTCGGCTCAGACAAAGCATCCTATTCGGCTATCGGATAATTACCACGCCCGATTCCCGCATGGATTGCCAGTTACGATGTCGCAACCTAGGGCCGGGACTCATAACCACCATGTGATGGCGGCGGCGAGGTGGATGCTGCCGAGGAAGACATCGGCGCGGCGGTCATATCGGGTAGCGATGCGGCGGCAGTCCTTGAGGCGACAGAACATGCGCTCGATGGCGTTTCGGCCCTTGTAGAGGACGCGGCTGAAGCAGGATTTCCA
>Ga0180222_1000219_pt1 | contig 97559 bp, 90 predicted proteins | sample eDN5th37CKraftOP_FD_151336 | JGI IMG/M metagenome (GOLD analysis project Ga0180222, IMG submission 151336) | Enriched Organic Plus compost microbial communities from Emeryville, California, USA - eDNA 5th pass 37_C Kraft OP (version 2) (version 2) ... | reverse complement strand
CGGTGGCGGGAACGCCGGCACCGGCCCGAGCACACTCATCGGTGCCGAGTCGCCCGCCGGTTGGGCACCGGCCAGCGCAGCGGCGCCTGTGGCACCCGCGAAAAGCGCGCCCCCCAACAGAACTCCGCCCAACAGTCGTCGCCCCGGTAAATGTCGTGCCATGACGTACATCCTTCGGTCGTTGCGTATCCCCCCGATTTCTCGAGACTATCTAATTAGTCAGCCTAGGAGGAACCTGTGAAACCCTATGCACAGCTGACGCTTAAGTTCACACAGCCGGCGCTCATGGGTCCCACCGTTCCCGAATGTGAATCCACAGCGAATCTTTCGCCGATTTTTCGCTGACGTTTCACACTCGAGGAGTTGTCGGTGCCTTACGGCACACTCCCCGCATGGGGGATCCAGTCATCGGCACCGAAGCCGTCGCCGCAGGTTTCGCGACGCCCTATCAGCTCCGTAGCCGGTACTGGCCGGTGTACCCGGGCATCTACGTACCGAAGGACACCCAACCCACGGCAGCGCTGCGGGCAAAGGCCGCGTGGTTGTGGTCGGATCGGCGCGCGGTGCTGGCGGGTCGTTCGGCGTCGGCGCTGCACCGTTCGAGGTGGCTCGATCCACGTGCACCCGCCGAACTGATCCACGACAACCGCCGTCCACCATGTGGGATAAAGACGTGGCTGGATCGATTCGAGGACGACGAGATCACCGTCGTCGACGGGATGCGCGTGACGACGCCGGCGCGCACGGCGCTGGACCTGGCCTGCCGGTACCCGCTCGATACCGCCGTGACGCTGATCGACGCGCTCGCCAACGCCACCCGGCTCAAGATGGCCGACGTCGAACTGCTCGTGGACCGGTATCGGGGCCGGCGAGGCATCAAGAACGCACGCCACGTGCTCGACCTGGTCGATGGCGGCGCCGAGTCACCCCGCGAGACGTGGCTGCGGTTGGAGGTGATCCGCGGCGGCTTCCCGCGTCCACAGACCCAGATCCCGGTTCACGACGAATACGGGGTGCTGGTCGGGGTTTTCGACATGGGCTGGGAGGACGCCATGGTCGGCCTCGACTACGAGGGCGACCAGCACCGGACCGACCGGCGACGGTTCAACCGCGACATCCACAAGTCCGAGGACGTCAGACGGTTGGGCTGGACCCACATCCGGGTGACCGCTCAGGACGGCGAAGCCGACATCCTCAAGCGCATCGAGGCGGCAGGTGTTCCGCGCGGTCCGCGAGTGTGAAACGTCAGCGAAGAATCGGGCGAGAATTCGCTGAGGTTTCACACTCGCGGGCCTGAGACCGGCGGCGAGACTTACACCAGCACAGGCGCACTCGGTGTGAACACCACGGGCATCGACTCGGGTCCGCTGACGAAGTTGGCGGGCCGCAACGGCACCGGGGCGTCGTCGGCGAGACGCAGGTCGGGCAGTCTGCGGAGCACACGCTCGGTCATGAGCCTGAGCTCGAGGCGCGCCAGCTGATTGCCCAGGCAGAAGTGGGTGCCGAAGCCGAAGGCCACGTGGCTGTTGGGATTTCGGTCGATGCGGAAGTTGTCCGGATCGCCGAAGACGGACTCGTCGAAGTTGGCCGACTCGAACATCAGCATGATCTTCTCGCCCGCACGCAGCTCGGTGCCGTGGAACACCGTGTCGGCGGTCAGGGTCCGGCACATGTTCTTCACCGGTGAGGTCCACCGCAGCATCTCCTCGATCGCCCCAGGCAGCAGATCGACGTCGGCGACCAGCGCATCCCACTGATCCCGGTGGCGCAGAAGCTGTTCGGTGCCGCCCGACAGCGTGTGCCGGGTGGTCTCGTCGCCACCGATGAGGATCAGCAGCGTCTCGAAGACGATCTCGTCGTCGCTCATGCGCTGGCCCTCGACCTCGGAGTTGACCAGCACCGAGAAGAGGTCGTCGGTGGGCTCGGCGCGGCGCTTGGTGATGACGTCCTTGGTGAACTCGGTGTACGCCGCGAAGGTGTCCATGAGTTTCTGGATCGCCGCTTCGTCGACGTGCGACGAGAGCCCGCACACCAGGTCGTCGGACCACTTCAGCAGCATGTCCCGCTCGGTGGGCAGCACCCCGAGCATGTCGCCGATCACCGCCATGGGCAGCGGTGCGGCGATGTCGCGCACGAAGTCGCACTCGCCGCGTTCGCACACCGCGTCGATCAGGGTGTCGCACAACCGGCCGATGGAATCCACCTTGTCCATGACGCGCTTGCGGGTGAAGCCGGCGTTGACGAGCTTGCGCCGCAACAGATGTTGCGGGTCGTCCATGTCGATCATGTAGGGCATGCCCGGCTGATCGGGCCGGATGCCGCCGGTCGACGAGAACAGTTCGGGGTTGCGTTCGGCGTCGAGCACGGCCTGATACGTCGTCGCGGCCGCGAGCCCGTTGCGGTCACGGAACACCGGTTCGTTGGCCCGCATCCAGCGGTAGGCCTCGCGCGCCCCGCCGTCGGCGTAGAACATGCCGTTGGCCAGGTCCACGTCGGGCCTGGTGAGCATCTGCGTCATGAGATCACCTCAGCCTCACCGAAAGTCATCTGCACGTTGGCCGCCGAACTCGACACGAGCGCCCGCTTCGGCAGCCCCAGCGATGCCAGTTCGGCCGCGTAGGGGTGATCGCCGAGCCGCAGGCGCACGCCCCCGAACCGGTAGCGCACGCCCGACAAACGCATCTGGCCTTCGGTCCGGCGCGTGACGCCGTCGAGGTGCGAGTAGGTGGGATGCACCTGCGGACGCGACGTGAACACCGGCGGAACCGGGATGCCCGGCCGGAACTCCATGCCGACGGCGAACTTTCCACCGATGCTGACGTCGAACCCGAACTGCCTGGCCTCACGAACGGTGAAGTCCGCCATGACCTTCGGGTAGCCCCAGATCGTGCGGCCGGCCTCCAGCGTGAAGGACTGGTCTACCGGCAGGTGGTGGATGTACGCCCCCGCCGACTGCAGTGCGCGAAGGCCCGTCGCGGTCGACCCCGGCGGGTTCACCATGACGTTGGTGCCGTACTCGAGGTACTCGCCGAGGTCGCCGTCGACGTAGCGCATCAGCATGAGGATGACCATCGCGCGCCCCGGCCGGTAGCGGCACACCTGCAGTCCGCTGTGGTCGATCATGCGCTGGGCGGCGTCGGCGTCCACCGAGAACATCGCCATGTGCTGGTCTGCGGTGCGGATACGCACCGGCATGGTCACCGTGTTGCCGGCGATGGTGTGCTGCGTCACATGCCAAATCTAGAACGCGTTCTAGACACTTTGCAAGAAGTGTCTACAGCAGCGCGGCGAGTTCGCGGATGTGCTCGGGGCTGCGGCCCGAAACCACCATGGTGGTGACCCCCGCGGCCTCCCACACCTTGATCTGTTCGCGCACGTAGGAGACGTCGCCGACGATCGCGGCGTCGTCGACCACCTCGTCGGGGATCACCTTGGCGGCCTCGTCCTTGCGGCCCGAGCGGAACAGCTTCGTCACCTCGTCGACCACGTCGCCGTAGCCCATGCGGCGGTAGACGTCGGCGTGGAAGTTGGTGTCCTCGGCACCCATGCCGCCCATGTACAGCGCGAGGTAGGGCTTCATCGCCGCGAACGCCGCGGCCCGGTCCTCGGTGATGACGATGTTGGCGGTCGCGCAGATCTCGAACGTCTCGCGCGTGCGACGCGCGCCGGGCCGCGCGAAGCCCTCGTCGAGCCACGCGTTGTAGGTGTCGGCCATGCGCGGTGTGTAGAAGATCGGCAGCCAGCCGTCGCAGATCTCGGCGGCCAGCGCGACGTTCTTGGGGCCCTCGGCCCCGAGCATGATCGGGATGTCCGCGCGCAGCGGATGCGTGATGGGCTTGAGCGGCTTGCCCAGTCCGGTCGTGCCCTCGCCGGTCAGCGGCAACGGATAGTGCGGACCATCGCTGGTCACCGGGGCCTCGCGGGCCCACACCTGCCGGATGATGTCGATGTACTCGCGCGTGCGGGCCAGTGGCTTGGGGAACTTCTGCCCGTACCAGCCCTCGACCACCTGCGGCCCGGACACGCCCAGGCCCAGGATGTGGCGGCCGCCCGAGAGGTGGTCGAGCGTCAGCGACGCCATGGCACACGCCGTGGGAGTGCGCGCGGACATCTGCACCACCGACGTGCCCAGCCGCAGCCGCTCGGTCTCGCGTCCCCACCACGCCAGCGGTGTGAACGCGTCCGAACCCCACGCCTCGGCGGTGAACACGGTGTCGAAACCGGCATCCTCGGCCGCGGCCACCAACTCCGCATGGTTGCTCGGCGGCTGCGCTGCCCAATATCCGAGTTGCAAACCCAACTTCATTCCGGCCGCCCTCCCTGGCTTCTTGCCACGATTCTTAGAACCTGTTCTACTCGATGTGTGACAGCCAGCCAAAGCCGCCCGGCCTCGACAGATCACCGTGAGCCGCCACTTTCAGCGCCACTCAAACTGTCTTTCGACTACACCCGTTCAGTCGGGCCCTTGCTCAGTCAGTTCTTCACCGCGCTTCGTGACCGCCGCATCGTCGGCGTCCGCGGATCCGATGGACGGGTGCATGTGCCACCCGCCGAGTATGACCCGGTCACCTACGAACCATTGACCGAGGTCGTGCCGGTGGCCGGCGTCGGGACCGTCGTGTCCTGGACGTGGCAGCCCGAGCCGCTGGAGGGGCAGCCACTCGACCGGCCGTTCGCGTGGGCGCTGATCAAGCTCGACGGTGCCGACACCCCTTTGCTGCATGCCGTTGCGGCCGAAGAGGGTTCGGTGAGCACCGGCATGCGGGTGCACGCGCACTGGGTCGACGAGCCTGCGGGCGCGATCACCGACATCGCGTACTTCCTGCCGGGCGACACCCCGGAACCCGTTGCCGACGCGCCCGCCGACGAGCGTGATCCGGTGACGATGCTGGTGGTGCCGTCGAGCATCGAGATCCAGCACTCGGCCTCGCTGCCCGAGAGCACCTACCTGCGCAGCCTGCGCCAGGGCAAGCTGGTCGGCGCCCGCACGGTGGGCCCGAACGGCGAGAAGGGCAAGGTCTACTTCCCGCCCAAGGAGGCCGATCCGGCCACGGGCCTTGAGCTCAACGAGTTCGTCGAACTGCCCGACAAGGGCACGGTGACGACGTTCGCGATCATCAACATCCCGTTCGCGGGGCAGCGCATCAAGCCGCCGTACGTCGCGGCGTACGTGCTGCTGGACGGCGCCGACATCCCGTTCTTGCACCTGGTCACCGACATCGAGGCGTCCGAGGTCCGCATGGGCATGCGCGTCGAGGCGGTGTGGAAGCCCAAGGACGAGTGGGGCCTGGGCATCGACAACATCTCGCATTTCCGGCCGACGGGTGAGCCCGACGCCGACTACGACAGCTACAAGCACCACCTGTAAAGGGAAAAGATGACCGCACCCTCGGGTAGACAAGTCGCGGTGGTCGGCTTCGCACATGCCCCGCATGTCCGCCGCACCGACGGCACCACCAACGGCGTCGAGATGTTGATGCCGTGCTTCCACCAGCTGTACGACGAGCTGGGCCTTCAGCAGAGCGACATCGGCTTCTGGTGCTCCGGGTCCTCGGATTACCTTGCCGGACGCGCATTCTCGTTCATCTCGGCGATCGACTCGATCGGCGCCGTACCGCCGATCAACGAGTCCCACGTCGAGATGGACGGCGCGTGGGCGTTGTACGAGGCCTACATCAAGATCCTGACCGGCGAGGTCGACACCGCGCTGGTGTACGGCTTCGGCAAGTCGTCGGCCGGTGTGCTGCGGCGCGTGCTCGCACTGCAGACCGATCCGTACTCGGTGGCCCCGCTGTGGCCCGATGCGGTCTCGATGGCGGGTCTGCAGGCCCGGTTCGGGCTCGATGCGGGCAAGTGGACGGCCGAGCAGATGGCGCAGGTGGCGCTCGACGCGTTCGCCGCGGGCGGGCGCACGGATTCGGTGAAGCCGGCCAAGAGCATCGATGAACTGCTCGAACGCCCCTTCTTCGCCGATCCACTGCGACGCCACGACATCGCACCCATCACCGACGGCGCGGCGGCGATCGTGCTGGCCGCGGGCGACCGGGCGCGTGAGCTGCGCGAGAACCCAGCCTGGATCACCGGCATCGAACACCGCATCGACACCCCGGTGCTCGGCGCGCGGGATCTGACGACCTCGCCGTCCACCGCGGCCTCGGCGGCCGCGGCCACGGGCGGGGACACCGCGTCCATCGAGGTGGCCGAGATCCACGCACCGTTCACCCACCAGCACCTGATCCTCACCGAGGCCATCGGCCTTGGCGGTTCGACGAAGATCAACCCGTCGGGCGGGGCGCTGGCCGCCAACCCGATGTTCTCGGCAGGCCTGGAGCGCATCGGTTTCGCCGCACGGCACATCTTCGACGGTTCGGCGGGCCGGGTGCTCGCCCACGCCACCAGTGGGCCTGCGCTGCAACAGAACCTGGTCGCCGTCTTGGAAGGGAAGAACTGATGGCCGTCAATGCCGCCGTTCTGGGCACGGGCCAGACGAAGTACGTCGCCAAGCGCACCGACGTCTCGATGAACGGCCTGGTGCGCGAGGCCATCGACCGCGCGCTCGCCGATTCGGGTTCGACGATGGCCGACATCGACGCCGTGGTCGTCGGCAAGGCGCCGGACTTCTTCGAGGGCGTGATGATGCCCGAGCTGTTCATGGCCGATGCCGTGGGTGCGACGGGCAAGCCGCTGATCCGCGTGCACACCGCGGGTTCGGTCGGCGGGTCGACGGCCATCGTCGCGGCGAGCCTGGTGAAATCCGGCAGGTACCGCCGCGTGCTCACCATGGCGTGGGAGAAGCAGTCCGAGTCGAATGCCATGTGGGCGTTGAGCATTCCGGTGCCGTTCACCAAGCCCGTGGGCGCGGGCGCCGGCGGGTACTTCGCACCGCACGTGCGGGCCTACATCCGCCGCTCGGGCGCGCCGACGCACATCGGCGCGATGGTCGCGGTCAAGGACCGGCTCAACGGGGCCAAGAACCCGCTGGCACACCTGCATCAGCCCGACATCACGCTCGAGAAGGTGCTGAGCTCGCAGATGCTGTGGGATCCGATCCGGTTCGACGAGACGTGCCCGTCGTCCGACGGTGCGTGCGCGATGGTGATCGGTGACGAACCGATCGCGGATGCCCGTGTGGCCGAGGGGCATCCGGTGGCGTGGATCCACGCGACCGCGCTGCGCACTGAACCGTTGGCGTACGCGGGGCGCGATCAGGTGAACCCGCAGGCCGGCCGCGACGCCGCCAAGGCGCTGTGGCGTGACGCGGGCATCACCAGCCCGATCGACGAGATCGACGTCGCCGAGGTGTACGTGCCGTTCTCGTGGTTCGAGCCCATGTGGCTGGAGAACCTGGGCTTCGCTCCCGAGGGCGAGGGCTGGAAGCTCACCGAGGCAGGCGAGACCGCGATCGGTGGACGCATCCCGTTCAACCCGTCGGGTGGTGTGCTGAGCTCCAATCCGATCGGCGCGTCGGGCATGATCCGCTTCGCCGAGTCGGCCATCCAGGTGATGGGCAAGGCCGGCGAGCATCAGGTGCAGGGCGCCCGCAAGGCCCTCGGCCACGCATACGGCGGTGGTTCGCAGTACTTCTCCATGTGGGTTGTGTCTTCGGACAAGCCCGCAGCCAAGCCCTGATATCTCCCCCGAAACGGCATTCCGGCAGGCAAAGTGCGAGTGCACGCCTGCCGGAATGCCGTTTCGGCGCGTGAGAGGTGACGCTCGGCGCACGCGGGCCACCCTCGGGCGCGACGAAAGGCGGGCATCGGCGGCGCCGCGTACCCTGATCAGTAACTATGTCGCCCACGACGGTCCCCCGCCTCAGACTTCTGCTCACCACCGGCCTTGCGGCTGCTGTCGTCGCGACGGCGGCCGGCTGCCAGGACGCGCAACTGACCGCGGATCCGGCCACGGGCAAGGCGCCGGCGGCCTCGTCGTCGGCCGCCACCAGTTCACCCCAGGCCAAGGCCTCCGACTACAGCCATCTGTTGCTGCAGGCCGAGGACATCAGCATCCCGCCCAACACCTTCACCAGGCGGTCCACCAAGGTCAACCCGGACGGCCAGGACGGCGCCAGCGCGCTCTACGTCAACGCCGACGACACCAGGGCCATCGCCGACACGATCCTGATCTATCCGGACGTCGCGACGGCGACCGCGACACTGCAGCAGGCCGTGGGCGCCATCAACACCATGGTCGAGGGCGGCACTCCTCAGCCGCACCCCGTCGGCACGAACGGCACGGTGATCTCCGGGACGGCTCCCGACGGCTCCAAGGCGGTCACGCTGTTGATGTTCACGCAGGGCCGGGCGCTGGTGCGGTTGGAGTTCGACAGCGCCATCGAGGACCCGGTCACCGAGCAGACCGTGACCGCCATCGGCCGGATGCAGCAGATCGCGCTGCGGATCGGCCTGCCCGAGCGGGAGTAACCGTCCACGAGTCCGGGTATGCCGCAGGTCACGCGTCCCTCGTTGCACTATCGGACGAGAAAACTGTAACGTGTTCTAGTTAGAAGCAACGGACTGGAGGCGTCATGGCTACCGAGACTGTCGGGATCCGCGAAATCGACACCGGCGCGCTGCCGGATCGGTACGCGCGAGGCTGGCACTGCCTTGGACCGGTGAAGAACTTCTCGGACGGCAAGCCGCACAGCGTCAACATCTTCGGCACCAAGCTCGTGGTGTTCGCGGACTCCAAGGGCGAGCTCAACGTCCTCGACGCGTACTGCCGCCACATGGGCGGTGACCTGTCGAAGGGCACCGTCAAGGGCGACGAGGTCGCGTGCCCGTTCCACGACTGGCGCTGGGGCGGCGACGGCAAGTGCAAGCTCGTGCCGTACGCCAAGCGCACCCCCCGCCTGGCCCGCACCCGGTCCTGGCACACCGACGTGCGCGGCGGCCTGCTGTTCGTGTGGCACGACCACGAGGGCAACCCGCCGCAGCCCGAGGTGCGCATCCCCGAGATCCCCGAGTGGCACAGCGGTGAGTGGACCGACTGGAAGTGGAACTCGATGCTGATCGAGGGCAGCAACTGCCGCGAGATCATCGACAACGTCACCGACATGGCCCACTTCTTCTACATCCACTTCGGGCTGCCGACGTACTTCAAGAACGTCTTCGAGGGCCACATCGCCAGCCAGTACCTGCACAACGTGGGCCGGCCCGATGTCAACGACCTCGGCACGGCCTACGGCGAGGCCAAGCTGGACTCCGAGGCGTCGTACTTCGGCCCGTCGTTCATGATCAACTGGCTGCACAACACCTACGGCGAGTTCAAGGCCGAGTCGATCCTGATCAACTGCCACTACCCCGTGACGCAGGATTCGTTCGTGCTGCAGTGGGGTGTGATCGTCGAGAAGCCCAAGGGGCTGGACGACGCGACCACCGAGAAGCTCGCCGACGCCTTCACCGAGGGTGTCAGCAAGGGCTTCCTGCAGGACGTCGAGATCTGGAAGCACAAGACCCGCATCGACAATCCGCTGCTGGTCGAGGAGGACGGCGCGGTGTACCAGATGCGGCGCTGGTACCAGCAGTTCTACGTCGACGTCGCCGACATCACGCCGGACATGACCGACCGGTTCGAGATGGAGGTCGACACCACGGCCGCGGTCGAGAAGTGGAACATCGAGGTTCAGGAGAACCTGAAGGCCCAGGCCGAAGCCGAGAAGGCGGAGCAGTCGAGCTGATGCCGGCACGCAACGAGCAGGGCCGCACCCAGACACCGGATGTCGGTGATCTGGCCCGCTCGATGCTGTTGCTGCACGGCATCCACGACGACGACGATCATCCGGCCGGCAATCAGCCGGGCACCGGAAGTTGGTCCAAGGCACCGAATTTCGCGTCCGATCCGCAACGCGCGGCAGCCGTTCGCGAGGCCAGCCTGCGTGACCGGGAACGCTACCTGACCTCGGGGCTGGTGTCGGTGGACTGCCGGCACTGCCACGTGTCGGTGCAGGTGAAGAAGCTCGGTCCCACGCACACCGCGGTGCAGTGGAACTCCGAGGCGACGCAACGCTGCGCGGTGTTCAACGAGATCCGTGCCGCCGGTGGCGATCCCGCACGTACGCCGTCGTGCCCGCGGCTGTCCGACAGCATCCGGCATGCCGTCGCCGAGGGCGTCCTCGAAGAGTCCTCGACGGCCCCGGCGCCCGGCGACGGTTAGCTTTCCCGCACCTTGGCCAGTGCAGATGCACGTTCGGTCAGGAACTTTCGCAATGTGTCCTTCTGCGCCTCGATCTCGTCGGCGCTCAGCCCGTCGGTGACGGGCACGGTCTCGGCGATCGAATCCAGCAGCGCCAGGGCCTGTCCGTCGGCGTAGATCTGGTCGTACAGCTCCCAGTACGCCTTGTCGTAGACCTCGGTGAACGCCGGTGACGCCAGGAACCGTTCCTTGAGAATGTTGCCGCCCAACTCCTTGCCGGGCGGCGGGCCCATGCCGGTGGGAAGTTGGAAGCCCGACGGCGGCTTGAACTCCATGGGATCGCGCGGCCCGAGCTTCACGTCGCCCATCATCGTGGCGAGGTTCAGGTCCCACGACACCACCGTGAACTTCTTGGTGCCCAGGTCGTACCACAGGTAGTAGTTCTGCCCGGGTCCGGCCATGTCGTCGCCGTTGATCAACAGGTTCTGCGTCGCGACGTAGCGCGCGAACGATTCCACGTCGATCCAGTCACCCAGCGACCGGGCGAATTCCTCGTCGTCGGCGCTGTCGAGCCACTTCAGGAAGTTGATGAGCGGCTGCAGGTTTCCGGTGTCGACGGTGTTGATCTGCTTGAACTGATCGGCGTAGGCCGACTGGTCGGGGCCGGCGTACTCGAGCCGCGATTTGGCGCGCGCCTTGTACAGGTAGCCGTCGGAGTCGAACACCGTGCTCGCGTAGTTCTCGTCGGGGTGCTCGAGCAGCAGGCGCGTCGTGGTCGCGCCGTTCACCGAATACGTGATGTAGGAGTAGCGCTGCGTCGGCTGACCCGTCATCGCGGTCAGCGACAATGCCAGAGCCTCGTTGAGCACGGGCGCCCCGGGACGCACCGACAGTTCGGTCAGGCCCTGATATCCACGGCCGTCGGCGTTCTCGTTGAAGCTGATCAGCAGAGGCAACGACAGCGGATCGTCCTCGGACACCGTGCCCATCGGCCCGCCGGGTCCTCCGAGACCACCAGGCCCACCGAAACCACCAGGCGGCCCACCAGGGCCTGGCGCACCGGGGGGACCCGGCGGACCGGGACGTCCTGGAGGCCCTGGAGGCCCGGGAGGCCCGCCCTCCCCCGGCGGGGGAGGGAAATGCACGCCGCGCAGACTCATCAACGTCGAGTTGCCCTTGAGCCGCACCGCGACGTCGTTGATCGTGGTGCCGTCGATCGTGATGTCGGCGGTCACCCACTTCTTGTCGCCGTCGGCCTTGAACTGCTCGACCATGTCGCGGTATTCGGCGTCGGTCAGCTCGACCGACAGCGAGTGCGGCACGGTGTTGTCGAACAGATCGACCGTGCCCGTGATGTTCTCGGTGATCTCCGAGGCGATGACGGTCGGGTCCCCCGTGATGTACGGCCGAATGCGGACGTCACCGAACACCAGCGCCACCACGGCCACGAACACGACGAACGCACCGAGCAGTTTCCAGTGCTGGCGCAGCGGTCTGGGGATCCGGTGCACGAACCGGCGCCACCTCGAACTGGCCGGAGCCGCCATCAGATGTCGGTCTGGTCGTAGCCCGTCAGCACCGTGACGCGCTGGCCGGTGTTCACCGCGGTCAGCGCCGCGATGAGGTCGCTGCTCTTCTTGTTCTTCTTCAGCTGCGCGGTGTAGTACAGCTCCATCAGCGCACCTGCGCGCACCGATTCGGTTGAGACCAGCTCGAATTCACTGCAGTACTCGATCAAGGTGTCCTCGACGCGTGCGGTGTATTCGGGCTCCGGCGGCACCTGCACCTTGACCACCTGGCGCTTGACGTCGAGCTTGAACATGTTGAACTTGTTCATGATCACCAGCACCAGGCAGATCGCGACGGTCGCGGCGATCGCCAACGTGTAGAACCGGGTTCCCGTCGTCATACCGATCGCCATCACCAGGAACACGAACCCGACGTCGCGGGTTTCCTTGATGGCGTTGCGGAATCGGATCACCGACAGCGCGCCGACCAACGCGAACGCACGGGCGATGTTCGACCCGACCACCAGCATGATCACCGAGACCACCATGCAGACCAGCACGAGCGTCTGCACGTAGGACTGGCTGTAGGACACGTTCTTGTGGGTGTAACGGTAGACCCACCCGATGATGACGGACAGGACGAGCGAGAGCGCCAGCGACGCGACGACGTCGAACGTCGTGAAGGTGCCGCTGAGGTCCTGCAGGTTGATGTTCACGGATACTCCTGATCGAACGAAATGGTGAAGCTTTGGGACGCAGCGGGATTCACGCCGACGGTGAGGATTCCAGCAGGTCGTCGGGCACGGTGTCGTAAGCCCCGGCGGGCATGATGAGTTCGGGGGCGCCGAGCGCCGAGCGCGGCGCGAGGCCAAACGCCTGCACCGACTGGCAGTACTTCGAGACGCGGATGACGGACATGTCGACACGGGCCAGCAGGTCGGTGATCCAGTACGGCACCCGCTCGTTGGCCTTGACCTCGACGATGGCCAGCTTGGGCGGGATGATGAAGCGGTTCTGCGCACCCGAGGCGAAATGGAAGTCGCGGTCGCGGCCGTGCACCTTGTGGTCGATCGTGACGCGCAGACCCAGGTCGGCATCCCGGCCGACGAACGCCTCGCGCAGGTAACCCGTGGTGACGATGGGCCGCAGGTCGAGATTCTCCACGAGCGTCGTCACCTCGTTGACGAACGGCTTCTGCGACGCGTCGCAGTCGATCTCCTTGCGGTGGTCGAGCCACTGCACGGCGGTCGCGTACGGCAGTTCCGTGCGCCGCTTCTGGGTGACGCGGTTGACGCGCTGTTTGATCTCGATCTGCACCGGGGTGTCGTCGGTGCAGGCCGACGGCGCGCCGTAGAGCCGCATCCGCAGCTTGCGGCGGAACCGCAGGCCCTCGATCTTCTCCCAGTAGAACCGCAGATCGGGCGTGTCGTAGTACAGCGAGGTCACCGGGTAGCCGCCGTGCGGCGAATACGGGTCGGTGTCCATGTGCGCGGCGAGTTCGTCGCGCAGTTCGGGGACCCGCAACTCGTCGACGAAGTACTTGATCTCGTAGCGGTTGAAGGCGTGCATCCTGCTGGCGGTCTGCGCATAGCCGCTCGGTTGCGTTGGCACGTCCTCGTAGGTCGCCGACGGGGTGTGTACGCGCCTGCGAAACCGGCCGAACACGCGCCACCGCCTTTCCAGTCTCCAGCACCACCTTGACGTTCTCCGCGCTCAGCTAATCGCGCGAAGCTATGCGTCCGCTGTGCGGAAGATGGTTAACAGCTATCAAATTATAGGTAACTGTCTGGGGTGACCTTCACCACGCACCGAAAACCCAGGTCAGAGCCCAGTGAAGCGCTCTTTGACGGCTTCGGAGGTCAAACCGTAATCGGCCAGCGAGTAGGTGTGTTTGGGTGCACGCGGCCCGCGCCGGCTCGCCTCGTACACCTCGGTGACCGCCGCGCGCGCGGCGTCGGTGTAGGGCATGCCGAAGTGCCGGTACACGCTTTCGACGGTCGCGAGCGGATCGGCGACGAAGTCGTCGTAGTCCACGTCGAGGAACTGGGCCGGGTCGTGCTTGGCGCGTTCTGCGGTGAACGCCTCGAGCCCGCGGGCCCACGTGTCCATGGCGTCGGCGCCGATCTGGGCGCCGACGAACGTGTTGGACCACGCGGCGGTGGTGTGTGCCGACAACGAGCACATCGAGGCCATGATGGTCTCGGCCGGGCGATGGCACTGGATGACCAGCGCGTCGGGGTAGGTCGCGAACAGCGCGTCGAGCGCGAACAGATGGCTGGGGTTCTTGAGCACCCAGCGCTTCTCGGCGTCGTTGAGCCCGATGAGCTGCAGGTTGCGGCGGTGCCGCTGATACGGCCTGGTCCAGTCCTGCTGCGCGAGCCAGTTGGCGTAGGTGGGCAGATGCGCGAGGGTCTCGTAGGACACCGAGTGCAGCGACTGGCGCAGCAGCTGCCAGCACTCCTCCACCTCGTCGGCGGTCATGAAGTGCAGCCCCGTGTAATCGGGGTTCTCCTGGTGGTGCTGTGAGAACGACGCGGCGAGCTGCTGGTAGACGGGATTGTCCGGCCAGGTCTCCCGTGGCGGGCGCGGCTGCGGGAACTCCGCCAGCCACATCTCCAACCCCTGGTGCGCCGGATCGGCGGTCAACAGCCGGTGCAGCACCGTGGTGCCGGTGCGCGGCAGCCCGGTGACGAAGATCGGCCGCTCGATCTCGACGTCGGCGTACTGCGGATTCGCCTTCCACGACGCCTCGCTGAGCAACCGCGCCACGAGCGCGTTGCGCAGGAAGAACCGCGACATCTTGCTGCCCAGCTCGGTGAGGTCGGCGTCGCGCTGATACGACTCCAGCAGCACACCGAGGGCCTCGCGGTAGTTGTCGTCGTCGGTCCCGAAGTCGTCGAGGCCCGTGGCCTTGGTGGCCGACGCATGCAGATCCTCGACGGTACCCACGTCAGTACGCGTCATGCCTTGTACTCCCCACAGTTCACATCCAGCGCCTGCCCGGTGATGCCGCTGGCCAGATCGGACGCCATGAACAGGATCGCCGAGGCCACCTCGTCCTCGGTCGGCAGCCGCTTGAGGTCGGATCCCGCGGCGGCCGCGTTGTAGATGTCCTCGACGCTGGTCCCGTACTTGCCGGCCTGATGTTCGAAGTAGCTCTTGAGTGTTCCGCCCCAGATGTAGCCGGGCAGCACAGAATTCACCCGGATGCCCTTCTCACCGAGCTCGGTGGCCAGCGTCTGCGACATCGCCAGCAACGCAGACTTCGCCATCTTGTAGGCGCCGTACTTTGCCTGCGAGTGCCGCACCACCATCGAATTCACGTTCACCACAGCACCTTTGGACTCTTCCAGCGCCGGCGTGAAGCCCTGGATGAGCCGCAGCGCGCCGAACACCGTGAGCTCGATGGCGTCGCGCATGTGCTCGAAGGTCGTGTTGGCGAACGGTTTCATCGAGGGCACCCGGAAGGCGTTGTTGATCACCACGTCCACGCGGCCGTATGCCTTCATGGTCTCGTCGACGAGGTGGGCCACCTGCGCGTCGTCGGTGATGTCGGTGCCGACCGACAGTGCGCGCCTGCCGGTGTCGGTGACCTGCTTGGCGACGTCTTCGAGGCGTTCGACGGTGCGGGCCGCGAGCACCAGATCGGCGCCCTGCTCGGCGCACCGCCGCGCGAGCGTGGTGCCCAGCGCGGGGCCGACGCCGCTTATGACCACAACTTTGTCGGTCAGGAGTCCACCCATTGTCAGCCCACCATCCTGTTCTGAATCTGTTGTTGGCGCAGCGCGATCCGGGCCCGCCAGTCCGCCTCGGAGATCTTGTTGGACTCGTGGTACGGCAACTTCTCGGGTACCTGGTCGATGTCGACGACCTCGACCGTCGGCCCGTCGGCCTCGGTGAGCGCGCGTGACAGTCGCTGCCAGCGGAACTGCAGGTAACCCTTGCGATGGCCGAGCGTCTCGCACCAGTTGGTGACGCCGGGGTTGGCGTCGGACACGACGATGCGGATCTTGCCGTCCGGATCTTCCTGCGCCTGAGTGCCGTTGAGTGAGGTCTGGTGGTTGATGTAGTCCAGCGAGATGTACCAGAGGCTGCCGAGCTGGAAACCGAGGTACGGCGCATCGGTCACCGGAAGCGTGATGACCATGGCCTGGTCGGGCCGTAGGTCGAAATGCCCGACCGACGAGTACTGCGTTGCCAGGCCACCCGGCGTGAGCCGTGGCGCGACCATGGTGTTGACCGGCAGGTTGTTGTAGAACCACTGCGGGAACTGCAGCCACGTCTTGACCCGTTGCACCAGTTGCTTACCCGCGACCGCGTACCGCTTCTCGATGAGCTCCTTGGTCAGCGGCGCCGGGGCGGTGCCCGCGGTGTCGGTGCGCGCTATGGCCAGGTGGCCGCGCTGCGCGGACCAGTCGTTGTAGACCTCGCGGATCACCAGTTGCGACGGACTCGTCGGGGTGATGCGCCATTCGAACGTGCCGTCCTCGGCGATGTCGAGTTCGCGGTCGTCGAACGCGGCCTGGCTCGCGGGCACGTTGTCGTCGGTGTACTCCCCACCCAGCACCTGGAAGCTCAGATCCGTGGTGGTGCCGCGCTTCCCGGTGACGACGTACTCGTGCCCGGGCAGCACGCGTGTGCCGAAGTACAGCGTGTCGGGGTTGTCGAGGCCCATCTTGGTGAACGGACCGGTTCCCGACTGGAGGAACGGGTGGTCGCGGTCGTAGTCGAACGCGAGGTGCAGGCATCCCGAGACACAGCCCGCGAGGTACTGCAGACCTTCGGTCAGATCGGCCTCGGATGCGATGAACGGGGCGGCGGCCACGAGGCGTTCGGCCTCGGCGATGGCGTCCACCAACGGCTGTGAGTACATCGGCGTCCGTTCTCTCGGTTCAATATTGAACCATCATGGTAGAGTTTCCGACCTGACATTAGAACGCGTTCTAATTCGCGTCAACATTCGGGAGGACTCATGACCGAGGCTGCGGAGTCGGCCGGCCGTGCGTCGCCGCCAACTGCGCGTGTCGTGGCGATCCTGGATTTCCTGGCCCGTCACCCGCATGACCGGTTCGGTTTGTCGGAACTGTCACGGCGGGTCGGGGTGAGCAAGCCGACCTGCCTGGGCATCCTCACCACTTTGACCGAATCGAGTTATCTGGTGCGCGAGGGCGACGGGCGGGACAAGTGCTACCGCCTGGGGCCCGCGTTGATCGCGCTGGGCCACATGGCGCAGGAATCGATGCGCGTGAACCCGTCCGCTCGCGCCGAACTGCGCGCCCTGTCAGGGGCTTTCGACAGCACCGCGGCCATCTCGGCGGTGATCGACGACCGCATCACGGTGCTGGAACTCGTGGCCCCGCCCGGCACCGACGTCGGGGTGCGCGTCGGGCAGAGTTATCCGTTCGCCCCTCCGGTTGGCCTCATGTACGTGCTGTGGGACGACGACGCCCTGCGGGCGTGGCTGGACAAGTCCCCCACGGTGCCGCTGCGCACCGATTCCGAGCGGTTGGAGAAGGTCATCGGCGAGTGCCGCAACTCGGGCTACCTGGTGGAACGGCTCACCCCAGCCGGTCAGCGGCTGTACGGGCTGATGGCGGGCATGTCCAGCCGGTTGCCCGACGAGTTGCAGGCACTGCTACGGGAACTCGTGTCCGACATCGGTGAGCGTGTGCATCTGCGCAGCGAGGCCACCGGTCGGCAGCGCCACGACGTCAGCGTCATCTCTGCGCCGGTCCACGACCACCACCAGCGGCAGGTCATGGTGGTGTCACTGCACGTGGGCCGCGCGCTCACCGATTCGGAGATCACCAAACGGGCCCGCGGCGTGGTCGAGGCCGCCGACGCGGTCACCGCGCAGTTGGGCGGCGTGAAACCCACGCGTTGACAACGACGTTCGTCAGAAGTTGCTACAGGTGTCGAACACCGTCTGCAGCAACCCGATGTAGGGCTGGTTGGGCGGGTATTCCACGATCGCCTTGGCCATGCGTTGACGCAGATCCCGTGGTGCGTCGATGAATTGGCGAAGCGTGGTCTGCATGTCCGGCGACGAGTTCAGCACCCCGCCGTACACCGGGCTCTGAGCGTTCAGCGCCGAGACGAACTGTGGGTACGTACAGGTGGTGTTGACCGCCGAGTCGAGGTTGGGCTCGGCGTTAGCGACGCCGGTGCCTGCGGTCAGTCCGACAACCGTGGCGGCCACCAGCCCACCCGCGGCGACCGCCGCCTTCATCGGTGTTGATTTCATGTCTGCACCTCCGATTGCCCGGACTTTACCCGCCCGGTCCGAGCCGTCCCGGCGATTCGAAGACGCTCGACGGCGACTTGGTTGCGAACGAAAAGACAAGGTGCGCAAGGGCCGGTGTGCGGGAGTTGCTCAGGTGGTGCTCGCCAGGACGAACGGCAGGACTGCCGGCACGCCCGCGTCCCGCAACACCCGTGCGGCCATCGTCAACGTCCAGCCCGAGTCCGTCATGTCGTCGACCAGCAGTACCGGCCCGTCGCAGTCGATCTGGGGACGTTCCCACGATCCTTCGAGTGCCGCGACGCGGTACGCGGAGTTCGCGGCCGTGACGGGACGTCGGGTCGGGGTGTAGCGCAGGATGCCCAGGTCGGTGAGCCGGCCGATCTGGGCCAGGCGTTGCACGGTCGAGGCGATGAGCCGTGGATGGGTGTCCGAGTCGAGGCCCATGACCGCGACGGGGCGGCGCTCCCAGTCCCACGCCTTGAGCACCGCGATCGCGGCCTGGACCACCTCGTCGGGCACGTCCTGGTCGGGTTCGGAGAGCAATCGCCGCAGCCGCGCACCCCAGCCCAGGTCGGTGAGCCTGCCTATGGCGCGACCGGGTGCCGCACCATCGGCGATCCGGCCTGACAACTGCAGGCCCAGTGATGCCAGGCCCGACGGCCACTGTTTGCGTGGCGCCACCGCCACCCCGGGGCGGCGCAACCGTTCGGCGGTCGCGGCGAGCGTCGCGTCGTCCACCGCGGTCGGGCGGCGGGATCCCGTGCAGTTGTCGCAGCGGCCGCAGCGCTCCCCCGGCTGCAGTTCGGGGTCGTCGAGCTGTGCACGCAGGAACGCCATGCGACAGCCGTCGGTGGCCTGGTAGTCGAGCATCGCCTGCTGCTCGCGGCGACGGGCCTCGTCGAGCGCGCGGTACCGCTGCTCGTCGTAGCTCCACGGTTCTCCGGTGGCGATCCACCCGCCTTTCACGCGGCGCACCGCGCCGTCGACGTCGAGCACCTTGAGCACCATCTCCAGCCGCGACCGGTTGAGGTCCACCTGGGTTTCCAAGGCAGGCGTGGATTGTGGCCGCTCGGTGTCCAGCGCGGCAAGCACGTTGCGCACCAAGGGTTCCGACGGGAACGCGACCGAGGCGAAGTAGCGCCACACCTCCTGGTCCTCGGTGCCCGGCAGCAGGATCACCTCGGCACTCTCGGTCGCACGGCCCGCGCGACCCACCTGCTGGTAGTAGGCGATCGGCGACGACGGCGCACCGAGGTGTACGACGAAACCCAGGTCCGGCTTGTCGAAACCCATCCCCAGCGCCGAGGTCGCGACCAGCGCCTTGACCCGGTTGTCGAGCAGGTCCGCCTCGAGTTGTTCGCGTTCCGCAGTGTCGGTGGACCCGGTGTAGGCCGCCACCTTGTGGCCCTGCTCGGCCAGCAGAGCCGCGACATCGTGCGCCTGCGACACGGTCAGGGTGTAGATGATGCCCGAGCCCGGCAGCGAATCGATCTGTGCGGCAATCCATGCCGCGCGCTGCGCGGGAGTTCCGGCCTGCACCACCGACAACCGCAGGGACTGCCGATCGAGCCCGCCGCGCAGCACCAGGGTGTCGCGCCCACCGACTCCCAGTTGCGCCGCCACATCGTTGACCACGCGGTCGTTGGCGGTCGCAGTCGTCGCGAGAACCGGTATGTCCGAACCCAATTCGGCGATCAGCGTGCGGATGCGCCGGTAGTCGGGCCGGAAGTCGTGCCCCCAGTCCGATACGCAGTGCGCCTCGTCCACCACCACCAGACCCGCGTCGGACGCGAGCGCGGGCAGCACGTTGTCACGGAAGTCGGGGTTGTTGAGGCGTTCGGGGCTCACGAGCAGCACGTCGAGGTCACCCGCGCCGACCTGCTGGTGGATGGTGTCCCATTCGGTGACGTTGCCCGAGTTGATGGTCGCGGCCCGCACACCGGCACGCTCGGCCGCGTCGACCTGGTTGCGCATGAGCGCCAACAGCGGCGACACGATCACCGTGGGGCCCAAGCCGGCATTGCGCAGAAGTTTCGCGGCGATGAAATACACCGCGGACTTGCCCCATCCGGTGCGCTGCACCACGAGCGCCTGGCGGCGCTGGACCACCAGCGCCTCGATCGCGGTCCACTGATCGTCGCGCAACGTCGCCGTGGGACCGGCGAGTTGTTCGAGAATCGACTGCGCGTGCTCACGGGTGACCATGGGACCATCCTGCCGGGTCACTCCGACACGGAATCACAGCAGGATCCGGGCCCGCGCATGTAACCAGGTGGCGGCTCGGGGGAAAGCCGCCACCTGGTTACCTCAATCAGAGCTCTTCGAGCGCGTCGGACGCCGGCGTCGGCGTCACGTCGATGCCGCACTGTGTGTGGAGATCGACGACGGGCTGGTTGATCTTCTGCAGATCCTGCGTCACCTGCGGATTGCCCGCGAAGAACGTCCGGTACAGGTCGTCGGCGCGATCGTCGGGCTGCCTGGCGATGTCGGTCAGCGCCCGGTCGGCCTCGGGATGCGCGGTCAGGTACGTGCTGGTGGACGCCGCCACCGAGCTGACGGTGCTCGCGATCCCACTCTCGCTGCACTGATCGGGCTCGGCGTTCGCCATCGGGATCGTGAACCCGGCGGAGAGGACGCCGCCCGCGCACATGCCGTACAAGCAGCGACGGACAGTGCGTGCGGACATCTTCTTCATCGATCACTCCTTCGGTCGGCGATCTTTTCGATCGCGACCAAAGGGTTAACCGACGCCTGCGAAGCTAAACAACCCGTACCCGCAGCTACTTGGACGCGGCGGCTTCCTGCTCACGCTTGATCTCCAGCGCGATGTCGATGAGCTGGTCTTCCTGACCGCCTATGAGCTTGCGCTGACCCGCGCGGTGCAGCAGCTGATGTGCCGGCACGCCGTACCGCTCGGACTGCCGGATCGCATGCTTGAGGAAGCTGGAGTACACGCCCGAGTAGCCCATGATCAGCGCGTTGCGGTCCAGCAGGCACTCGGCGGGCATGGCCGGGGCCACCACCTCTTCGGCCGCGTCGGCGATGTCGAAGAAGTCGATGCCGGTCTTGACGCCGATCTTGTCGAACACGCCGATGAGCGCCTCGACGGGTGCGTTGCCCGCGCCCGCACCGAACCGCCTGCAGGAGCCGTCGATCTGCTTGGCGCCCGCGCGCACGGCCTCGACCGAGTTCGCGACGCCCAGGCCGAGGTTCTCGTGACCGTGGAAACCGACCTGGGCGTCCGAGCCCAGTTCGGCGACCAGCGCCTGCACGCGGTCGCGAACTCCTTCGAGCACCAGCGCACCGGCCGAGTCGACGACGTAGACGCACTGGCAGCCGGCGTCGGCCATGATGCGGGCCTGCTGGGCGAGCTTCTCCGGTGAGATGGTGTGGGCCATCATCAAAAAGCCCACGGTCTCCAGGCCCAGTTCACGTGCCAGGCCGAAGTGCTGGATCGACACATCGGCCTCGGTGCAGTGGGTCGCGATGCGGCAGATTGAACCGCCGTTGTTCTGCGCCTCCTTGATGTCCTCCTTGGTGCCCACACCGGGCAGCATGAGGAAGGCGATCTTGGATTCCTTGGCTGTCTCGGCCGCGATCTTGATGAGTTCCTGTTCGGGCGTCTTGGAGAAGCCGTAGTTGAAGCTCGACCCGCCAAGGCCGTCGCCGTGGGTCACCTCGATGACCGGCACACCGGCGGCGTCGAGCGCCGCGACGATGGACCGCACCTCTTCACCGGTGAACTGATGCCGCTTGTGGTGCGACCCGTCGCGCAGCGACGTGTCGGTCATGCGGACGTCCCAGATGGGGTTGAAGAAGATGTCGCTCATGCCTGTGCTCCTGACGCGAGGCTTGCTTCGGCCGATTTCTTGGCGATTTCCTCGCCGACTTTCGTCGCCGCGGCGGTCATGATGTCCAGATTTCCAGCGTAGGGCGGCAGGTAGTCACCCGCACCCTCCACTTCCACGAACGTGGTGACCAGATGGTTGCCGCCGTTGACCACCGAAGGCTCGTCGAACTGCGGTTCGTTGAGCAGGCGGTAGCCCGGGACGTACGTCTGCACCTCGGCGACGACGTCCTTGATGGACTGCGTGATGGCGTCGTGGTCGGCGCCTTCGGGGATGGCGCAGAAGATGGTGTCGCGCATGATCATCGGCGGTTCGGCCGGGTTGAGGACGATGATCGCCTTGCCCCGCTGGGCACCGCCGATGTTCTGCACGCCTGCGCTCGTGGTCTTGGTGAACTCGTCGATGTTGGCGCGCGTGCCCGGGCCTGCCGACGCCGACGACACCGACGCGACGATCTCGGCGTAGGGCACGTCGACCACGCGGCTTACGGCATGCACGATCGGGATGGTCGCCTGACCGCCGCACGTGACCATGTTGACGTTCGGGGCGTCGAGGTGGTCGCGCAGGTTGGCCGGCGGGATGACACCAGGACCCACCGCGGCAGGCGTGAGGTCGATGGCACGGATGCCCGCTTCCTCGTAGCGCGGTGCGGCGTCACGGTGCACGTAGGCACTGGTGGCCTCGAAGACCAGATCAGGCTTTTCGCTCTGTGCCAGCAGCCAGTCCACTCCCTCGGCGGATGTCTCCAGGCCGAGTTTGCGTGCCCGCGCCAGACCTTCGGATTCCGGATCGATGCCGATCATCCAGCGTGGCTCAAGCCATTCCGAGCGGAGCAGCTTGTAGAGCAGATCGGTGCTGATGTTGCCGGATCCGACGATCGCGACGGAGGACTTTTTCGGCATTGTTTCTCCCAGCTGTTCGAAAGTCTTGGTCGAGGACATCACTCGAAACGCAGGTGTACTGAACCTAACCCGGCGAAGTCGGCGACGAAATCACTACCGGCGGGTGCATCTATCGCACGTGTGCACGAGCCGGGGAGCACGATGTCGCCGGCCTTGAGCCGCACACCGAAACTCTCGACCTTGCGTGCCAGCCACGCGACCGCGGTCACCGGGTTGCCCAGCACCGCATCGCTGCGGCCCTCGGCGACCACCTCGCCGTTGTTCTTGAGGACGGCGTCGATGTTGCGAATGTCGATGTCCTTGGGCGACACCCGGGCCTCGCCCAGCACCCAGCCCGCCGACGACGCGTTGTCGGCGATGGTGTCGCACAGCTTGATCTGCCAGTTGGTGATACGCGTGTCGATGAGCTCGATGGCCGGCGCGAACGCCGCGGTCGCGGCGAGCACATCCTCTTCTGTGCAGCCCGCGCCCGGCAGATCGTCGGCGAGGATGAACCCGACCTCGACCTCGACCCGCGGGTAGAGGTAGTTGGCGCTCTTGACGGGCTGATCCTCGTACACCTGCATGTCGTCGAGGAGGTGGCCGTAGTCCGGTTCGTCGACGCCCATCATCTCCTGCATCGCCTTGCTGGACAGGCCCACCTTGTGGCCCACCACCTTGGCGCCTTCCGCGATGCGCTGACGGATGTTGATCAGCTGGATCTCGTAGGCGTCGACGACGTCGATGTCGGGATTTCCGTCGGTCAACGGAGTGATCGGTTGCCGGCTGCGCTCGGCTTGGGCCAGGTCGGCGGCAAGTCGCGCGCGCACCTCGTCACTGAGCATTGTGGTGAAGTCCCCTCACTTCTTTGACCGGGGCGGTTGTTCGATCACCGGCCAATTCTATAACGTGTTCTACATGACTGGACAGGAGTACGACGTTGTGGTGGTCGGGAGCGGTGCTGCCGGCATGGTCGCCGCCCTCACCGCAGCCCACCAGGGCCTCTCGACAGTAGTCGTAGAAAAGGCTCCGCACTACGGTGGTTCCACTGCGCGGTCAGGTGGTGGTGTGTGGATCCCGAACAACGAGATCCTCAAGCGCGACGGCGTCAAGGACACTCCTGACGAGGCGCGGAAATACCTGCACGCGATCATCGGTGACGTCGTCCCGGCCGAGAAGATCGACACGTATCTGGACCGCGGGCCGGAAATGCTGTCGTTCGTCCTCAAGCACTCGCCGCTGAAGCTGTGCTGGGTGCCCGGATACTCCGACTACTACCCCGAGACCCCGGGTGGCAAGCCCACGGGGCGGTCGGTCGAGCCGAAGCCGTTCGACGCCAACAAGCTGGGCCCCGACCTCAAAGGTCTCGAACCGCCGTACGGCAAGGTCCCCATGAACATGGTGGTCATGCAGCAGGACTACGTGCGGCTCAACCAGCTCAAACGTCATCCGCGCGGCGTACTGCGCAGCCTCAAGGTCGGCATCCGCGCGACGTGGGGCAAGGTCAGCGGCAAGAACCTCGTCGGTATGGGCCGCGCGCTCATCGCGCCGCTGCGTATCGGCCTGCGCGAGGCCGGGGTTCCGGTGCTGCTGAACACCGCGCTGACCGATCTGTACGTCGAGGACGGCCGCGTGCTGGGCATCTACGTCCGCGACACGACGGCCGGCGACGACGCCGAGCCCCGGCTGATCCGCGCACGCCACGGCGTGATCCTCGGATCCGGCGGGTTCGAGCACAACGAGCAGATGCGCGTGAAGTACCAGCGCGCGCCCATCACCACGGAGTGGACCGTCGGCGCGGTCGCCAACACCGGCGACGGTATCGTCGCCGCCGAAAAGCTCGGGGCGGCACTCGAACTCATGGAAGACGCGTGGTGGGGCCCCACGGTTCCGCTGGTCGGCGCCCCGTGGTTCGCCTTGAGCGAGCGCAACTCCCCCGGATCGATCATCGTCAACATGTCCGGCAAGCGCTTCATGAACGAATCCATGCCCTACGTCGAGGCATGCCACCACATGTACGGCGGCCAGTACGGCCAGGGCCCCGGTCCCGGCGAGAACATCCCGGCGTGGCTCATCTTCGACCAGCAATACCGCGACCGCTACATCTTCGCCGGTTTGCAACCAGGGCAGCGGATCCCGTCGAAGTGGCTGGAATCCGGTGTGATCGTCAAGGCCGACACGCTGGTCGAACTGGCCGAGAAGACCGGCCTGCCCGCCGATCAGTTCACCTCGACCATCGAGCGCTTCAACGGGTTCGCACGCTCGGGTGTCGACGAGGACTTCCACCGCGGCGAGAGTGCCTACGACCGTTACTACGGCGATCCCACCAACAAACCCAACCCGAACCTGGGCGAGATCAAGCACGGCCCCTTCTACGCCGCCAAGATGGTGCCCGGTGACCTCGGCACCAAGGGCGGCATCCGCACCGACGTGCGCGGACGCGCTCTGCGCGACGACGATTCGGTGATCGAGGGTCTGTATGCTGCCGGCAATGTCAGCTCACCGGTGATGGGCCACACCTATCCGGGACCCGGCGGCACCATCGGTCCCGCCATGACATTCGGTTACCTGGCCGCACTCGACATCGCCGCTACCGCGGCGGCCTCCCGGAAGGGCTGATATGCCAATCGATCTCGACAAAGCACTGGGCGCCGAGCTGGAACCCATCGAGTTCTCGTGGACCAGCAGTGACATCCAGCTCTACCACCTGGGCCTCGGCGCCGGGGCGGACCCCATGGACGAGCGTGAGCTGCGGTACCTGGTCGACGGCACCCCGCAGGTGCTGCCGACGTTCGGCAACGTCGCGGCCAGCTTCCACATGACCGAGCCGCCCAAGGTGCAGTTCCCCGGCATCGACATCGAACTGTCCAAGGTGCTACACGCCAGCGAGGCCGTCAGCGTGCCCGGCCCGATCCCCACGAGCGGCACAGCGAAGTCGGTGCAGCGCTTCACCGAGATCTGGGACAAGGGCAAGGCCGCGGTGATCGTCAGCGAGACCACGGTCACCGACCCGTCCGGCAAGGTGCTGTGGACCACCAAGCGGTCCATCTTCGCGCGCGGCGAAGGTGGCTTCGGCGGCGAGCGCGGCCCCTCCACCTCGGTCGAACCGCCATCGCGGGCACCTGATTTCGAGATCTCCCTGCCGACCCTGCCCCAGCAGGCGCTGCTGTACCGGCTGTGCGGTGACCGCAATCCGTTGCACTCCGACCCGACCTTCGCCAAGGCCGCGGGCTTCGACCGGCCGATCCTGCACGGGCTGTGCACCTACGGCATCGGCTGCAAGGCCATCGTCGACAACCTGCTCGACGGCGACGTGTCGCGCGTGGCGAGCTACGGCGCCCGCTTCGCGGGCGTCGTGTTCCCCGGCGAGACGCTCTCGGCGAACATCTGGAAGGAAGACGGCAAGTTCATCGGCGTCCTGACCGCACCGTCACGGGACAACACCGTCGTGCTCTCGGGTGTGGAGTTGGTCCCGGCGTAACCGCGCGAGGTGCCGCAGCACCAGCTCGTATGCCTTCCATGCAAGCACTCCGGCCACCAGCGCGATGACGGTCGCGGCGACAAGCCGTAGATCGTGCATCACTCCCGAAGGCGCCGGTCTGGGTACTCGTGCGTCCGGCTGGTCGACCAACAGCGACCGACCCCACTCCAGAAGGAAGAAGGTCAGCGGCTGAGTCAGGTAGATCATCAGGGACGCACCGGCCAGGATGGCGGTGATGCGCCGTAGCCCAACGGGAACCGGCACGCGGGTGACCCAGATGAGCAGCAGCAGGCCACACGCGATGACGAGCTTTCGCCCGCTGTCGCCGTCGGAGAAACCCGGGAGCATGGCACCGCACACGGCCGCGACCGTCAACAGCACACGCTCACGGTCGCGGGTCGCGCGCGCCGCTGCCCAGCCGATCGCGAACAACCACAGTGTGGCGACCGGGCGATACAGCTCCATCGCGCCGTCACCGGAGAAGGGCTGGAACCTCAGCGCGAGGCCGACAGCGACGAGACCGGTGGCGAACCCGAACGGCCAGGTCCGTTCGACACGACGGACCGCCGGGATCGCCAGCAGCACTGCGCAGAAGACAAGTGCGAGAACCAGCACCTCGATGAACCAGTAGTTCCACACCGGGTCCCAGGCATCCGGTCCGAGCTCGGGTCCTTCCGGTGCGAAGAGGTGCTCGATGAGCAGGATGTTCCATACGTCGTAGTGCCGCGTGATCGCGTAGGCGACCGCGATCACGATCACGGACGGAACCACGATGCGCACGATCGACCGGATCAAAGGCCGAACCCGTCCGCTCGTCGCGACCGCGTTGAGTTGAAATCGGGCGAAGCTGTGGCCGGCGACCGCGAGCAGAACGTGCGCGCCGCCGAACAGATACGTCAGGCCCACGTGATTGGCGCACACCAGGACGATCGCCACGGCACGCAGAACGGTGCTGAGTTCCATCCATGCGAAGAGGCCACGCTGCTTGCTCCGCGCGTGCTGTTCCAGATCGGCGACGCTGCGCAGGTACCAGTGCGTGGGGAGTGTGCCGAGAAGATCATCGAGACGCCGTGACGTCTCGACGTAGGACAGCGAGTCACCTCCGAGGCTGACGAACGTATCGGTGTCCGCGACTTCGTCGACCGCGAGAACCTCACGGTAGAGCGCACGCACGTCACTGTTTTGCGCTGCGGGAGCGGCACTTTCTGTGCCTTGGGTGCGGCTTTCGGCGAGCCGCAGCACGCCCGCGTAGTCCGGTTTGCCGTTGGCGTTGTGGGGCAGTTCGTCGAGCACCACGGTCTGCACGGCGGTGGCGGGCAGACCCACCTTCGTGCAGACGACTGGGACCGGATCGGGCGTGCTCCGCGTGACCGCGACGATCAGTCGTGCGTCGTCCCCCGCGCACAGGGCCTCGATGCCGTCGGCTCGCAGGCTGTGCTCCAGCTGGTCGAGGTCGACGCGTAGGCCGAACAGCTTCAGGAACCGGCTGCGCCGGCCGATGATCTCGTACAACCCATCGGCGCGGCGACGGGCCAGATCGCCGGTGTGAAGACAATCGATGGTGCGCCCGAGCGCGAGGTCACGAGACGTTGTGGCGTAGCCGAGCATGACATTCGGACCGTGGTAGATCAGTTCGGAGTCGCCGTCGATGGTGAATGCCCCACCGGGAATGGGCTGCCCGATCGCCTCGGGCGCATCGAGTACGCGCTCGGGCGGGAGGTACGCCATACGGGCGGTGGCCTCGGTCTGTCCGTACATGACGACCAGATCCCAGCCCCTGCGATGTCCGAGCTCGGCGAACCTCCGCACCCGGGCGGCGCTCATCTTGCCACCGGCTTGAGTGACGTAACGCAGGCTGGGCAGTTCGATATCGGCGAAACCCACGCTGTCCAGGAGGTCGAATGTGTAGGGGACCCCCGCGAACGACGTCGCCCCGGTCGCGCGCGCCAGGTCCCAGAATCCGGCGTCCACCACCGACAATCCGGTGACGACCACCGTGGCACCCTGCGTCAGATGGCTGTGCAGCACCGAGAGCCCGTAACAGTAGGACAACGGCAGCACCGTCATTGCCCGATCGGAGCCGTCGATTCCCAGGTACTGCGCGATCGCGCGGGCGTTGCTGTCGAGGTTCGCGTGGCTCAGGCGCACCAATTTCGGTGAGCCGGTCGATCCCGATGTGGACAGCAGGAGCGCCAGGTCGGGATGCAGCTCATGCCGTGTAGTCAGGCGGCGCCGGTGCACTGTCCACCCGTCTGCACCGTCGGTACCGATCACCACGTCGGGGTCGTATGCCGCCACTAGTGCGTCACGAGAGTCGGCGTTGGACGCCACCAGCACCACGTGCCCCGCACGCAACGCGGCCAGGTAGCTCACGATCGCCTCGACCGTGTTCCTCAGCTCGATCAGCACCAGGCAGCGGGCCATATCACACAGCTGTGACTCTGCCGAAACACGCGCGGAGAGTTCGGCATACGTGATGGTGCGCCGGTCGGTGATCAGGGCCGGGTGGTCTGAATGTTCATCCCACCCGTCGAGAAAACCCGCCCCACTCGCACCTGCCGTGCCGCGCACAGCAAATATTGTGTCAGCATCTGGCGTCGACCGTCACCGACTCAGCGAACTTGCCCCGAGTATGAATAACTTGCCTTTCGTCGTGACACCGGTGATGTAGAGTCCGTTGCCAGCAAGCGCCTCGCGTTTCCACAGCATCTTGGCGATGAGCGCCCCGGTAGCGGCAGAGGGTGCGTCCCATACGATCTGCCGCCCCACATGCGAACGAGATGCGAATGAAGAGCACTGACGAATCCCCTTACGACGCAATCGTCGTGGGTTCCGGCGCGGCAGGGTCCTGGGCGGCCAAAGAGCTGACCGAAAGTGGTCTGCGAGTGGTCCTGCTGGAGGCCGGTCGGGCTGTTGATCCCGCGAGGGATTTTCCCGCTGAGGCGCCGACGGGCGCCATCGGGATGGCGAGCCGCGCAAAAGCCGCCGTCAGCGGCCAATTCGTCCAGGCGCAGTGCGCGGCATTCTTCGAGACCACCAAGCACTTCTACGTCAACGACCGGCAGAACCCGTACACCACAACGCCTGGTAAACGGTTTCTCTGGTATCGCGGCCGCCAACTCGGGGGCCGTCTGCACACATGGTCCAGGCATGTTCCGCGGATGTCGGACAACGAATTCAAATCCGCGAGCCTGCGTGGGCACGGCATCGACTGGCCGATCTCGTACGAGGACGTGGCGCCGTTCTACGACATCGTCGAACAGACGCTCGGCGTCCACGGCGCCCCTTCGGGCATCGCTTCCTGCCCCGACGGGAAATTCCTCGGACCCGCGAAAACCACGCAGATAGAGGAGAAGTTCAAGACCAGCCTCGAGAACCGCTTACCGAACGTGCGTGTGACCTACGGAAGAACTGTCAGGTACGACCGGGAAAGAATCCCGCTGCCGCTACGCCTCGCCATGGGTACCGGAAACCTCGAGATCCGTACCGACGCCGTCGTACGCCGCCTGCTGATCGACACTCGGACCGGGAAAGCCGTGGGTGTCGACTACGCAGATCGGAACACGGGGGCGGCTCGCACCGTGCACGGCAAGGTGGTCGTGCTGTGCGCGTCGGCGATCGAAAGCGTCAGGATCCTTCTGAATTCAAGAACCGCAACGCATCCCGCCGGTGTGGGCAACTCGTCCGGCCATCTCGGCAGGTACGTATGTGATCACGTCGCCTACGCGCAGAGCGGCAGCGTTGCCGAACACGAGATCGAACCAAGTCCCGCCGAAGACGGGTTCGACTTCGCCGCGACCGGTCTGTACATCCCGAATTTCTGCGACCCTGCCGCCGTCGGATTTCCCGGTGGCTATGGCATTCAGATCGGCATCGGACGTGGTAAGCCGACCTGGAGCATGTACGCCCTCGGGGAGATGCAACCGCGGTTCGACAACCGGGTGTCACTGGACCCCAGGGTCACCGATGCGTGGGGCGTGCCGGCCGCGCGGATCGAGTGCAGCCACTCCCCTGACGAGGTCAGGATGGTCGGCCACATGCGGTCGACGATCCGCGAGATCACCACGGCCGGTGGCCTTCCGGTCGAAAACGATCATGACCTCGGGCGCCGCAGCATCGCACTGCGATTGCTTCGGTCCCGCTTCTTCACCGACTACGGCGCGTACTGGCCGGGGGCGGCCGTCCACGAGAGCGGCGGCGCCAGAATGGGCGAGCGCCCGGACAACTCGGTACTCAATCCCTACTGTCAGGTCTGGGATGCCGACAACGTCTTCGTGACCGACGGCGCGTGTTTCGTCTCATCGGGTTTCCAGAACCACACCCTCACGATGATGGCCCTCACGGTGCGTGCGTGCCGGTTCATCGCCGAGGGCTATTTGAGGCTCTGCTGACAGGTACCTCACAGGTGTCAGTCACCAAAGTCCAACCACTCATTGCCGTGTCACGGACATTCTGCGGCTGACGACCGACGCTGCCGTAAGTAGATATCGCGAATTCGGTTGCTGGACAACGACTCAGTGGAACCAGAACTCGATACGGACAGTCGTCGCCGTGGCGGCGATTCACCGATTACGGGCCATTGCGGTATTTATTTGGCGATTGGGCCGAATTCGTACCTTGTTGCGATTGGAAGTGTCCGCGACGCGATATCGCCCGCGCGAACCGCGGTTTCCAGCACGGACTCTCGGCCTCCGACGTACGATGAGTCGCCTTGCCATACCCGAGCGCTTTGGGGGACATATGGACGATTTCAGCGTCCCGGCCGTTGCCGCACGCGTGCGGGGGAAGGCCAAGCGGGTGGTCCTTCACGCCCCTGTCGTAAACCATTGGTCCGAGCAGCGTTGGCTGGCGCAACTCGGACGACACGCCGCGAAACTGCCGTGGCTGACTCGCGATCGCTTCGAGATCGTCACAGCCTTGCGGAGAGACGGCATCGTGGTACGTGACGCGACCTCGATGTTCTCCCCTGACGTCATAGCGCTTGCCGACCGATTCGTCGATCAACTACGCGCGGCCAGAGTACAAAAATCCAGCCCCACCGTTTCGCCCGACGACGTGGTGGCAGATCCCGCGCTCTACAAGTGGGGTCTGAGCGACGACAACCTGAACTTGGCCGAGAATTACATCGGACTCCCTGTTCATTACCGCGGAGTCGCGGTCAAGCGTGAACGAGCTGACGGGACAGCAGCCAGCACGCGGCAGTGGCACCTGGATCCCGAGGACCGCCGGATCCTCAAGATCATCGTGTACCTGATAGACGTCGACGACAGCTGCGGACCATTCGAGTATGTGAATCGTCAATCGACCGAACGAGCCGTCCGAACTCTGCATTACTCGTCCGGTTACGTGTCCGACGAGGCCATGGCGAAGGTGGTGTCACCAACGGACTGGGTCCGGGTCACAGGCAGTCGACTGACGGCAGTGTTCGTTGATACGAGCTCGGTATTCCACCGCGCAAAACCACCGACGCTGACCGACAGATACTCGATGACATTCAGTTACGCGAGTACGAGAGCACTCCAGAGTTACCCGGAGGCCTCGCTGAGTCAACCGGCTCTCGCCAGCGTGTGTGACCAGCTGACACTCCGCCAGCGGCGAGCCGCAATGGCAGAGTGACCACGACGCGGCGCCGCGCCCGCATTCGGCAGGTGTTCGGGCTGGGGGCGGTCGTCCTCGCTGTGGTCTTCTTCGGGGGCCTGCCCATTTACGTCGTCCCTCAGGTCGACATCCCGCGCCCTGCTGACGCGATTCTCATCCTCGGTGGCCCGGACTACCGCCGATACGGATTCGGGCTCGAGCTGGGCGCCAAGGGCTGGGCCCCGACCGTCGTGGTGTCGAACCCACATGGACCCGACGACCCATGGCTGACAAGGTACTGCGCAACCCCGCACCCCGATTTCACGCTCATGTGCTTCACCCCAGATCCCCCGACGACGAAAGGTGAAGGCCGAGAGCTTCGTCGGCTGGCCGCCGAGCACGGCTGGCAAACGGTGATCGTGGTCACCATCCGACCGCATATCTCGAGGGCCCGTTTCATTCTCGAACAGTGCTTCGATGGCGAACTGGTGATGGTGGCGCTCCCGGTAGAACCGTCGTTGTTCGAGTGGGTTTTCCACTACGGGTATCAGACCGCGGGCTACGCAAAAGCCGTCTTGCAACCGGGATGTTGAGCGACCGGCGCTGATCTAGGATGGCTGCATGGCGCCCGACCGGCGGACGACGTTGCTCGCGCTCGCGCGCTTCTGGGCCTACCCGCTGTGGATCACAGTGCGCCGGTCGGACGCAGCGGATCTGGTCGCCGAGGATGTCGACTGGTGGATGAGCTGTATCGACGACCCCGAACTGTCTGCACTGGAGCACTATTCGCGCTTCGCCTATCTGAGTGGGGCGCTGCGCGAATTCCGGACCCTCGTCCACTACCGGCTGCGGCCGATCCCGTGGCCGGTGCGCGTGCTCCTGCGCAAGGTGTACCCGCCCGAACCCACCTTGACGCTCGACGTCGGCCGCATCGGACCGGCTTTCTTCATCCAACACGGTGTGGGAACCATCGTGGTGGCCGAATCCATCGGTTCCTACTGCTGGGTCAACCAGCAGGTCACCATCGGCCACAACGCGCGCGGCAAACCCACAATTGGTGACCGTGTCCGGGTCGGAGCCGGCGCGATGGTGATCGGGCCGATCACCCTTCACGACGGCGCAACCGTTGGCGTCAACGCCACGGTGATCCACGATGTGCCCGCCGGGGCGACCGTGGTCGCGCCCACCGCGACGATTCTCAACCGACCGGCGGCCGGCGACGCACAAGCCTAGGAACCCAGAGCAGGTCAGGGAGGACCTGAGCCGCGAGGATGGCGAAGGCCGACGCGAACACGACCCCGACCGCACCGAAGCGGGCGACGACCAGGCATCCGAGCCCGATGCTGACGGCCGCCATCGCCAGCGTCCAAAGTGCCTGCCACCGGGCCTCGTTCGGCCTGGTCAGGAGGACCGAAGCCGCGAAATGCATCGTTTGGCCGATCAGGACGGCGCCGAACGCCAGAGCAAGCCAGGCGGATACATAGATCTCCCCACCCGACAGCACCGATGCCGCCCACGGACCGATCAATCCCAGGAGCACCATCGCCGCGAGTCCCACGACGGCCAGCGCAACCGTCAGTTGCCACCACATGCGGATCGTCGCATCCACGACACCCCGCCTCTTGACGAAAATCGGCCAGTACGCCAGCGCCGCCGTCGACAGAACCTGCCAGCCGATCGCATAGATCTGCGCCATCAGCGCATATCGGGACAGTTCTTCGGGCGTCGAAAAGTGCGCAAGCAGAACTCGCCCGCCCTGCGAGCCGACCGGGACGCCCACACCGACCAGGAACAGCCACATACTGCCGGCCAGCAGGCGAGTGCCCGTACGAGCGGAGGACACGGGCGAGAACACAGACCCCCCGAGGCCGCTCAGCCGCAGCGCCAGCACGGTGCCTACCGTCTGCCCCAGGAGCAGGCCACCCAAAGCCGATATGGCATACCATATTCCGTTCGCCCCGATGGCACGTAATGCGAGTGTGAACCCCAGCCCAAATGCCGGACAGCTCATCAATACCAACGTGGCCAATGGGTTTCGGTCTATTCCCACCAAGATCCTGGGCCCGAGTCCGGCGGGAATGGTCAGGGCGAATATGCACGCGGCCACTGTGATTGCCCAGCGGTCCTGCGGCCCGCTGGAGAATCCGACGGCCGCCCGCCAGCCGTCGAGGGCCATGATTCCCAGAGCGATCAGAACGAGACCGCCCGCCACGACGAAGAGAACACGGTACGCGCGGCGAATGGTGTCGACCGCTTCGTCGTGGTTCTCCCCACCGAGCGTCGCGGCGGCGTTGATCGCCGTGGCCCCGATCCCGAGATCGGCGAAAGGAAACAACAACGTAACGGTGGCGACGAGCGCCACCAGACCGAAGACCGCTTCACCGGTCTCGCGGACGATGATCGCGGTGTTCACCAAACCGAGGAGCGCTACGACCGGCGTTCCGAGAATCCGGTAGAGCGGTCCCAGCACGAGCGCGCGACGTTCCTCGGGTGCGAGACGTCCCTGGTCGGTCGTCATTGCCGGACAGATCTCACAGCGACGCGGTAGCCGATCCGGCCGGCGTTCAGTACCGCATAGATCAGCGCGAAGATGCCGGGCCGGCCGTGCCGCACTGATGACCACATCGCGCGACGCACACCGCCCAGCGATTCCGCCGAGACCGCTGCGCTCACCGGACTCGTGCACAGATAGTCCCCGAGCACGCGAGCCGGCTCCGACCGCAGGTAATGCAGTCCCCACCGTATGTAGGTGTCGGTGCGGTCTGCTGTGTCGCGGGAGACCGAACGACCGTGGACGTTGTAGATGCTCAAGGTTTCGGGTAGTTGGATGACCCGCAGCTCCGGGATGGCGCGCTGTGCCCGTATCAGCCAACTGGGCTCGTCGTGGGGTTCGTCGAAACTTCCGCCCCACGGAACCGATCGTGCCAAAGCGGTGGGAAAACACAGGGTGGACGTCTGTAGGTTGGCGTTGCCGAAACCGAGCCGATCGAAGCGGAACAGATAGTGCGCCACCCGCTCCCCCGGTTGGATGAGCCGCCCCGGCCACACCCGCTCGCGGGTGCCCGGACCTCGTACCAGCATCCTGGAGGACGCGATCCAGTGGTCGTCGTCGAATGCTTCGACGATGGCAAGTTGGCGGGCCAGTTTGTTCGGCTGCCAGAGATCATCGTCGTCTAGCAGAGCGATGACCGACCCACTCGCGGCATCGATCCCCAATTGCCGGCTTCGTGCCGGCCCATGACCGGGCGGTGCAGTGAGAATCTTGATCCGATTGTCGTGCGGGACACACACCTGAACGTCCGGCTCCGCGACGACCAGAACCTCGTCGACCGGATATGTCTGATCGAGCGTTGATTGGACCGCATCGGCGAGTGACGGTCGGCCGATGGTGGCGATCACCACGGTGACGGTGGGCTTCATCGCACGTCTGACGGTACCGGCTCACCACGAAAGTGTGTGGCAGAGAATAGTAATGCGACGCAAACAAAGGTCGGGATCATGTTGTACAACCACGGGCCGTACGTGATGTCCCAGATCCCCTGCAATGCCACGGTCACGCCGAGCGGCGCCCACCGACCGAGCCTGGTGAAGTTCCATACGATGCCGAGGCACGCCACCAGCAGTGCCGCGGGTAGCAGCACGGCAAGCACACCTCCTTCGGCCCAGGATCCCAACAGGATTGAATGCATCGCGGAATAGTTGGTGGGCGGCAGTTCCCAGTAGACGTCGAAGGGGAATATCGGATCGAACCCGAGTCGGGTTGCGAGATGCTGGGCACTCGTGTACACATCGGGTGTCAGGTTCATGGCGCTGCCCCAGCCCAGCAGTGGGCGCTCAAGGATGGCGGTGATACTCATCGGCGGCTCGGTCCGCCCCGCCAGCAGCAACGGCACATTGAACGCTTCTTGCTCGAGCGTCTTGCGTTGAAGGGCAGATCCGAGCATGCCGGTGCGAGCGACCATGGGCATGAAATACGCGAACGCGACACCGATCACGATCAGACCGACGAACTGCCATCCTCGTCGGAGCCAGGATCCGAAAACGTGATTTATCAATAAAGTTCCCGCGGCCAGAAAACACACGAGTGCGTGCGCCCGGTAGTTCAGCCCCAGGCTCGCCAGCCCCAGAACGCCCAGCGCTGCGGGCAGTATCAGGGCCGGGACCCTTACCATCGTCAGCCCGAACACGAGAAGGATCGTCACGGCCGAAGCGATGCCGTACTTCCACAAATCGGGGAAACGCCCCGTGTTGGTGAGCTCGATCCCCTCCGTCGAGAAGAACACGATGGTGCCGACGGCGAGACCGGCCAGAACGAACGCGATCGCGTCGACCGAGCGCGCGGTGAGAACCGTCAGGCCGATGAAGTAGAGCCCGAAGGCAGCCGGCGCCATGGCATTCGGCCACAGCATGGACACGTCATTCACCAGACACGATGCGAGAAACGAAAGCCACCCCAGTGCCGCCAGAACGAGCGGCAGAAGGTCAGCGCCCCGGTGGGACATGAGCAGCCACGCCGGTGCGATGAGAAGACACAGCAGTGACAGGACGGTCACATTGATGTTGGCAACTTGGAACGCCGAGGTTGAGGCAGCCGCGAATACCAGGGCGCGACCGAGCATTACGGAATGCGGCCGACGCGCTGCCTGTAGTAAACCGGGTGCGAGCTCGGTTGTTGTCACACACACCCCCAATTGACCGATGCACGCTGAGAAAACGATAGCTGTTTACGCGGTTTCATGTAGCGAAGTCGTAGCTCCCGTTACCATGTTCCTCGTCAGATTCTTTGCTAGCGGAGGCAATGTGTCGATCACACAGCCGCACCGATCGCTGGCCGCGCGGCGTGGTAGGCCCTACGACAAGGGCCGGGGTCTCTGCGCGCAAGTCCTCTGGGTCGCTATGTCCACCTTGATCTTCACGCAGGTGTGGTGCCCGAACCGGCTCCGGTGCGCGATGTTGCGCTGGTTCGGTGCGCAGGTCGGCGACAACGTCCTGATCAGGCACCGGGTGACAGTTCAGTGGCCGTGGAAACTGTCGATCGGAAACAATTCCTGGATCGGTGTCGGCAGCGAGCTCTACAACCTCGACCGGATAGTGATCGGATCGGACGTGTGCATCTCGCAGTATGTCTATCTGTGCACCGGTAGTCACGACCGCAGGTCTGCCACCTTCGAATTCGACAACGGCCCGATCACGATCGAGGACGGCGTGTGGGTATGTGCGCGCAGCACCGTTCTGCGTGGAGTTCACATAGGCGCGAACTCCGTCATCGGCGCAATGTCGTTGGTTCAGCGCGACGTGCCACCGGACTCTCTGGTGCAGGCCGCACAACCGAGTGTCAGTCGGATGTGACGACATGCGAATCCTGCAGGTGGCGACGCTTTTCAGTCCGGACGGGCAGTACGGCGGGCCCACCCGCGTGGCGCTGAATCAGAGTGCAGAACTGGCCAGCCGCGGTCACGAGGTGACGATCGCAGGAGCGGCGCGCGGTTACGCGAAATTACCTGACCAACTGAACGGCATACCGGCGAAACTGTTTGCTGCCAAAAGTATCTTGGGTCGATCCGGGTTTGCCTGGACCTATGCTCCCGGTCTGACGGCATGGGTGCGCGGAAATTGGACCGAGTTCGACACCGTGCATGTCCACTTCGCCCGAGATCTCGTCGTCATGCCGGTGGCCGCGTCGGCGCGTCGGCGCGAAATCCCTTACGTGCTACAGACACACGGCATGGTCGTGCCGACAGACCATCCCCTTGCCGCACCGCTGGATCGGATGTGGACCCGCAACATCCTCCGGGACGCACACGCCGTTTTCTTTCTCGACTCGTCGGAACGCGAACTACTCATGTCCGTCGCCGGACCCGACCTCCGGCTTGTGAACCTGGGCAACGGTGTACCGGAATACGCCACCGCCCGCTCGGACCGAGCACCTGGGCGAGTACCGGAGGTGCTGTTCGCGGCGCGCATGCACACCAGGAAACGGCCCGTCGTATTCGTTGAGATGGCAAAGGAATTGCTCGCGTCGGGTATCGACGCCCGGTTCACGTTGGTGGGGCCCGACGAAGGCGAAGGTCCCGCGCTGAAGGCGGTCCTCGACGGGGACCCACGGATCGCCTGGGAAGGTGCCCTGTGCCCCGATGCCATTCCTGCACGGATGGCACAAGCCGACGTCTACGTGCTCCCTTCCGTGCAGGAACCGTTCCCCATGTCGGTGTTGGAGGCCATGTCGGTCGGACTGCCGGTCATCGTGACCGCCGACTGCGGCCTCGCACCGATCATCGAGGAGTCTGCTTGCGGTACCGTCACCGACCCCTCGGTCCCGAGCCTGACCGCCGCGGTCAGCGCGATGCTCCGAGATCATGCGCGTGCCCGATCGATGGGCGAACGCGGCAAGCAAGCCGTGCTCGAACACTTCGGTATGCGTCGAGTCGGTGACCGCCTGGTGAACACGTACGCCGACGCTTCGGTAGGTGCCCCATGAATCGCGACCAGACGGTTCACCGACGCATCCGATGGGCGATCGGACTTGTCCTGGGCCTTCAAGTGGTCCTCGCGTCCGCTCTCGCTTGGGCGCCTCCCGCCCCCACTGCACCTCCGGTGACCATCGCCGTCGTCGGGGACCAAAACACTGCCGGTATCAGGAACCGCGTGGTGTGGCCGACGCTGATGGCCGCACGGAACGGTTGGTCGGTGTCCAATTACGCGCTTCCCGAAGCGGGCTTCGCCGCGGACGGAATGGGCGGGCAGGCCTTCGGGTATCAGGTGGAGCGCGCACAGGCGCAGCATCCGCGCGTCATCCTGCTCATGACCGGCACTGCTGACGCCTCGGTATTGGAAACGGAAGCCGTCACAGTCGGTGCGACAGGCGCGATCGACAAGGTCGTCCGGTCCGGCGAACAAGTGGCCGTGATCGGACCACTCTGGTACGAGACGCCGGTTCCCCAGTCTGTTCGGCGGGTCGACGACGCGGTCAGAAAAGTCGCAGAGCAGGCGGGTGTGCCCTACTTCGACGCTCTTGACCCACCGTTGTTGACAGCGGACCTGATGCACGCCGGCTTTGTCGGGCCGAGCGATGCTGGACAATCCGTCATCGCCGACAAGATCGCAGCGTGGCTCCGCGAAGAGGTCCTGCGATGAGCCGACGGAGATGGTGTGATGTCGGTGCGGTCGCATCGGCGGCCGCGATTTTCTCTGCCATCGCGCTGATTTCGTGCTCTGCGGAAGAAGCGAACCACTCCACCAACCCGCCGAATGTGCGTCACGAGCCGCAGCCACCCATCGAGAGTCCTCCGCTGGCCTTGTTCATCGGCGACTCGTACACCGCGGGAAACAGTTCAGCGGAGTCCTCCTACGGGTGCCGCGCCGCGGTGGAGATGGGATGGTTGTGCGCTGTGTCGGCCTTCGGGAACACGGGTTACGTCAGCGGCGGTCCGGCCAACAGGTGGGACGACCCGTACACGGGAAAATCGTCGTCTTACAGCGAACGTATCCCGCACCTGGCTGCCAAATACGATCCCGCCGTGGTGGTTCTCGACGGGGGGCGAAACGATGACTTCGTTTCGCGAAAGTACGCCTACGACGCGATGCTGATGACAATCAAAGAGGCGCGCCGAGCCTGGCCGGAGGCGCGGATCGTCGTCATAAGACCGAGACTCCTCGCGAATCCCTCTGACAATGCGGGAATGAGCGACGAATTCATGGAGAGGCTACTCGCCGAGCCAGGCGCTCAGGGCGTGATCTTCGTGGACCCCATCGGCTCACTGGCCGACACCGACACTTCGGGGCTGCTTGCCTCCGACGGGGTGCACCCGAACCGGCTCGGTGAACAGCGTATGACAAAGGCGCTGGTCGAGTCACTGCGCCGACACCAGATGGGATCCTCGCCGTGAACGATGCGCTGACCTCCTACGCCCGCAATCTCCGCGTTCGATGGCGGTGGTTGGTGTGGAGTGTCCTTGTCTCCCTTTCCGCCGCAACCGTCGTGCTGATTCTGCAACCGCCGATGTACCAGTCACACGCGACCGTTTTCATCCGGACTCCGGGTGATGTGAGCCGAGTGGTGGACGGTGGCGATACCTACGCACGTGAGCGCGCCACGACGTACGCCCAGTTGGCCACCAGCACGACGCTCGCGGAGCGTGTGGTGACCAACCTCGGCCTCGACATCGAGCCCTCAGCACTGTCCGCGCGAGTCAAGGCGAAGAATCCACCCGGCACCGCGCTCATCACCGTGTCGGTCAGTGCACCATCCGCCTCGGAAGCGCAACAGACGGCCACCATGTTTCTCTCCGAGTACGCATTGATGGTGCGGCAATTGGAACTGGTTCCCGGACAGTTGATTCCCCGGGCGGAACTCGTCGTTGTCGACCCTCCGAGCCAGCCGACAAGAACGATCGCCTGGGGCGTGCCCTTCCCGCTGCTGTTCGCGGGAGTCGCGCTGATCGGCTTGTTCGTGGGCAGCGCAGCAGCGACCATCCGCGCGGCGCTCGGCGGGGACTACACGAGACGAAGTGAAACAGTGGGGGTGTGAGGTGACTCTGAAGTCTTTTGTCGCAGCGGCAAGGCGATTCTGGCTGCGGTATGTGCTCGTCGCCGGTCTGGTTTTCGTCGTCGGACTGATCGCCATATTTCTCTCGCCTGCGACATATACGTCGTCATCCCGCGTGATGGTGACGATCGAGGGGTCCACGACTGCCGCGGCCTATCAGAACGAAGAGGTGGCGACACGCCGTATCCGTACCTATATTCCACTTGTGACGAGCGGCGTGGTGGCGCAGCGGGTCATCGACAAACTTGGTCTGCCCATGAGTCCTTCCGAACTGGCCCGGGAAATCTCTGCCACCAACGTGCCGCCGAAAACCGCCCTCATCGATATCAAGGTGAAAGACCGGTCACCCGAGCGTGCCCAACAGATCGCCGACACTGTTGCGACAGAGTTCATTGCGTATACAGCCGCGATCGAAACTCCTACCGGTGACGACAGCCAGAAGATTCACACGACATTGGTCAGCGCTGCCGGGCCGGCACACAAGGATCCACTCGAGCGTGGACTTCTCTACCTGCTGGCTGCTCTGACGGCCCTGCTGATGGGAGCAGTAGCCGTATGGATGCGCGCGACACGTGACGACGTCACGCACGAGCAGGCGGAGTCCTCCGATTTCATCGGCCCAGAGAGCGCGAGACACCGTGCAGGCGACTCCATCGAGATTCAACCCGAAACAGTTGACGCGACCACCAGCAAGTGACGATCGCCCCGGCTCAACCTCTCCGTGCAGCCAGTTGCTGCTCCCGTAACCACGCGACCGTCGCAGCGATGCCGTCCCGCAGGTCGACGCTCGCCTGCCATCCCAGCAGCTCCTTCGCCTTCACCACCGACGGCCAACGTCGCTGCACGTCCACGTCGAAGGTCGGTACTCTCTCCAGTTCGAAGTCGTCCGGATCGAGACCACACGCGGCCCAGATCAGCTGGGCGATCTCGGCGACCGTGCGCTCTTCGGAAGCGGAGATGTTGAAGTCCTGATTCTCAGCAGCGGGGTGGAACATCGCGGTGACGATGCCGTCGGCAATGTCGTCAACGTGGGTGAGCGTGCGGGTCTGTCTCCCAGACCCGAAGATCTGCAAGGGACGCTGACCCGACAGTGCCTTGCTGATGAGGTCGGGAACGGCATGCGCGATTCCCGGCTCCGTATCGGGCAGTTCACCGGGACCATACGCGTTGAACGGACGGCAGATCGTGAACGGCAGACCGTGCTCCTCATTTAGCGCGCGACAGTACATCTCCCCCGTCAGTTTGGAGAAGCCGTACGCCGATCGCGGTGGGCGGCAGTCGGGTAAATGCTCTTCCGGGGTCGGAAACTGGGTGGCATGCTCGAAAACCATCGATGACGACACGTAGACCAGTCGGTCGACCCCCTCGCGAAGGGCCGCACCGAACACGGAGTTGTACAAACCCGTGTTCATCTCAAGGAGAGTGTGCGGGAGCTTATGAAAATTCGCGATGCCTCCGACAATCGCAGCAAGATGGATGACATGACTGCATCCGTCGACGGCGGCCTCGGCCTCGCGCGCCGAACGTAGATCTCCGGTCCTCACGTCGCACGCCTCGCGCATCCACGGCGGCGCCACGCGTTGATCGGCCACCCGAACTTCGTGCGTATTGCCGCGCATCAGCCGACGAACGACGGCACTGCCGATCGTTCCGACTCCGCCGGTGACTAATACTCGATTCACCTGACGTGCGCAACCTTGCGTAGCAGCACAGAAACCCCTCCCATACTGTCCACATTAGCGTTTGATCGGCCAACGGGACCCTGTGACGTGCAAATCGTGACCGGGCGTATTCGGTCTGACGGTCTCGACGTCTGATCGCCACCACAATTGCACCTAGAACCACGAAACCCCATCGTCGGACCGCTCGTACACCCCCTAGAGTGACGGCCGATCACAGCAACTCGCCCGACACCGGTCTTGGAGCAAGAAAGGCGCGGCGGAAGTAGGCCGACCGCCTCGGAAATCCGGTATCGTTTGTGCAATCCAGCAAATCGGGGCTCACACCCTGATCGGATGCCAGGGGGGCATCGATGAAAGTTCGAGGTATCGCACATGCCTCGTCGCCGCAGAATCCACGCCGCTCGGCCCACTGGGGCACTTGGGCTCGGTCCTGCGAATGACGCCCAAGGGCAGAGTCGGATCCGTTCTGATACCGGCTCATAACGAAAGCGCGGTGATTGCGAGATGCCTGAACAGCCTGTTCCACGGCATCGACGCCTCCGAGCTGGAGGTGGCTGTGGTCTGCAATGGTTGCCAGGACGACACCGTTGCGGTTGTCAGAAACTCGGGTCATCTCGTCGAGGTGATCGACCTCGCGATCCCATCCAAGACTGCAGCGCTCAGGGCAGGCGATCAGCTGTTGCACACATTTCCTCGGCTCTACCTTGATGCTGATGTCGTCCTCCCGGGCCCGGTAGCGATCCGCGTTCTGCAACACCTGTCTCACACCGGATCCACTGCCGCCCGACCGCCGTTCCGGTACGAGACCTCTCATGCCTCCGCCATCGTGCGTCGCTACTACCGTGCGCGATCGCGCATTCCGGCGGTCATGGGATCGATCTGGGGCGCTGGCGTATACGGTCTTTCCGAAACCGGGAGAGCCCGATTCGGTGACTACCCGGATGTGGTCGCCGACGACCTGTTCGTCGATCAATTCTTCCGCCGGGATGAGATCGACATCGTTGGTGACGAGCCGGTCGTGGTGATGGCGCCGGCGCATTTTCGCGACCTGCTCAAGGTGATGCGGCGCGCCTACCGCGGCGCTGCGGAGTCGATGGGCACGTCGTCTCATTCAGCGTCTGCGCCGACCGCCTCAAATCCGACGACAGCGGGAACAATGCGCGATGTCTTGCGCTTGTGTCGCACACCATCCGGCATCATCGACGCCGCAACGTATGCCCTCGTCGCGATCACCGCCCGGATTTACGTCGCACTGGGTCGCACGACGGTCTGGGAGCGGGACGAGAGTTCGCGCAGTATGACCTCGAACCGATCAGATTCTGGGTCTGTTCACTGATGTGTGGCATCTGCGGAATCTGGAATCCTTTCGATGCCGCGACGGGCCGCACCCGCATCGACCGCATGCTGGAGTCGATCGTGCATCGCGGTCCGGATGGGGCCGGTCGATTCGAACAGCCCGGTATCAATCTCGGGATGCGGCGACTTGCAATCATCGACCTCTCGGGTGGCGACCAGCCGATATTCAACGAAGACCGTTCGGTCGCCGTGGTTTTCAATGGCGAGATATACAACTTCCGGGAGTTGCGGGCTCAACTCGAGCAGTCCGGACATCGGTTCACAACCCGTTCTGACACGGAAGTCCTGGTGCACGGATACGAACAGTGGGGCGACGACCTGCTCCACCGGCTCGCCGGCATGTTCACGTTCGCGCTTTGGGACCACAACAAACGCCGGCTGCTCATCGCGAGAGACCGCTTCGGCAAAAAGCCTCTCTACTACTCGCGCCTCGGGCGCGAGCTCGTTTTCGGCTCCGAGATCAAAGCGCTACTGGCTGCGGGCGTATCCGCAGACCTCGACGACACCGCACTCCAGCACTACCTTTCGCTACGTTATGTGCCGGCGCCCCAGACCTTGTTCCGGTCAATCATGCAACTTCCGCCCGGACACAAGATCGTGCTCGGCGACAACGAATTCGCCGTGGAACGCTGGTGGCGACTGAGCTACGAACCGAAAACGACGTACTCACTCACCGAAGCCGCGGACGCGGTTGAACAACTGATGCGAACCGCTGTGCAGCGACGCCTCGTCAGCGATGTGCCCCTCGGGTGCTTCCTGTCTGGCGGCCTCGACTCGAGCACTGTGCTCTCCTTCATGTCCGAATTGACCGACGAACCCGTGCGCACGTTCTCCATAGGGTTCGATGAAGGCTGGGCGAGCGACGAGCTTCCAGCCGCCCGATCGACGGCTCAGGCGTTCGGCACCCGTCACCACGAGATGCGACTGTCGCCCGGCGAGTTCTTGAGATCTCTTCCCGCAGCGGTGTGGCATCGCGACGAGCCGCTGGCAGAACCTTCCGAAATCCCGCTGATGGCGTTGTCTCGGATGGCCCGGGAGCACGTCACGGTGGTCCTGTCCGGGGAGGGCGGCGATGAGCTTTTCGGGGGATATCCGAAGTACCGAGTCGACTCGCTGCTGGCAGGGGCAGGACGCATGGGCCGCGGCGTCATGGGCGAACACCGCTTGCACAGCCTCGCGGCCTGGCATCGACTACCACGGCGGGCCAGGATGGCTGTCACTGCGCTTGCGACAGCCGATCCCGCCGAACGTTGGCCGGCCTGGTTCGGAGCCGATCGACAGGTGCGACTGTCGGCGAATGGGTTGCGACCACTCGACTCAGTACTCGACAGCATCGACGGCAACATGGGCTCACTGGACCGCATGTTGGCGCTCGATGTCGAAACCTACCTCGCCGACAATCTTCTCGTCCGCGGAGACAAGATGACGATGGCCGCCTCCATCGAGAGTCGGATGCCACTCCTCGATCACGATCTGGCAGAGTTCGTGGCCCGACTCCCTGAGGAGCTGAAGGCCTCCCCGCGGCAAGCGAAGATCGTCGTCAGGGAGATTGCGAAGCGACGGCTGCCCGCATCGCTTCTATCCCGCAAGAAGATCGGTTTCGCGGTGCCGATCTCGCCGTGGTTCAGAGATGAACTCGGAGATGCCTTGGAGCATTACACCTTAGGACGCGATGCACGGCCTGATCCGTTGGTGGCCCCCGACCGGGTGCGCCGCGCGCTCGCACTGCATCGCGCCGGTCGATACGATTTCGGCAAAGAGTTGTGGAGCCTACTGACACTGGATGTCTGGGCCCGGATCTACCTCGATGGAGCCGACCCGGCGAGTATCTCGTTGGCCAGAGGAGACTGATCGCGACAAACCAGACAAGCAACCACCCCGATCATCGGACGCTCAACCGGTCGCGGAAAACGGCACGCAACGGCTGATGTGACCTGCCTTCGTTTCTCCGTGCGGGGCGAGCGAGAAGGTCGTCGTACGCAGCGAGCAGATTCCGTCGCGACACATCCCACGACAGGTCGCACTCCACCCGTTGACGACCGAGCTTTCCCATTCGCTCGCGACGCTCGGGGTCATCCAACAGTTCTCCGATAAGTCTTGCGAATTCGGTGACATCGTTGTTGAGCGCGTACACGGCGGCCTCCTGCGCCGTCACGCGAGCCTCGTACAGATCGAAGGACACCAGCGCTCGCCCCATCGCCATGTACTCGACCACCTTGTTCATCGAAGACACATCGTTGAGTGGGTTCTTCGGGTCCGGCGACAGGCAGACGTCGGCCGTGGACAGGTACCGCTGGACAGTCTCGTCGGGGACCCGGCCGGTGAACTCGACAACATCCTCCAGCCCCAGCCGACGCGTGAGCGAAACCATCTCGTCGAACGCGTCACCGGTGCCGAGAAAAGTTGCGTGTACGTCATCTCGCCCCATTGCCCCACAGAGATGCGCAACCGCGTGCAGAGCATAATCGACGCCGTCCTGGGGCCCCATCACTCCGAGGTAGCACGCCAGGAATCTCTTGCCCCGCTTCAGTGTTGAGTCTGGTTCCCTCGGCACGAACCGCGACAGGTCGGGGGCGCTCCGCACCACTCGCACACGATCCTCCGGCATACCGCCGCGGCTTATCGCGGCCTTCCGATAGCTCTCATTCGTACTGATCACCGCGTCGGCAGTACGAAACGTCAGGCGTTCCAACGCAAGGGAACCCTGATAGAGAATGCGCGCTCCCCCGGGGAATCGTGACTCGAACAACTCAGGAACCAGGTCGTGATGATCGAACAAGAATCGCGTGCCTCCGCGTCGCAGCGCCAAAGCGACCAGGAACAGCAAGTCGGGCGGGTTGCAGGCATGCACAACGTCAAAGCGCTCATACCGCGACAGGCGCCGGGCAATTCGCAGAGTGCGCCAAATCGCCGTGGCATACTCGCGCAGATACCCGGCAGGTCCCCCGGTCGCCGCGGTCAGAGGGTACCGGTGGATGCGTATGCCATCGATCTCTTCGAATGCCCCGGTGTCCTGCTTGGTACCGCGTGGGCAGATAACCTCGACCCGATAGTTCGCCGCGGTCAGAGCACAGCATTCCTGCCACACTCGGCGATCGAACGGCACCGACAGATTCTCGACGAGGACCAGGACGCGAGGACAGTAATCCAGTTGTCTGCTACCAGCTGATGCCGATGTACCGCGGGTCGTCACAGTATTCCTCCCAGCCGGGGAAACGTACGAGATCGACCACGATGCGACCGTCGACCCGCCTGAGAGCGGCGATGCCGTCGGGGTCCGGCGACCCCACTACGCACACTTCGGCGTGATTGACGACCGCGTCCGCGGAGCCGGCCATGAGCCGCGACAAATGCGGGATCCGCTGGTCCACATACACACGGTTGGCCCCGAGCAGGCGTGAGACCGCGACTTGAGGATCATGGATCATCAACTCGTAACCCCGCCCCAAGAGGCGTTCGGCCAGCGCCACCAACGGGCTCTCGCGCAGGTCATCCGTGCCCCGCTTGAACGCGAGGCCGAGCAGCCCGACACGACGCTTACCGGTCGACTCGATCATCCTGAAAACTCTGTCGATCTGGCCCTCGTTCGACGCGGCGATGCTCTCCAAGATCGGAACCGACACATCCGACCTTCTGGCGCGATATACAACGGCGCGTAGATCCTTCGGCAGGCATGATCCGCCGAATGCGAAGCCCGGGCGGAGGTACGCGGGCGAGATGTTGAGCTTTGTGTCGGCCACAAGCATGTCCATCACCGCGTGGCTGTCGAGCCCCAATCCCTTGCAGACTGCTCCGATTTCGTTCGCGAAACCGGCCTTCAGCGCGTGGAAGCTGTTGTCGGCGTATTTGATCATCTCGGCGACCGCCAGTGGCACGCGATAGACCGGTCCGGGAAAACCATCGTAGAGTTGGGCAACGGCGTCACCGCTGGCCTCGTCCAACTCCCCGATGACGGTCTTCGGCGGATCGAAGAAATCCCGCACCGAACTGCCTTCTCGTAGAAATTCCGGGTTCACAGCCAGACCGAAGTCTGCCCCACCACCGGACCGCAGGCGGGGAAGCACGATCTCCTCGCAGGTCGTCGGGAGCATCGTGGACCGGATGACGACTGTGTAACGGTCCGTCCGGTTGGCGAGCGCCGCGCCGATCTCCTCGCTGACCCGCTCCAGGTAAGCGGTGAGCAGACTGCCGTTGGCAGCCGACGGAGTGCCGACGCACACTATCGCCAGATCCGTGTCGCCGACCGCACGTGCGCAGTCGGATGTTGCGCAGAGTCGCCCTGCCGCAACCTGTTCCGCGACGAGTTCACCGATGCCCTCTTCGAGAACAGGGCTTCGCCCATCGTTGACCATGGCAACCTTTTCGGGTGCGACGTCCACCCCGATCACCGAGTGCCCGCGGCTCGCGAAGCAGGCCGCCGACACTATCCCGACGTAGCCCATCCCGAACACGGCGATACGCCGCGGAAATCGTGTTCGCAGATCGCTTGGTATCGCTGGAGTCTCGGCCTCGGTCACGTCCGTCATGTCTGAGTCCCCGATGTCCATGATCGACATTTCCCCACCTCCCCCGGCCACGCCCGAGCGAATATCAGACTCACGGCCGAATGGCCGAATCGTAACAGAAGGCGAATGCCCGATTATTCGCTGAAACTGGATTTGCCAGAAGATCACAGACATTGGCGCCGCGACTTTTAAGAACACACATGCGATTCAGCAGCTCATCGAACTGACGACCGCAGCATCAGGCCCGAGGGATTTGTTGCTGAGTCAACGTCTAGTTACTCCAGATGGGCAGACACGCTTGACGCAACACGCAGACCTCCACGATCTGAACAGGTCGACATCTCCGCGCGAAAACGCGCTCACGGGCTCCGGCAGGTCGGTACAGTTGCCAGACAGGAGCCTGAGGTCGGTTTCGGGGGATGGCAAATCATGTACGAATCGCCCAGGATATGCAGTGGTCCGATTGCACGGGAGGTTTGACAGTTGGATCTATTCGATGTCGTGCGGTCATGTTTCCGGCGGTGGTACATCTTCTTTCCGTTGCTGTTGGTCGTTGGCTGGTTCAGCTACTCGACCTACAGCTCGGTGAAGCCGGTGTATTACTCGAATGAAGTAATCGGCTTCTCACCGCCTGGCTTCCGGATCGACGACATGCCCCAGGGGCAGCCTGTCCCGCGTAACGGCCTACTGGATGTGGGCGGAGCGTCACTCATCGCGAACATGACCACGATCGGACTTCGCGACCCCGCGGTGTACGACCGGGTGGTTTCTGCCGGCGGTGGACCTTACACCACCAAAATGTTTCCCACGCCCGGCGGAATGCAGCAGCTACCAATGGTCATGATCGAAGTCACCTTGGACGAGCCGGGACAGGTTTCGACGACATTGGCCCTCCTGGCCGAAGAGGCGAAAGTGACCGTAAGGGAGATGCAGGAACGAGCCGCGGTACCCGAAAACGTGATGGTCACGTCGTTCATCGTTTCTCCGGCGGGAACCCCGATGCCGGCGATGCCGAGCCGGACGCGGTCCACAATCGTGATCTTCGCTGCGGGCCTGGGCCTTTCGATACTGCTGACCGTCGTTGTCGACCTCGTACTCACCCGCCGCAAGTCACGTGCACAGCAGCGCGCAGCCGTGCCGGGGAGGACTGGGACCGCACCCGACCACGAAGATGTCATTGAGGACAACGAAAACATCCGCGCCGCCGAGGGCACAGTCGAGGCCAGATGAATGGGAGCGAGACAGTTGTCGACGCGCGGGTCCGATCTGTCGATGACGGGTCGGTCGAAACCTGCGGCGTGCGGGACCGAACTCCTTGGTTACTGGCTTTTCTCTGCGTACTGATTCCGATTCTGCCGTGGACCGCGGTTCCGGCCGGCCCCCTGAAGAGCAACGGCTCCCCAGCGAAACTGACGGCGCTTCTGTTCTTCGGGCTGGTTGTACTCGGGTTCCTCGCGACCCGACGAGTTGCGAAACGACGGACATTGCGCATCGGCGTCATACCGGTCCTCCTGTACTTTTTCCTCCAGTTGGTCCTGTACGGCGTCGGACTGGCACGGCTACGTAGCGAGCTCGCAGATGCGACAGCCATGCGATACGTCGTCATCCTGCTGGCGAACACCGGAGTGGCCCTCTACGCGATGACGCGAGTGGAGACACCACGACAGCGCTCCATAGTCTTGGGCGCACTTGCAGCCGGGATGACATTCGCTTGTGTGGTCGGGTTGTTGCAGTCGACTTCCGGGGTGGATTTGCGGTTTCTGTTCAAGCCGCCTGGTTTCGTCGAGAATGCCGAGTTCGTAGGCTTCGCCGACCGCGGGGGCGCCAAGCGGGTCGTCGGGACTTCGCAACACGCCATCGAATTCTCGGTCCTCGCCGCGGTGACGGTGCCACTGACGCTTCACTTTGCGCGATTCTCCCCCAGCCGTCAGGTGCGCTTGTTCTCCGCGGTCGCTTGTTTCGCAGCCCTCGCTGCCATGCCGGCCGCGATCTCGCGAACCGGCGTCTTGGCTCTGGGAGCGGCATTGCTTGTCTACATGTGGGGCGCAACCCTTCGTCGTCTCGCTGGAGCACTGGTCGCAGCGTCCGTTGCGATCACCGGATATCTGTTGATCTTCAACAACACAGCCCAGGCGTTGTGGAAAACCATCGCCAGTTCGGAAGAAGACCCGAGTGTTCTGGAGCGCACCGCGGACTATGCCGTGGTGTCAGAGACCTTCCGAGCCCACCCGGTATTCGGCCTTGGCGTCGGCGGAAATCCGTGGGAGGAGTACGGATTCCTGGACAACGAGTGGCTCCAGGCCATAGTCCAAGGCGGCATCGTGGGGATCACCGCAATGATGGCGTTGACGGGCGGGGTCATCTTCGGCCTTGCAGCCGGATTGCGCAGCGCAAGGTCGCCACGCGAACGGGATCAGATGTACATGATGGCGGCAATGCTGGTCGGCATCTTGATGTCCAGCTTCACCTTCGACCTCTTCACATATCAGCAGGCGACGCTCACCTTCTTCATCCTGCTCGGCCTCTTGTGGTCCACGTACAAGGTTCAGTTCGTCGACCCACAGGACGCCGTGACACCCCAGGGATCGCGCCGGTGACCGACCGTCATTCGCCCCAAACTAGGCGTTTGCCCGTGTTCTCGTGGCCTTCGGAAGATCACGCCAACGATCTCTGTTGGCGACGACCGCCCACGTCCGTCGATGAGCCGGGTCATAAGACCGCAGGGCTTCTGCCAGCAACACAGCCGCACGGAACGCCGCAGAGTACAGCCTGCCGTGGTGCCTTTCCACGTAACGAACTCGATTCACCGCCAGGAGAGTTGTAAGCGACGACGTCCCGGACCCGCCCTGGCGATGTTTGACCACCGCGGTGGGTTCGAACCGGATTCGATGACCGCGTGCTCGAATCCGGCGGCAGTAGTCCGTCTCCTCAGAAAACAAAAAGAACTCTTCGTACCAATCTCCGACATCGTGGGCGACCGAGGCGCGCACAAGTATTGCGGCTCCAGTCGCCCAGTCCACATCATGTGGTTCGGCGTAACGCTCAGGGCGTGCATCGATCTCCGAGGAGAACGTCGGGCGCCGCCGTACCTTGCCGCCGAGGAGCGCATCACCGATTGCCCTGATGATCGATGGCTCATGTCGAAGCGACATGTACGTGACGTCGTTCTCGTCGAGCATCAAGGGGACCGCCGCGCCGACGTTGTCGGCCTCGAGTGCACCGAGCAACCGCGGCACCGCGTCCGGGGCGAGTCGGAGATCGGGATTCAACACGAGGACCGCATCGCAACTCCCGATCCAACGGAGGCCACAGTTGATTCCGCCGGCATAACCGAGATTTCCACCTGAGTCGACGAAGATGACATCCGAGTGGGCGCGAATGACATCGCTTGTACCGTCCGATGACCCGTTGTCGACAACTATCAGTCGAACTGCGCATGATCGAGTCGCAGTTCGCAGGTCCTCGATGAGTGAGGATACGTCTGCGGCACTGTTATAAGTCACAACAATGGCAGCGACGTCGGCGTGCACATCGATCGGGACGAAGTTGTTTCGATGACACTCGTGATGCAACAACGTGATTCACCTCGTCCCGGGCGATCGTCTCCGTGCGCCCACTTCGGAATCGCTGAGTCAATGTTCATTGGATGGTCGATTGTCCCACAAGCGCCCCGACCAGGCACCGGCTTCGGCAGTTACCACCATTACCTTCGCTATTGCGCAGACGTTGCGAACTACGCCGTTGCGTGCGGGATCCGACACACCGACACTTCCGTGTTCCCTGGAGCGTCTCATACGTCCCATCCGAACCACGTGCAACCGATTTTTTCCCGGGCATCGCGATGGATGTATTCCCGTATCGAGGAGGGTTATTCGCCTGTGACCGGCACATCTCGACACTGTCTGCGTACGGAACCATTTCAACATATTGCGTCGCAGGAAGAACAGAAGACGTACCGGGCATCCGGTGGTAGCGTGATCTGATTCACGCATCCAGGTGATTGCCCACCTGATCAACAGCTAACGAAGCGCGAACCAACTCGGGGGGTCGAGTGACTGCATCCGAGAACCGCTACGCACACATCGACGCGATGCGCGCCATCGCGGTCATGCTCGTCGTCGTCGCGCATGCCGGGCTGGGTGGCATCGTGCCGGGTGGCAGTGGCGTGACCATCTTTTTCAGCATCTCCGGCTTCATCATCACGTATCTGTTGCTCCGAGAGAACGACGCGACCGGCGGTTTCGGCGTTCGCGCGTTCTATGTGCGTCGTCTGATGAAGATCGGTCCGCCCCTGCTGGTTTGCGTCCTGATACCGACCATCATTCTTGGATTCTTCGAGTCCGTCGACTGGTCGACCGTCGTTTCGATCGTCTTCTTCTACTTCAATTGGCTCAGCGTTTCCGGCGTGGACGCCCCCTTGCCCGGGTCAGGCGTGGTGTGGAGCCTGTCCATCGAGGAGCAGTTCTATCTGGGGTTCGCTCTTCTCTGGCTGTGCCTCGTCAGATCAAGAAGCAAGATCCGATTGTTGGCGCTGCTGGCCGGAACGGCCGTCGTCTACAGCAACGTCGCCCGAATCACGCTTGCGTCAAGTCCGGACATCCACGAGAACCGGATCTACTTCGGATCGGACACCCGCCTGGACGGCATCGCCTTGGGAATTCTCACCGCGATTGCGTTCCATCATGCTTTGAGCGAGCCGGGATGGGTGCGGCGCGTGGTCGTGTTGTGCTCCCGCAATGCGGCCTTGTTCGCGGCGCTCTCCCTCTATTTGTTCAGCCTCGCGGTCCGCGACGAATGGTTCAGGAGCACTTTCCGATTCACTTTCCAGGCTGTCGCTGCCTGCATCGTCATCCTCTATGGCTTCGGCGATAATCCCTCCGCGGTGAGAACTGTGTTCAATGCGGTGACACGACTGCGCCAGGTGCAGTTCCTCGGACTCGCCAGTTACAGCATCTATTTGATCCACCTGACGGCCATGTACTACTCGGGCCACCTGTTCAGTACGCTCCCGCACCCGGTGGCCGTAGTTCTTCTCATCGCGGTGGGCACGGGCGCGGGAATGCTTGTGTACCTGTCGGTCGAGCGCCCAGTTCAGCGCTATCGCCAGAGGGCGCAGCGATCCACACAGAAGCCTGCTGTTCAGGGCTCCCGCCACAATCGCACTTCGAAGAAGACGCACCATGACCGCCGGCAGAAGACCACCGCGGCCTGAATCCCGCCCCACTCACTCGGTGGGCGTGGTGAATCAGATGAAGATGCTCGCTCTCGTGTCGTTACTGGTCTTCCAGGGATGCGGAGCCCAGGCAGCGGCGCCGACTGTCCAAACATGCGGGGCCGACGAAGTCGGAGTGGCACCTCGCTGCGTCTCTGCGCCCCCAGCGGCGCCGGCGCCAGGAAAGTCCTGGGAGATAACGTTCTCCGAAGAGTTCAACGGTGCTGACTACGACCGCACGAAGCTCAACCCGTGCTTCGATTGGAACCACGGGGGCTGTACGAGCAGCTTCAACGAGGGTAAAGAGACGTATCGCCCGGAACACGTGGTGGTGAGCGAAGGCACGGCAAAGATGATTGCGGCGCCGCTGTCGCCTCCTGCACCGGACGACGCGTGTTACGAAGCGAGCTGCGACTACGCGTCAGGAATGCTCACGACGGCACGACCAAATGTCAGCGACAGCCACTACCCTTTGCCGTTTACGTATGGTTATGTGGAGTCTCGAATCAGATTTCCCGCCATACCGGGGTTCTTCACCGCGTTCTGGATGGTTCCCACCGACCCTACGTTCGAGTACCGAACCGAGATAGACATCGCCGAGATAATCGGCAGCGAACCACGGACGATCTACATGACGTACGCCTACGACGATCGGTCCCGCTCCTTTGAGGTCAACAAGAGCAATGACAACGGAGCCTGCCCAGAGAGCGACTACTCAAACGACTGGGTACGACTCGGAGTGAACTGGCAACCTGACTCGATCTCCTGGTATGTCGACGACGTACTGTGCGGCGAATTCACCGACGCGAGATGGATCGAAGACGGTCCGATGCAGCTGATCCTTGGGTTGATGGTGAACACGAACTGGACGCGCGATGTCAACTCGGTCCTACCGTCGCCGCCGCCCGCAGCTAAGTTGGAAGTCGATTATATCCGAATTTTTCAGCAGCATTGAGTGGAGGAGAAGCGGTCATGAGCACATCAGGCGCGGTGATACGCGAGTTGGATTGTAAAACTCTCCGGGAGCAGGCGCAGACCACGCCACCATTCCCGCACATCATCGTCGACGATTTTCTCGATCATGATTTTGCCCGTGAAGTCGTCGAATCATGGCCGAGCTATTCCGAAGCAGCGAAGATCGGCAGAGAATTTCGCTCGATCAACGAACGGAACAAGGTGCAGGTCACCGATAGCGCTCAATTCCCCCCAGCATTGCGTAGGTTGAACGATGCACTGGCCTCGCCGGCGTTCACGCAGGCTATGACCTCGATTTTCGGCATCCCAGAACTACTGCCCGACGCAGAGCTGGTCGGGGGCGGCTTGCACCAGACCGGACCCCGCGGACGACTTGACGTCCATGTCGACTTCAATTACCTCGAGGCCAGGCGGCTTCATCGTCGGCTGAACATCCTCATCTACTTCAACGAAGGATGGCTTACCGATTGGGGCGGCCAACTCGAGTTGTGGAATCGCGACGTATCGAAATGCGTCCGTTCAGTCGATCCCATCTTCAATCGCTGTGTCATATTCGAAACCAGTGAGATCAGCTACCACGGTGTCACAAGCGTGACCTGCCCGGAAGGTATGGTGCGGCGCTCGTTCGCAGGCTATTACTACACCACGGCAGCTCCAGCGAGTTGGACCGGTCAATCGCACTCGACGGTGTTCAAAGCCAGACCCGATGAGTCGGTCAAGAGCGGGCTCATGGCGGTGAAGCATGTCTCCGGCATCATGAAGGGCAAGCTGAAAACAGCAATCCGCAAGCCTTGACGCCCTGTGCTTTGAATCGAGTGCCGCGGGCGGCGACGAATGTCAGCACAGTGCGATCAGGGACTTCGGAAGGCCTAGCACCCTCTCACGCAAGATCGTGGAGCCCGGAAAGTACTCCCGCATTTCTGTCACGCTCACCAATTCCGTCCACAGAACTTCGTTGCGCGCCTCTTCGACATTCGCCGGCCGCGTGTGCACCAAAGGCCAATGCGCCGCGATCTTCACCCGCACGGCAACCGGCAGGAACTGCATGCCCGGAAAGAGCCAGTGCGGTTCCAGCGGGAAGTACCGGTACGGCGTCTGAACCCAATGCCGAGGAGCCAATGCCTGCACTTGACTCGCCAACTCCGACCGCCGAGCGTGTCCGCCCACGTGCTCGATCAACGAGTTGGAGAACACCACGTCGAACGTGGTCTCCACGTTTGCGTCTGCAAGGACGGCGGCTGCGTTGCACGCGTCACCGGCGACCGGGACGATCCAATCAGAGTCCGATTCGCCAGGTTCGAGAAGGTTGAGCACCGTGACATGCTTGGGCCTCACGGGAGCACGGTTCCATGTTTCAACCGTGCCGCCCAGGTCGAGGAGACGCATATTCTCGATGTCCGGGAACGCATTACGGAAGATCTGCCACCGCCGCATCCGCGCCTTGGCACCCAACGACACCGGCGAATCCACAAGCATGCGTCTGAGCTGATTGGCGGTGCCCACAACCCCCTACTTTCTGAGGATCAACCTCCAGAGAACCACCAGCCTAGTTCCGCCCCGCGCCGACCGCGCATCGATTCGGAAATAACGATGTCGGCGGAAGCGCGTCGTATCAAGCGGTTCCCGTCCGCGGAGTTCGTCCGCGTCCACGCTCCCGAAGTTTAGGCTAGGTGTGTGCGCCGAGCGATCAGGATAGTGATCCTCGGAATCAACTATGACCCCGAGGTGACGGGAATTGCCCCTTACACCACCGGCCTCGCGACATCCCTTGCCCAGCGCGGTCACGATGTCGCAGTGTTGACCGGGTTTCCTCATTACCCTCAGTGGCAGCGAGACGCCTCCACATCGGGCTTTCGCTCGGCGGGACTATTGGACGGTGTGCGAGTTCACCGTTTCAGCCATCACGTCCCGACGCGGATGTCATGGCTGGGGCGCGTCGCCATGGAATTGACCTTCGGCATGCAGGTCGTCACGAGTCGATGGAAGTGTCCAGACGTGATCGTGTGTGTGACTCCGCCACTGCTGGCCGCCGCAATGGCGGTGGCCCGCACTCGCCTGAGCTTGCGACGACCTGCGGTCGGGATCATCGTTCAAGATCTGTACGGCCGCGGGGTGGTGGAGAGTGGGGCCGGCTCGCATCTGGTCGGGCGCATGATGTCCGCGGTCGAGTCGGCGACCTTCCGGCTGTGTGACGGTGTCTCTGTCATTCATGCCGGTTTCGGCACCGACCTCACGACGCACCTTGGCGTGGACGCGCGTCGTGTCCGCGAGATTCGTAACTGGACTCATGTGGCCTCGCCGGACCCGCTGGCCAGCAGGAAATTTCGAGACGAGCACCACTGGGGTGATGATCTGACAGTCGTTCTGCACGCCGGCAACATGGGTTACAAGCAGGGACTCGAAAATGTCGTGGCCGCGGCCAGACTGGCCGATCGGGATGACTTGCCGGTGCGCTTTGTCCTCCTCGGGGACGGTAATCAGCGGACGGCCCTGAAGTCTGCCGGCGCCGGCGTACGCGCGCTCGAGTTCCTGCCACCGGTCAGCAACGAGGAATTCCCCGCCGCACTCGGAGCCGCCGACGTGCTCTTGGTGAACGAGCGCCCGGGGGTCTCCCAGATGGCGGTGCCAAGCAAGTTGACTTCTTATTTCAGCGCAGGCAAGCCGATCTTGGCAGCGTCGGAGGCCGACGGATACACCGCTGGTGAGGTCGCAGCGTCAGGCGCCGGCATATGTGTACCACCAGGGCGGCCGGACCTTCTGTTATCAGAGGCATCACGACTCGGCGGCGATCACGATCTGGCCGAGCGACTGGCGGCGTCCGGCCGCCGATACTGCGAGAATCGACTATCGGAGCGGTCCGCGCTCGACCGCTACGAACAGTGGGTTTTGGATTTGGCGCGAACGCGGACGGGACGCCCCCGTTCAAGGGTTTCATAGCACGCAGAGGTCCCCTCTGTTCCTGGAGTGTGAAGGATGGCGCAATGAGAGCACGGCACCAGCGCATACCTGTTTCGATAGTGTGTGTCTCAAACGACCCGATTGTGTTGGACGACTGCCTCATCCGTTCTGTCGACACACATCGCTCTTCGGCGCCGCAGACCGAACTGATCATCATCGAAAATTCACAGCACCAGTTCCCCACGGCGGGCGCCGCGTTGAATCACGGCGTTGAGCTTTCCCACAACGAAGTGTGTGTGTTCGTCCACCAAGACGTGTACCTCCATTCGCTTGTGCGGGTGGAAGAGGCGGCAGGGGCGATCATCCGCGACAGCACCATCGGATTGGTCGGCGCGCAAGGAATCACCCCTGACGGAGAACTGCGACATCGGGTCCGCGATCGTGTCGTGCTGACGGGGCACGCGAGCGATGAGTTCGACGAAGTCGACAGCCTCGACGAATTTCTGTTCATGGCACGGCGAGACCAGCTGTTGACGTTGCCGCTCTCGGACGACCCACTCCTTGCGTGGCACGCTTACGCTGTCGAGTACGGTGCCCGGATGAGACGTCTGGGGAAGGCGGTACTTGCTGCGCGGATCCCACTCACTCACAACAGTCTGACAACGAACCTCGACCGATTGCGAGAAGCTCACGCCTATGTAGGTTCGCTGTATCCGGAGCAGCGTCCGATCAACACGACGTGCGGAATAATCGACGGCAGCCCCGTGGATCGGCGCAAATTCCTTGGCAGCCAACGGTGGAGGTATCGATGGCTCAAAGGAAGCATTCAAGCTCACTCGGCACACCGCACCATCGGCCGACTTCCCATGGTTCTGTCTGACATCCGGCGGGATGTCGACGAGATGCTGGAAAACTGTGGCGAGAACAGACTCACGGTCGTCTCGCTTGAGACCACACGCAACCCGGATCCCGATCTTGCGCAGCCGATCGAACTCAAACGGATGGGACGCACGTTCACGTTTCGTGTCGCCGACCATCGCGAGACCCTTGAGTGGGCATCGAGCACGCCGGAGGGCGAGTCTGTACTCCTGACGAATCTTGACAGTGAGTTCCTCGGCAGTCTCAGTGGTCATCGCCGACGAGCCGATTGGCTCCTCGGTTTCACCCAGTCGCTTGGATTCTGGCTGGTCACCGGTCCAGCGGCGAGCGCCTCACCCGCCTCATGGCAGCTCCCGTCCGCCAAGCCTTTCGGGCTTCCATCGCTTCGCGGCTGAACCGCTTTGCCCAGCGACTGACACGACCTCAACTCGAGAGTTGAGCGGTGGGACGTGAAGCGTCCCAGATCAGTGACTGTCGGACGTGCTGGATCAACTGCTCGATTCTGGCGCGGCGCATGCCACGGGCAGCCTGCTGTGACCGGACGATCTTCTTCAGCACGGCCACCGTCCATTGCTGCCACGCCTTGAATCGGGTCCTGCGATCAAGGTTCCGATCGTGTGCCAGTCCCGTCAGTATCCACAGCCGGTCCAGCCACGCTTCATCGGTGTCTTCGTAGTGCGCGGTCAGTGTGTCCTCATGCTGAACCCGGACCGACAGCTCCGCGTCCACCCAGGCGGCGTCAAAGCGACTGAGTATTCGAAGCCACAGCTCCATATCGCTGTAGCTCTTCTGCCGAGCATCGAATCCCCCGACCAACTGCAGAGCCGACCGCCTGATCATCACCGAGGTGGGCTCACCGATCCAGTTTCCCCGCGAGCCGCGCTCGACATACCTACGCACAATCGCCTTGCCGTCGTTGACATGATCAAGAGGTTCCAACGGCGTGTGCAGTGTTCCAATCGCCTCTTTCAAAGTGGGGTCAGAGGATTCGAGACGGCGACGGGCAAATGCCAAGCCGACCCGGTGGTCCGAGAAGGCCGGCACAAGGCGCTCCAGGCAGTCAGGTAGGAGCCGGTCATCACTGTGCAGGAACTGAATCAGAGTGCCTCTTGCGTGCGCGATACAACGGTTGTGGTTGGCAATCGGTCCACAATTCGAGGGGTTGCGTAACAGCCGAACTCGCGGATCCTCGATTGCCAACACCCGATCCACGGTCTTGTCAGTGGAAGCGTTGTCGACGATGAGACACTCGAAATCACCAAACGACTGCTCGAGCGCGCTCGCGATACTCGCGTCGATTGTCCGCTCAGCGTTGAACGCCGGAACACAGATAGACACCGTCGGAGAAGGATTCATAGTCGCGTACTTCCCGTACGTAGGTCCCGAATTCGCGCGCTCAGATGTTCGGGCCATGCCGTTGCCAGCACAAGCAGCCGCATCTCGGCGATCCGTGTCGGCATCAGCTGCAGGAACTCTGACCCTACGACGGCAAGATAGACTGCCAGACCCACGACGCCTGCGACCGCGAGTGTCAATATCGGTTGATCGATACCGTGCGTCCCGGCCGTGGCCACCGCAGCGGCAAGTACCGCGCCCAAAGTGGGCCGGGACAACGCCCGCAGTACAACGCCGATCCCGGCGCCGGTGATACGCAACAACGCGAGAGCGTACGCCGGCATTGTCACCAGCAGAATCACAGCGGTATGTCCGATGCCCACTCCTACGAGTCCGCCCAGCCGGACCCCGACCATCAAGGCGGGAATCAACACGATCAACGCCAGCGCCTGCACACCGAACATCACCATCGTCCGTCCTGCAGCGATCATGATGTTGTCGAACACCATACCGAGGACGAAGAAGACGCCGAATACGGCCAATATTGCGAGAACCGGAGCGGCTTCGAGCCACCGCCGCCCGTACAGCGTCTCGATCAGCGGGTACGCGAACACACACGTGAATGCGGCGATGGGACATGCGACCAAACCGACCGATCGCACAGAGCGAGCCACCGTCAGGCGCAGATCGCCTCCGTCGCGACGAACCGCCGAGAACGCGGGCAACACAATCTGCGCCACCACCGCACCGAGCACGGCCGTCGGCCAGGACGCGACGTTGAAGGCCAACATGTAACTACCCAGATCTGCGGTGGTCATCTCGCGTCCGATGATCACGTAGTCGATATTGCGAACCAACTCGGCCAACACCGAACCGAGCGCAGCTGGGACTCCGAACCGCAGGAGCGGCAGGATGTATCGGCGGCGCCATCCCGGCCGGTATCGCTTGTCCAATGAGCACGTGACGACCACTCCGACTATCAGGTGACCGACGACTCTGGACCAAGCGAACGCCTCTGCGCCGGGAATGACCTGAACAAGGAGCAACAAGGCGGCATTCATTGCGACGAACGCGATCATGTCAGCCCGAAAGACAACATCCTGGCGGAACGCCCGCTGGTTCTGTCCGGTGGGAACCGCGAAGAGTCCCGTGAAGAACACAGTGATGGCCAGTATTCGAATGGGAGTCGCAGCTTCCGGTACTCCGAGCGCTGATGCGAGCCACCCGGCGAAGGCGACCATCATCCCGGCTGTCAGCAGGCTGCTGCACAGCGCGAACGTGGTGACTGTCGAGCCGAGCTCGTCCGCATCCAGATCTGATCGCCCGATTGCGGAACAGACACCCCACGCGGCGAGACACACGACGAATCCGTACACGGCGATGGCGAGTGCGTACACACCCAACTCGGCAGGCGAGATGATGCGGGCCACGATCACCATCATCAGCACGTTGCCCAGCCGCAGGACGAGTGCACTCGCACCGGTCCACAAGGCACCGCGCCTGGCGCGCTGCATCAAGGAGGTCGACTGGTCCGGCGGAGAGCCGTCCAATTCTGAATCGGCGTGGGGAAGGCCCGCCAAGCGATCCGGTATCGCCACGTTCGTACCCCCAAATACTCACCATTCGGCGGTGGGATCAGACGCCTACCCCATGCTCGTGTTGGGCGGTTACCAATTAGGGCATTGTCGGAAGCACACGCCGTCAGTACCGTAGTGTACGTTACCGAAAGTTTGCTGTAGCCGGATTTGCCGCGGCACTGCCGGCCCGCCATACGTTTCGTGCGGGATGAAGAGATTGGGGGCGAGGCAGCTTCGTGACGACGTATGAATACACAGAATCAGATGGACTGAGAATCATTTTCGTTATCAACAATCATGTTCACGGAGGTGGGTTCGTGCCACATCCTCGGCCGCGTCATCTGCAGCGTAACGATCGCGAAGCGACATCGTTCCTGAGTTCGCTGTAGTCACGCCTTTGCGTGAATGAGAAGCCAGGTCGCCGATGTCCGCTGCGCCACCCGAAAGGTAGTTCCGAAATGACCACCGTTCGATACACGACCATCAGAACACCCGTTGACGGACGGTCGTTTTCGGAATCCAACCGTATTCAGGCCCGGCTGCACGAGCTGATTCCCGACGGAGCACACACATATGCGCGCGGGGAAGATCAATACCCCGAGAACATGGCCCCCGTACTGATGCGCGGCAGTGGCGCCCGGGTGTGGGATGTCGATGACAACGAATTCATCGAGTACGGAATGGGTCTGCGTTCGGTGACCCTCGGGCACGGTTATCGCCCCGTGATCGAGGCCGCCTACGCCGCCATGCTGGACGGCATGAACTTCACGCGGCCCACAGCGCACGAGTTGGCAGCAGCCGAGGATTTCCTGGACCTCGTCCCCGGCGCAGACATGGTCAAGTTCGCGAAGAACGGTTCGGATGCCACGACAGCTGCGGTGAAGCTTGCCCGCGCTGCAACTGGCCGGAGCACGATCGCCATCTGCAACCATCCGTTCTTCTCAGTGGATGATTGGTTCATCGGTACGACAGAGATGGACGCGGGCATACCGCGTCACAATCACTCCGCCGCTGTGCGATTCGAATACAACAACCTCTCCACGCTCGAGGCGGCGTTCGCCTCCCATCCTGATGGAATAGCAGCGGTCATTCTCGAGGCAGCCACGGCCACAGCAGAGCCGGTCCCTGGGTTTCTCGAGGGAGTTCGCGCTTTGTGCGACCGGCACGGAGCGGTGATGATCTTCGATGAGATGATCACAGGCTTCCGTTGGTCGTGCCATGGTGCGCAGCATGTGTACGGGGTGACACCGGACCTGTCGACTTGGGGTAAGGCAATGGGCAACGGGTTTCCCATATCTGCCCTGGCAGGTAAACGCGAACTCATGGAGTTGGGCGGCCTGAGGACCGACCGGAACCGAGTCTTCCTCCTTTCGACGACGCATGGCCCGGAAACTGGAGCCCTCGCGGCATTCCGCGCTGTCGCGCGTGCATATCGTGAGCACGACCCTGTTCGCCGGATGGAGGATGTCGGACGGAAGCTCGCCGACGGCTTCAACCGGCTCGCCGCACAGACCGGCGTCCACGAGCACATCCGCGCGATCGGACGTCCGCAATGTCTTGTGTTTGTCACATGTGATGCAAACGGTGCACCGTCGCAGGCATTCCGGACCTTGTTTCTTCAAGAGATGCTGGCGCGCGGCGTACTCGCGCAGTCGTTCGTCGTGTCTGCGGCGCACACAGATCGGGACATCGAGGACACGCTTGAGGCAGCGGCACAATCCCTGGTGATCTACAAGCGAGCAATTGAAGCGAATACGGTCGACGGGCTGCTACGGGGTCGGCCGGTGGCGCCCGCGCTCCGGCGCCAGGCCGATCCACGCCGGATCGAGCGGCCTGGATCAACAGCCTGACTGCAGAGTTGCCCGCACATAGCCAGCAGATTGGTACAAGTAACTGAGTGCCCAATCCAATGGGGACATGTACTCGTCGCTGTTGTCGAACATCAACTCGCCGTGGAAGCATCGTTCGATGATGTACCGGGCACGGGATACGTGCGGCGTGTAGGTCACAACAATGACGCTTCGCCAGCCTTCCGCATCGGCGAGCCTCCGCAGCTCACGCGCTTCTCCCCGTGTGGTTGGTGGATCCGGCTCAATGCAACTCACATTGAAGTCATACCGGCGATGGTTGCACAAATCCGACAACCAGATATTTGCTGAACCCAATGGATTGCTGAACACCACCCTTGGCGCGAGACCCGAGAGTGCATCCTCCAGACCTACGGTGTATCGCGCAGTACCGGTGCCACCCAAGACAAAAATCGCGTCAGCAGGCCGTAGCCTGTCAATTCGAGGTTTGACGTAAACTGGCCAACCGAGCAAGCCGACCAGGAACAACGCGATCACCGAGAGACCGAGGAGACGCAGTCTCATCATCCGTACTGGATATGTCTGGGCACAGGACAGCCTACGGGCACCGGATTCGGAGTGCTGCCACAAAGCACCTTGCAGAATTCCTCTGCGACGTCCACCCGCATTCGCATGACCGCAGCCTCCACTTGAGGTCCGAACTTCGGCCAGTTGCCCTGCAACTCATCCAGATCGCGCAGGACGGCGTCCGGTGAGAAGGAGTCGGCATGATGGCAATAATCGCCGAGACCTACACCAGTCATGACGTCGTTGAATTTCGCGCTATAGCCGAGCGAAATGACCGGACGGTCCATCATCAGCGCTCCCACGACGTTGTGAAAACGGGTGGCAACCACCGCATCGGTGTACGCAATCTGTTTGAGCAGATCGTCTATCGAGGTGATCGGCTCGACGATCACACGGCTCGAATCACAGGTGATCCCTTGGCGAACTCGCAATCCCTCTAGAAGCGCCTCCACCGCGGGGGCATCATCTCGGTCCCCGATGAGTATGCGAATGCAGTCGCCTCGCTCGTAGATTCGGCTCGCAAGCGCTGTCATGTTGTCGACATAGCGTCGAAAGATCAAATCGCCGCCGTGCGGTTCATTCCAGCCTCGGTACGACATGACGCCGAGACCGACAGTCCTCTCCGGCCTCGTGGGCGCGACGGGTCCCTGCAATGCGAAGACCAGATCCGGGACCACTGTGGCCTCCGCCGACGACGCGCCTATACCCGTCATGTACGAGCGTGACGCTTCGTCGCGATACGAGAAGTACGTAGAGAACGCAATCGCGAACTTCATCAGGCGTCGGCTCACAGGGTGGACTATCGGTCCAGCACCGACGCCGACGAAAGCAAAGGGAGTTCGCGCGAGCCGCGCAGCGAGGGTCCACCGGAACAGCTGGTACGGCATGTCTTTGGGGCGCTGGCCGAGGTCGTCGAGTGCTCCCGTTCCTGGCTGAATCACGATATCTACCCGCCGCAAGAAGCCGAAAATCGATAGCCAACGGGCCAATTCGAACAGCGGCAGCTGAACGCGTCGCACGATGCGAGAGCCCCGCGGCCGCGCAGGCAACCCGCCTCGCATCATGATGGGAACAGCATCGATTCCGTGCATCTCACGCACGGAATCCGGGTTCGCGCAGACACAAACGATCGCGGCGTCCGGATCTAGCCGCCGGACGGCAGAAATCGCACTGGACAGTGATGCCTCATTACCGAGGTTTCCGGCGCCGAACAGCCCGAACAGGGCAATCACCCGGTTCTTCCCGCGATTACGGAAGCGAATCACCCTTCGATTGTCGACCTGAACTGTTTCTGTCGTTGTCAATTCATCAACCTTTGTAGTCGTATGAGAACGAGTCGACCTTGCGGTGAGTCGATTGTCTTCCCTGGGGCCATCTCCCCTGAGTCCGCCTGGTCAGGCGCAGGAGGCCGGGTCCCCTCGCAAACCGGCGTACGGGATCGATGAGAAGTCAGCACCGAAATAGTCGCCATACCATGCAACCGTACGTTTCAGGCCGGCCTCGAACCCCACCGATGGCCGCCAGCACAACAACTCGACCGCTTTGTCAGATGCAAGATTGAGATGAGGAATCTCGGCCTTCACACCCGCAGCGACCACGGGGGTTACCTGACAACCGGTGAGATCGATCAACCGCTGCACGAGTTCGATGACCTCAAGCTGCATCCCGTAGGAGAAGTTGAACGCCTCTCCGTACAGAGCCGGTGCGGTGAGAATCGATGCCGCAAGGAGCATCTGCGCATCCACTGCATCCTCGATGTAAAGGAAATCCCTCGTGGAATGTCCGTCAGATCGCAACACAGGGCGCTCTCCGCGAGACAACCTCTCAAGTGTCCCGGGAATGACACGCGACATGTTCAGATCGTTCGGTCCGAAGAAGTTTCCGCAGCGGGTGACGACGGTAGGCAGATTGAACACTTTCCCGTAGCTCTGCGTCACGAGGTCCTGCGACGCCTTCGCCACCTCGTACGGGTGCAGCGGTGTCAACGGTTTGTTCTCGCGGAGCGGCAATTCCTGACATCCGTATGCCTTGTCCGAGGAGCTGATCACCGATACACACCGCGGCTGAAGCTCGCGCATCAGATCGAGCATCTGCCAAGTACTCTGCACGTTCCCGCGGAAGCACTCAAGCGGTTCGTTGAGAACTCTGTTCACATCTGCGCCGTACGCGGTGTGGAACACGGCGTGAAACTCACGCTCCTCAAATATCCGCCTCATGAGATTGAAGTTGGAAACGTCGCCGGACTCGATCCGCACATGTTGGTTCAGGCCGTCGCGGTACAGCTGCGAGTTAGGACGAACCTGGCGCACCACCCCGACCACCGACGCACCGCAGTCGATCAGTTTGCGGATGAGTGCACCACCGAGGAACCCCGTCGCACCCGTCACAAGCACTGTCTTTTTGGACCAATCCCACGTCTCAGACCGCGAAGTGCTCGTGGTGATCACGTTTCGCATGTTGTCTAATCTCCTGTCCGGCGCGGGGACGGGACGAGGCCCTCGTAGTCGAGTGCAACATCCTCGGGAATGCGCACGAAATCGCGCGCACGGATGAAGTCGCGCAACGAGGTCCCGGTGCACTCTGAATCGAAGTTCGGTGCTTCGGTGCGTGTGACGACGTCGTCGATGTGCACAGTCCTGAAGTCGATGCTGAACCTCGTGCGCCCAGACGTGTTGGGCACCGTCGAATGCAGTTGGTTTCCCGAGAAGATCATCACCCCGGCGGCCTCGGGAACGCAGCGCACCGACGGTTCCAGCTCCAGTTCTTCTTCGGGTTTCGGTTGATCCCGTGTGTCGGTCTTGATGTGTTGTGCAGCTTCGGTTCTGCTGGTGCCGTTCCACTCGTAGTAGTTGTAGCGCCGAGATCCATTGCGGACCGGCGTACCCCAGTACTGAGGATGAAACTCCATCACGTTTTCCGGAACCACCGGGAAAATCGGGATCCACCAGTTGAGTTGACAGAACGGCGCCGAGTACCACGTATCACGGTGAGCGTGGAATGCGTACGAGATGCCCGAGGTGAGAAACCCGTCCGACGTCGAGGTGCGCATGCGGGGTACGTCAAAGTACGTCCTGTCGAGATCGCAACCAAACGATGCGAGCAACGCACGGATCAGTTCCTTCGATTTGGGGTGGTGAATGAATTTCGGTTTCAGGTCGGCAAGAACAGCCGCGAACTCCTCCACCGGCATTTCGTACTGGGCTGTCTGCGGATCGAGATTCCTGAATGCGTCTGCGATCAGATCCTGAGCATGTGCGACGAACGCGAGGGATTCCGGCGATGCGCCGAACAACAAAACCTCCCCTTTGTAGAGGCTGGCGCGCCGGTCCCCATCGCTCATCACAGGATTGAAATGGATCGTCGTCATCGGGCTTCCTTTCTCATGCGCGGTCAAGTTCCCAGCGCCCGTCCAGCTCTGGAAAGCGCGTACTGACCTCAGGGAAGAGATCAGGCAAGGTCAGCAGCACCCGATCGGGACACACCTCCACGAGGTGTCCCGGCGACACGATCGGGATGTCGGTGCCGGGCATACGCCGCCCTTGCTTGGCCGGCGAAGCATCGGCTACCCCGGCGAGCAGGCTGGAATCGATCTTCGCCCGACTGAACAGGGCCACTGCGCGTGAAGCGGCCCCGTAGGCGTACACCGTCCGCCCCGCCGTCTGTTCCCCGATCAGCCACGACCGCAGAACTTCGACGTGTTCGTCCGCGACGTCCTGCAAGCGACCGACGACCGCTGGATCAGTGATGCCCAGCATCGCCTCTGACGTGAGGATCCGGCGCACAGCATCGTCAGGCTCGTGATCGCGGGGTACCGCAGCAACCACGACCGATCCGCCGTACAGATCAAATTCCCACGCAGTGGCGACCTGCAAGCCGACTGCCCCCAGCAACCGGACCAGCGAGGTCAGAGAGTAGTAGGCAAAGTGACCGTGCCTCAACGCGTTCCACTGTCCGCAGGTGACCATCGTCGCAAGCGACGGGAACAGCAGCAGTAAGACCCCGTCGGGGTTGACGACCTTCGCACGCAGTTCGAATGCGCTCAGCTGATCGGGTTCATGGGTGATACCCAGGCAGTCGACGACCACGTCGGCCTTGCCATCCACTCTGGTGAGCCCGCGCCGCTCCAGCAGGGGAAGCCAGCTGCCCCCATGGGGGCTGCCGAACTCCGTCACGGATTCCCCACGCAACCAGCCCGCCGTCGCGGCTCGCGCAACCGCATCTTCAGCCTGGTCCCGCAGCGCTTGTGGTTCGACACCGCGTGGCTCGTCGGCGACGGTGTCGTCATCGGCGAGTTGAGCCAAACCGCATATCGTGCACAGGTCCATTGCCAGAGCGTGTGAGGTCTCCTCCTCGGTGACAGGGTCCGCCGCGTACGGAAAATGGTCGGCAGCCGGGACGTGGCCGAGGTCGAGCACACGATTGACTTCCGGGTTGCCGCACCCTCGACATTTACTCATGGCACCATCACTTCATGCTCATTGAGACGACGGATCTCGCAGACGTGCTTGTGCTGGTTCCTCAGCCCGTCCGCGATGTGCGCGGACTCTTCACTCGGACCTTCGATGCCGACATCTTCGACGCCCACATGGGCCGACCGATCTCGGCGTCGTTCGTGCAGGACTCGCAGTCGCGCTCGGTCCAGGGGGTGATTCGGGGCATGCACGGACGAGCGGGGCTCGGTGAGGCGAAACTCATTCGCTGCGCGAACGGCGCAGTATACGACGTCCTGATCGATATTCGCCTGGATTCTCCGACCTTTGGCGCCAAGCAGGTTTTCCGATTGGACGACAACGACTTTCGATGCCTGTACGTTCCTTCGGGTTTCCTGCACGGATTCCAGGCACTCACCCCGATCGCCGACGTGTGCTACCGCATCGACCGTCCGCATGACCCCACCGAGGATCTGGTTGTCGCCTACGACGACCCGGATCTCGCAATCTCGTGGCCGCTGCCCGTGTCGGCGGTCCGTGAGCGCGACGCACGGGCGGGCAGTTGGGCGGAGCTGGTCAGACATCTGACGTGACCCGCCGCATCGTGTCGTCGAGAATGCCTGTGGTACGTAATGTTTCCAGGTGCGGAAGCCTGGTGAACTTGTTGACGAAGTCGTGTGAGGTCAGGCCTGCCGAGGTGTATTCCTTGTAAAGCTCGGCGGCGCCGTCGGGTATCGTCCACGATGCTTCGAATCCGAGGGCGTTGCGAAACGCAGAGAAATCCACGCGATAAGACCGTGGGTCCGCGCCCGTCTCCCCGGTGATCAGCAACTCGGCTCCAGGCACCACGTCGACCACAGCCTGGGCGATTTCTGCGACCGTCAGGTTGTTGGCCTCGGTGCCCACGTTGTACGCGACGCAGTGGACCTTGTCGACCGGTGCTTCCAAGGCGAGGCGGAACGCCGCAGCAATGTCCCTGGCGTGCACCAACGGACGCCACGGTGTGCCGTCGGACAGTACGCGGACCCGCCCGGTGAGCACGGCGTGCCCCACCAGATTGTTCAGCACGATGTCCGCCCTCAGCCGCGGCGAGAACCCGAACGCGGTGGCGTTGCGTAGGAACACCGGCGAAAACGACCCGTCTGCCATTGCGGCCACGTCGTCCTCCACTCGGACTTTGCTCTCCGCGTACGGCGTGAGAGGCCGCAACGGTGCGTCCTCGCTTACCAACTCCTCGCCGGCCGCGCCATATACAGAGCAGGTGGAGGCGTAGAGAAAGCGCGAAACGCCGGCCTCTTTCGCCAGTCGCGCCAACCGTACCGAAGCGTGGTGGTTGATGTCGTAGGTGATCTGCGGCGCGAGGGCACCGAGCGGATCGTTGGACAACGCGGCGAGATGAACGACGGCCTCGAAGCCCTCCAGACAGTCCACGGTGACGTCACGCAGATCCAGGCGAACTCCCGGTGGATCTTTGGGAGCCGCGCCCAGGACACAGTCAGCGAAGAGACCAGAATCCAGGCCGAAGACGTCATGGCCGGCCGCCTGCAAGGCGGGCACCATCACTGTGCCCAAATAGCCCTGATGGCCAGTTACCAACACGCGCATCGTATGCTCCCTACTGCTTTGTGATCTCAGACGACGGGGCGAATGCCACTGTCGCCTTCTCCAGAACAAACCCTTCCGCGTACTGAGTGCGGCACTGCAACCCGCGAAGCCGCGCAAGGCCGAGGAAAGACTGCTCATCGAACCAGTCATGACAGGTCTGTGACGGATAATGCTTCTGAAGCAAACGCGACTTCTCCTCGGCGATCTCGATCGCCAACGGATGGAAGATCGTCGGTCGCGGTGTATCAGACTCCCACTTCAGGATCTCGTAACCGAGCACGAGGTGATCACGAAACTCGGTCGGCAACAGTTCCGCGAGCAATCGATGATCTTGGTGTGCATCCCGGCGATGAGGACCGAAGACGATCTGTGGGGCGCAGGACTTCCGAAACCTTCCCAACTCGTCCTTGATGCGGCCCCAATGGGCGGGCGCACGTCCGTCCGGTAGATCGAGCACAGTGATCTCCAGGTCGCCTGCGGGGCAGAACGCGGCGAGCGCGTTCCGCTCCTCGATCTCCCGTTGCGTGGCCGCACCGCTCAGCACCAGAGCGTGCACCCGCAGACCGGGGTTCGACCCGGCGAGGGTCATCAGGGTTCCGCCCATACCTATGGCTATGTCGTCACAGTGTGCACCGACCACCGCGATCTCGGTGAGCGCTCCGGTGCACAGCTGAATCATCGGAGCACAGCCTCAGGGTGCCCATGGGTTTCCCAGACCATCCACGGGCGATCACCGTGCTGATAACGTGCATCGAGTTCAGCGCGCTCTTTGAAGGTATCTGCAGGCTTCCAGAAGCCGTCGTAGCGGTAGCCGAACAACTTCCCCTGCCCGGCGAGAGTGCCACATACGTCCGCAACCAGGTCTCCACCCGGCGGGAGGAGATCGAAGATGCTCTGGGAGAGAACAAAATAACCACCATTCTCCCAGATCGGCAGTTGCGATACCGGAATGATGTCCTTGACCTCCCCGGCCTCACTCACTTCGACACAGTGGAATGAGGACTGCGGCGGAACAATCATCATCGAAGCTTCTGCACCTGACTGATGGAACTTCTCGATCATGTGGTCCATTGGTGCGTCGGTCAGCACGTCGGCGTAGTTGGCCAGGAAGAACTCGTCGTCCTCAAGGTGCTCTCGCACCCGACGCAAACGTTCACCGATGGCAGATTCAAGGCCGGTGTCGACGAAGGTTATCGTCCAGTCGCTTATATCTGACTGCATCAACTGCACCTCGCCGTCGTGCATGACGAAATCGTTCGACGCTGCTTCCTGATATGTGAGGAAGTAGTTCTTGATGTGTGATGCACCGTATCCCAGACAGAGAATGAACTCCTTGTGGCCGTAGTGCGCGTAGTAGCGCATCACGTGCCAGATCAACGGTCTCGGCCCTACCATCTGCATCGGCTTGGGCATGCCATCACCGGCGGAATCACGCATGCGCATCCCGTATCCACCGCAGAACAGAACAACTTTCATGATGTTTGGCTCCTCTGATTCCTCGGGCCGGTGCTGCCCGTTTTGTGCAGGGTCGGGAGGGGAAACACCAGCTCTCCTCCCCACTCCGCGATATAAGCGAGTTGTTCGGTGAGCTCGGCCTCAAGGTTCCACGGCAGTGCCACGACCACATCGGGTCGATCCTTGTCGATGTGCTCCGGCGGATAGATGGGGATCCGTGTGCCTGGAGTGAACCGGCCGTGTTTGTATGGGTTTCGGTCAACGGTGTACTCGAGAAGATCGCTGCGGATGCCGCAGTAGTTGAGCAGCGTGTTGCCCTTCCCCGGTGCCCCGTAACCCACGACCCGTTTTCCGCTGTCGCGGCAGTCCAGAAGGAACCGTAAGAGGTCGTGCCGGACAGCCTCGGTGCGCGGGCGGAGCTGGAGGTAGCCATCCACGTGATGGAGGCCGGCCGCCTCTTCTCTCTCCAGCACCTCGGCAACTCGTTTGTTCGGCGGGCCGGCAGCGTTCTCGGGACGAGCCCAGATTCGGATCGATCCGCCGTGTGTCGGCAGCAGATCGACATCGACGACCTTCAGACCCGCCGTTGCGAGTGCGCGTGCAGCGGAAAGCACCGTGTAGTACTGGAAATGCTCGTGGTAGATGGTGTCGAACTGGCCGAGGCTGACGAGGTTCAATGCGTGGTGAACTTCGATACTCAACCAGCCGTCGTCCGCAAGCAGGGTGCGCAGGGACCGGGTGAAACCCAAGAGATCCGGGATGTGCGCGTAGACATTGTTGGCCACCACCAGATCTGCAGGCCGGTGCTGCTCGCGCACCGCTTCTGCTGTGTGTTCGTCCAGGAAGGCCGTCATCGTCGGCACACCACGCCGAAGCGCCGCCGCCCCGACGTTCTGTGACGGCTCTATACCGAGACACGGAATGCCGCACGCCACGGCGTGCCGGAGCAGATAGCCGTCGTTGCTGGCGACTTCGACGATGAAAGATCCGGAATCGAGGTCGAACTGCCGAACCGCGTCCTCGACAAACCTCTTGGCGTGCGACACCCAGCTGTCCGAATAGGACGAGTAATACGCGTACTCCGTGAACGTGTCCTCTGGAGTTATGAGCGCAGGGATCTGTAGAAGTAGGCAGTCCACACAGAGCCGGAGATGCAACGGATAGGTGGACTCGGGCACGTCCAGTTCGTCCGCGGACAGGAACTTCTCGCATGGCGGCGTCGCCCCGAGGTCCAGCACACTCATCAGGCGGCTCGAGCCGCACAACCTGCAGTTCACCTCAACCTCATTTCAGTTACCAGCAATGAACCGGTTCCGTCGGGGGTTCTCATCACGGACCGTCCCAACTATCGAGCAACGCCAGTAGGTAGGCGCCATAACCTGATTTGACGAGGAGCTCTCCACGTTCGCGCAATTCGTCGTCGTCGATGAAGCCACACCGCCAGGCGGCCTCCTCCGGCACACCGACCTTCAGACCCTGGCGCTCTTCGATGGTGCGGACGTAACTTCCCGCATCGAGCAGCGAGTCGAACGTGCCGGTGTCCAACCACGCCGTGCCGCGCGGAAGCACTTCGACCGCGAGCTGGCCCTGATCGAGATATGCCTGATTCACGTCAGTGATCTCGTACTCGCCACGCGACGAGGGCCTCAGTGCACCGGCTATATCGATCACGTCGTTGTCATAGAAATAGAGGCCGGGAACCGCGTATTCGGATCGCGGCGACTTCGGCTTCTCCTCGAGCGAAATGGCGCGAAACCGCTCATCGAACTCGACCACACCGTAAGCGGTCGGATCGGCGACTCTGTAGGCGAATATGGTTCCGCCGTCGACGTCCTGGAACCGCTGCAAATTGGTACCCAGGTTTGCGCCGTGAAACAGATTGTCACCGAGTGCCAATGCCACACAGTCTGATCCGATGAAGTCGGCCCCTATGGCGAAAGCCTGCGCAAGTCCTTCTGATTCAGGCTGTACGGCATACTCGATGTTTATCCCGAACTGAGACCCGTCGCCGAGCAATCGCTCGAACGCCGGAGCGTCTACTGGACTCGTGATCACGAGAACATCTCGGATCCCGGCAAGTATCAACGTGGACAGCGGGTAGTAGATCATCGGTTTGTCGTAGACAGGGAGCAGCTGTTTGCTCACGCCGACAGTTATCGGATGCAGCCGGGTGCCCTTACCGCCGGCAAGTATGATTCCACGCATGTGAACCTCAGTACGCGCCGTCTTTGCGGAGCACTGCACCGAACGTCTTCGCGACGATCAAGACATCGCTCATCATCGACCAGTTGTCGACATACGACAGGTCCAAACGAACCGCCTGTTCCCATGTCAGATCCGATCGGCCGCTCACCTGCCACAAGCCTGTGACACCCGGCTTCACCAAGAGTCTGCGTAGGATCTCACAGTCGTACTCCTCAACCTCACGTCGAAGCGGTGGCCGCGGTCCGACGACGCTCATCTCACCTCTGACCACGTTGATGAACTGCGGTATTTCGTCGATACTGAAGCGTCGCAATATTTTTCCGATCCGCGTCACGCGCGGGTCATCATGAATCTTGAACAGCAGACCGTCGGACTCGTTCAGCTCTCTAAGATCATCGAGCAGCTGGTCCGCGTTCTCGACCATTGTGCGGAACTTCAGCATCGAGAAGAGCTTGCCGTCGACACCGATACGTTCCGAGGCATAGAACACCGGTCCACTGCTGGTCACCTTGATCGCTATGGCAGTGATCACCAGGAGCGGGAAGGTCAGCGCCAGGACCGCCAGTGCGAAACACATATCGAACAGATACTTCTGGATGCGCTTGGCATTTCGGTACAACGGCTTCTCGATGTGCAGCAACGGAATACCTGCAATGGGCTGCATGACCAAGCGGGACAGGGCGACGTCCATGGCGCCCGTCGAGACCACGAGATCTACGCCCATGGGTTCGAGTTGCCAGAGCAGTCTGCGAATGCCACGCAGGCCGAATGCCTCGGTGCCGGCGATGGCGACCGTGTCCGCACCGCAGGAGTGGACCGCATCGAGCATCTCCGCTTCGCCGCCGATGATGGGTATCCGCTGGCCGTTCACGGTCATGTATTCACCCCGCGGAACGCCGTAGCGTGGCACGCCGAGTCCGACGACCTGATAACCGTCTGCAGAGTTTCGCATCAACTCGCTTGCCAGCTCCGCGGCAGCGTCAACTTCGCCGAAAACCAATACGGCGGTGCGGTATCGACCCGCCACCCGTTGACGCGCCATATGGCGGTGCCAGGCCCGCCTCCCGACCAGGAGGCCCAGCGTACCCACCGGCAACGCCACGGCAAGGTAGCCACGGGCGATGTCCAGCTTCAGTAGTAGCGACACCATCGCTATGGCCCCGAACGTCCAGAATGATGCGGCAGTGACCCTCCGATACTCGTCCACGCTTGCTGCTGTGATGCGCGGAGAGCGGGTGCGGAGTGCAGATAGCGCGGACAACCACGCAATGGCGAACAGGATTGAGAACGCCAGCACGTAGAACTTCGGATATCCGTGCGGGTGGAGTGTCGGGCCGAACCGCACGATCTGGGCGAAAGCGATCGATACTGCGATCACTGCGGTGTCGGTCAACAGCAGGTGGGTGGAGTAGCTCTTCTGCCAGTTCGAGCGCTGAAATACACTGCTCGGCGGCAATTTGATCGAGATGTTCGTTCCTGCGACGAAGGGCGCGGTTCTCGCCACGCTCAACGGTCGACTCGTGCCGAACTGACTGTCGAAGTTCGATATCTGGGCGGTCATCATGCACCTGCTGCTATGAGATCGTCTTTTGCAGAATCAGATTCGAGCGTGTTGCACAGCCAGCCGACAGTCTGTCGAATACCGTCGGCAAGCCCGACATTTGGTTTCCATCCGAGACCACGCTCGGTGTCGGCATCGATGAACGTGTCGTTCAATTCTGTGTTCCCCTCCCCGATGGCACCCGGCGACGCTGTCTCGTCGAGCACCGTGACAATCGCGTGGTGGATCTCAGTGGCGGTTATCTGAGTGCCGCCACTGATGTGGTAGGTACCGACCGTCTCGATCGGTGCATGTGCCGCCCGCACGAACGCCTCGACGACGTCGTCGATGTACACGAAGTCGTGTGCGTCCGCATGGTCGCGGTTCACCATGTACGGGCGACCAGTGACCATCGCGCTGGCAAGAATCGTGATGAGCGCCGCGACACCGTGAGGCCGCTGGCGCGGCCCGTAGACGTTGGACAGGGCCAGACAGATCGGTGCGAGATCGTACATTTCGGCGTACGCCCGCACGTAGAGCTCGCCCGCGAGTTTCGCTGCCGCGTGGGACGACGCCGGGTCGTCGCCGTATCGGGAGTCTCCGGACGTCGCATAGACGATTCTGCGTACCCCGACCTCTCTGCAGGCCTCCAGCAGATTGATGGTGCCCAGCACGTTGTTGCGCGCGTCGACCAGTGGATCCGGCGCACAGGCATCGTGTTCAGTGCGCGCCGCCAGGTGATAGACGACATGGGGACACGCACCTGCGACGATGTCGGTGAGTTCGGGAGCCTGGATGTCGGTCTTCACCAGAGTGAATCTGCGACCGCTCGAATTACCCTGCTCCAACGCCCATTCCAGGTTGGAGGGATCTCCGGTCCAGAAGTTGTCGACACCGATCACCTGGTGTCCGTCCGCCAGCAGCCGGTCGACAAGGTTCGACCCGATGAATCCGGCTGCACCGGTCACCAGGGCCCTCATCGGGCTGCGTCTTCCTGCATTCTCATGCTCATGAACTCACTCCACGGTCACTGACTTGGCGAGGTTGCGCGGCTTGTCGACGTCGTGCCCGAGGGCCAGTGCCAATGTGCGCGCCAGGATTTGCAACGGCACGGTGGCCTCTACCGGCCCCCACGGCGCCTTCGAGAGTCCGACGACCGGGATGCTGCTGCCGGCCGATCCGATCGAGATGATGCGACCACCGCGGGCACGCACCTCGGCGACGTTGGAGCTCAGTTTCTGGTCTCCGTTGTCGACCACCACCACGGGTGTGCCCTGGCTGACCAAGGCCAGCGGACCATGCTTGAGTTCGCCGGCCGGGTAGTGCTCAGCCCACCGGTAGGTGAGCTCCTTGAGTTTGAGCGCACCCTCTGCCGCGTACGGGAGACCCGATCCCCGGGCTATGAAGATGAAACCGCCTGCGTCGACCAACTCGTCGACGATCTGCGGGAGCACCCTCTTCGCGATCGAGATCGAGGCGACAAGCTCATCAGGCAGCCGCTGGAGACCGTCCACGAGCCGATTGGCGCACACTGTGGAGATCCGCCGCGTCGCGACGAGGGCCGATATCATCAGCGCGGCACCCGAAACTATCTGGCACATGAATGTTTTCGTCGCCGCGACACCGATCTCCGGGCCGGCGGAGCACCCGACGACGGCATCGGCCAGACGCGCCAAGGTGGAGTGTGAGCTGTTGGTGAGCGCCACCAACGGCGCCTCTCCCACCGCGGGCGACTCCACCGCGCGGAGCACGTCGGCGGTTTCCCCTGACTGGCTGATGGCCAGGCAGATCTGTGCGGACTCCGGCACCTCCGCGGCTGCCTCGCTTGCCACGGTGGTGACCACCGGTATGGCACCGAGTTCACGCGCCAGATTGCCGATCACACATCCTGCGTTGAGCGATGTGCCGCAAGCGATCACCCGCAGCCGTTCGAAGGGCGGTAGTCCGAAGTCACGCCAGAGCGCACCGGTCGCGATGCGGTCCCCGAGGTCGTCGAGGACGCGGGCGGCCGCTTCGGGCTGCTCATCGATCTCCTTGGCCATGTAGTCGGTGTAGCCGTTGAGCTCCACATCGGTGCCCCTGAGCGTGCACCGCGTCGCGGCAGGCGGCGCGGTGCACGCACCGGAGCGGGTCCAGCGGCCGTCGCGAGACAGCTCGACCACGTCGCCGTTCTCCAGGACGCGGAACTCATCGACCCAGTCGGCGATCGCGGCGATGTCACTGGCCGCGAAGTCGCCATGGTCTGTGTGAGCGATCAGGAGCGGTGACCCGTTGGCAGCGACGATGATTCGTCCTGTATGCCGGTCGAGCACCGCGATCGCCCATGATCCATGGACCTTGGTGAGAGCACGTTGGACCGCCTGGACGCGGTCAGTGCAATCGCGAAGTTCGTCCTCGATCAGGTGACACAGCACCTCGCTGTCCACCGTCGTCGCGAACATGTGACCGCTATTGCCCAGGGCCACCCGCAGGCCTGCGGCATTTTCGATGATTCCGTTGTGCACCAAACTGATTTGCCCTGTGCAGTCGACGTGCGGATGTGCATTGTGCTCGGTCACCGCGCCGTGGGTGGCCCATCGGGTGTGTCCGATGCCCACACCGTCGAGTTCCGGGCCAGACCATTCGTCCAAGAGACTTTCCAGCGCACCGATACGCCCAGTGGTTCTGAGACGTGCGATATCTCCGCTGACGGTCCGCAGTGCCACACCGACCGAGTCATAGCCTCGATATTCGAGTCGGCGCAATCCCACCCGCAGGTACTCCGCAGCCGGCCGATCGGTATGGCAGGCGATAATTCCGCACATCACCGGCTCCCTTCGGCAGGATCAGCTATTTGACTTCCCGCGTTCTGCACCTCGCCCTGCGACCGAGGCAGGAATTGGTAACAGCGTTTGTGGCGTAAGAGCTTTGGTGATCCGTACGCCGTCCGATCGATAACAGGTCGACCGATTTTCAGCGCCACAGCCGGCTCCGCCAGATCGGCTACCTGTTTTCCTCTCAGCGACCTCGCGCCCCCGCTTCGAGCTACCCCCGCAAACACCTTCTCACTATTGAGCGCCGAAAGCCTTTGGTACATAGACCATCAGAGCGAACTTCGGTCTGGATCCGGGCCCAGGCCCTGGACTAGTTCTCGAGAGTCTCTTCGGTGAACACAGTGGATCGCGCGAGGGCCGCGGCCTGGGCACGCGTGCTCACGCCCAGCTTGGCCAACAGGCTGTGGACGTGATTTTTGACGGTGTGGACAGCGATGCAGAGCTGTTCGGCGATGTCCCGATTCGAAAGGCCCATTTCCAGTAGTCGAAGGATCTGGATCTCCCGGGAAGTAAGGACTAGTTCCTTGTGGACCGGCTGCCGCTGCGACGCCAGCGTTGACAGTCGGCGCAGGAGGATCGCCGAGACTCTCGGCGAACAGAGCGATTCTCCCGCAGCAACTTTGTGTATCAATACAAGAAGATCTTTGAGCGAGTCCGATCGCAGGTGGTAGCCGGCCACCCCGGCCTCGGCGCACGCAACGATTTCTGACTCGTCGTCCTCGGATACTCCCAGGACAATCACGCGTACCTGCGGACTGAGCTTCAATGCCTGCCGCAGCAACATCGCGCTGTTGCGCGTGGACATGTCCAGCAGAATGACGCGCGGAACAGTGGTCTCGTACGCGGCGATAAGTGACGGAAGATCCCACGCGACCCCGGGCGCGACCGCACCGTGGGATGCGAGTACCGCCGCGAGGTAGTCGCGGTAGAGAGTGCAATCGCCGACGATCAGAATGCGCGCCTCGCGGAGCAGTCCCGCTCCGTCGGGCGCCTCGCGATACGACTCCCCCCACGACCCGGCCAACGACACAACCGACATGTCCCGCCACTCGTCCCGCGGGATCTGATGGACACGTCCGTTTGCTGGGCGGCGTCCGCTCCCTGGCATGTACTGGCACACCGACTCGGCCACGTCGGCTGCCGGACCACCGAACTGTTGATCACCGTCCGCGACCGTACCCATGCGGCCGCTCTCCGCATCCACCGAGATCCCAGAAAGCTCTTCCATCTCAATACTTCTGGGGCACTGCCGTGTGAATCACCCTTATCGCAGGGCAATCTCGCCTGGTCAGAACCACAACCCCGTATGAACACATCATGATCAAACCGATCCTCCCCGCCCCGGACGGCACTCATCGAGTCCAGATCCAAGATGCGCCGATGGTAGGCATTTGCCATAACGGCGGTCAACGGAACGAGAGGACGATTCTGAGCAAAGGTTGCGGTGTTAAGAAGTCAAGCTTTTACTCGTGCGCGCGCCTACGGATTCCGTCGTCGCATCCACCCAGCTCGTACCGGTTCTCATACCATTCGTCGGATAAACAACGTGTTTTCCATACTCGAGGTTCTGTAAACAAGATCTAGCTGCGTCTTTTCGCCCTCATCGGCGAAGAGATCCGCTTGGTGATCGTCGCCAGCACAGCGAACGCAGATCATCTAAGTACCCGGAATGGTCCCAGCGACCCACAGATAGCAACGATGGAACAATACATACGACAAACGTGTAATGGTTGCTGAAACTGCCGCGGGAGGGCAGCTTTCCCGTTGCGGGACGGGCCCAGTCCGCTACATCCGCTTCGCGATATCGTCCCCGCCGCTGTGCCGCGGCGACTCGTGGGGCGCGACCGGTACAGGACCGGGCGCGGGCCGGGCATCGCTGGGCCCCGCGGCGCTCGCCGGAGGTGCAGCAGGCGCAGGGGCGCTGGGCGCGGGAGCGGTGGGCGCGGCCGCCGACGAGGCCGATGCCGACGACGACGCCCCGGCACGCTCGTTCAGCTGCACCTCGCGCGCATTCTGATCGGCCTCGCGCCTGTTCTGCTCGTCCTCACGCTGGTTGAGATGGTCCTCGCGCTCGTTCTGCTTGGTCTCACGCTCGTTGAGTTGGGCTTCGCGCTCCTGTTGCTGCTGTTGGGGATTGGGCCCCAACGGGGCACCCGGCGCGCCGGGACCACCTGGCGCGCCCGCACCTTCGGGACCGCCGCCCCCCTTCGCGCCTTCCATGGCCTTCATGAGCGGTTCCATCAGCGAACTGAACTGGCCGCCCATCTGACCTGCCATCTGCGCCGGCTGGGACGCCATCTGCCCGAGCTGACCGAGCTGGCCCATCATCTGGCCGATCTGACCGACACCCTGTTGTCCTGACTGGTCGGCGTTTTCGTACGCGCCCTGGGCGTCACCGAGCTTGCCGTTGAACATGTTCTCCTTGGCCGCCAGCGCAGTGACGTTGGCGGTCATGGACGCATGGAGTGTCGGCAGCAAAGCGGCGATGGTCATGCTCATGGCGTCTTCGCCGGCCTGGATGGGCGGCATGTCCGGCAACTGCACCGGCGCGGCAGTCCAATTGAGCGCGCCGGGCGTCGTCATCGGTTGGTTCACGATCGGACTCCTCGGGTCATCTCACCAGTCGTCATCGTCATCGACCTCGTCGATCTCATGCTCCAGCGGAGCCGGAACAGCCAGGCTCGCAGCGGTTCCGCCGCCACCACCACCGCGCGGTCCGCCCATCATGCCCATCGGACCACCCATGCCGCCGCCCATCGCACCTGCGGCCACCGGAGCGACACCGCCGACGACAGCACCACCGGCCGTGGCACCGGGATCCACCGAGACTGGGGCGGTACCGACGAGCTTCGACAGCACGGGTGTCTGTGCACCCACGCCGCCGCCACCGCCCGGCATGCCCGCGGCCTTCACCAGCCCGGCGCCACTGCTGGGCCCCGAACCGCCTGCGAGCGGGTGATTGGAGAACGCCGAGAACGGGGAAGGTCCCGCTCCGGTGCCGCCTTTACCGACCGAACCCAGCATCGAGGTCAGCTGTTGCAGCGGCTGGGTCAACTGCTGCAGCGGCTGCGCGAGCTGTTTGGGAACCTGCCCCAGCATCTGGGGGAGCTGCCCGAGCATCTGCGGGAGCTGGCTGGCCATCTGCATGGCCATCTGGGCACCTTGATCGGCGCCCTTCTGAACGGCCTGCTGCGCCTGCGCCGTCGGGGGCGTGGTCATCTGGGGGATGTTGGCGGTGGTTCCCAGCGCGCTCGCGAGCTCGGTGGTGCTGGCCGTGACGGTCGCGATGTTCTGCGAGAGCCCCATCTTGATGCGGCTCTCGATCAGCTCCTGCTTGTTGCCGAACGGCAGGGCCTGCAGGGCCTCGACCTCGTGCTGCACCTCCTGCGCCGCGGCGTTGACGGCCATCTTGGCCTTGACGACGGCCGCGGCCATCTGCGTCAGCTGGGCGGCGATGGCCTGGGCCTGCGCGGCGTTGGCCTCGTGTCCCGCGATCATGGTGGTGGCCTCCCCCGAGGCCGCCAGCGACCCGGCACCCTGCCAGACCTCCGTGAGCTTCATCAGCTGGTTGGTCTGCTGGGGCACGATGTTGCCGCTGATCGTGGTCGCCAGCTTCTCGTACGATGCCGCCGCAGCCGTCAACTGCTCCTCGTCGACGTTGGGCCATGCCGGGCCCATCACCGTCTGCGAGCCGAACGGACTGCTGTCGGGCATGATCCCCACGCCGCGTCCCCCTTCTACGCGCTGCTTCCTGCAGCAAAGATTACCGTGCGTAGCGGGGGTGGAAACGCACCTTTATCCGAGGATCAATCCCGAGGTCGGCACGCCGGTGCCGGCCGTGACCAACACATGCTCGACGCCTTCGACCTGGTTGACCGACGTCCCCCGCAACTGCCGCACGCCTTCGGCGATGCCGTTCATGCCGTGGATATAGGCCTCGCCGAGCTGCCCGCCGTGGGTGTTTATCGGCAGCTTGCCGCCGATTTCGATGGCGCCTCCGGCGATGAAGTCCTTGGCCTCGCCCTTACCGCAGAACCCGAGCTCTTCGAGCTGCAGCAACGTGTACGGCGTGAAGTGGTCGTAGAGGATGGCCGTCTGGATGTCGTCGGGCGTGAGCCCGCTCTGCTGCCACAGCTGCCTGCCGACCAGTCCCATCTCGGGAAGTCCGAGCTCGTCGCGGTAGTAGGAGTACATCGTGAACTGGTCGGCGCCCGAGCCCTGTGCGGCGGCTTCGATGGTCACCGGCCGGTGCTTGAGGTCCTTGGCCCGCTCAGGTGTGGTGACGACGATGGCGACACCACCGTCGGTCTCCTGGCAGCAGTCCAGCAGCCGCAACGGTTCGGCGATCCACCGCGAGTTCTGGTGGTCCTCGATGGTGATCGGCTTACCGTAGAAGTGCGCCTTGGGGTTGTTGGCGGCGTGCTTGCGGTCGGCCACCGACACCACGCCGAAATCGGCACTGGTGGCGCCGTATTCGTGCATGTACCGACGCGCGATCATCGCGACCGACGCGGCGGGCGTGGACAGTCCGTGCGGGTAGGACCAGCTGTACTCGACGCCGCGCGAGTCGGCGTTGGTGGTCAGGCCCGTCATGACCTGCCCGAAACGGAACTCCGACCGCTCGTTGAACGCCCGGTAGGCCACGACGACCTCGGCGACACCGGTCGCGACAGCCAGCGCGGCCTGCTGGACGGTGGCAGCCGCGGCCCCACCGCCGTAGCCGATCTGACTGAAGAACTTCAGCTCGCCGATGCCGGTGGACCGCGCGACGGCGGTCTCCTGGTTGGAGTCCATGGTGAAGGTCACCAGGCCGTCGACGTCCGACGGCTCAAGGCCCGCGTCGTCGAGCGCGTCGAGCACGCATTCGGCGGCCAGGCGCAGTTCACTGCGCCCGGAGTTCTTCGAGAAGTCGGTGGCGCCGATACCTGCGATGGCGGCCTTGCCCGACAAGCCGGTCATGCCTTGTCTCCCAGATTCAGTGTGGCGGTGGCGATGACGTGGTTACCCAGGCTGTTGGAACCCGTGACCTTGACCGTCACCAGGTCATCCTCGATGGCCGTCACCTCACCACGGAACGTCACGGTGTCGTAGGCGTACCACGGCACGCCCAGCCGCAGACCGATCGACTTGATGCGCGCGTTCGGCCCGGCCCAGTCGGTCAGGTAGCGCTGCACCAGACCGGTGTCGGTGAGGATGTTGACGAAAATGTCCTTGGATCCCTTAGCCTGCGCCTTGTCCCGGTCGTGGTGCACGTCCTGGTAGTCGCGCGTGGCGATCGCGGTCGACACGATGAACGTCGGATCGCCGTAGATGGCCAGTTCGGGCAGGGCGGTGCCGACTTCGATCACGGTCATGCTCTGGGCTCCCATGCGTACAGCGTCCACGCCGGACTGATCTCACTGTCGGGGAAGTCGATGAAGGTGGCGCGCACCGGCATTCCGATCTGGACCTGGTCCGGATCGACGTTGCGCAGTTCGCCGAGCATGCGCACGCCCTCCTCGAGTTCGACGAGTGCGATCACGAACGGCAGTGTGCGTCCCGGCACCTTGGGTGCGTGGTGCACGACGTAGCTGAACACCGTGCCGTTGCCCGAGGCCACCACGTAGTCGATCGGTTGTTCCTTGTCCTGCCACACCGCAGGCACGGGCGGATGCTGCAGCGTGCCGTCGGGCCGGCGCTGGATGCGCAGTTCGTGCGCGTTGACGCCGTCCCAGAAGAACTGCGTGTCACGCGACGACGCGGGACGCATCAGCTTGTCGGGATCGAGATCGTCCGGCACCGCAGGCTTCTGGTCCTCGCGAGGCTTGAACTTCATGATGCGCCAGTTCATCTCGGCGACGGCTTCGCCTTCTTCCGTCGTCCACGTGATGAGCTGGTTGATGAAGTAGCCCTCGCCCAGCGCGGTCTGCTTGGGGCCCACGACGTCGGTGATCTCGGCGTGGATCGTGAGCTCTTCGCCCGGTTGCAGATAGCGGTGGTAGGTCTGCTCGCAGTTCGTGGCGACCACGCCGACGTATCCGGCATCGTCGAAGAGCTTCATGATCTTCGACAGCGGATCGTCGTCCGAGCGGCCCGCACCGAGCCCGCCCATGGTCCACACCTGGATCATGGCCGGCGGTGCGACGATGCCCGGATGTCCGGCGGCCTTCGCGGCCTCCTGGTCGACGTAGATGGGGTTCTTGTCGCCGATGGCGTCGACCCAGTGGTGAATCATCGGCTGGTTCACCGGATCTCGGCCCTTGCGGGGGTCGCTCTTGCCCTCGGCCTTGATCTTCTCGATCCCCGCCTGCAGATCCTCGTTGACCTGTGTCGTCATCGCGGGACCCTCGGAACCTTCAGCCCGGAAGCTGCGATCATCTCGCGCATCACCTCGTTCACACCGCCACCGAACGTGATCACCAGGTTGCGCTTGGTCATCTTGTCGATCCACACCATCAGATCAGCGGTGTGCCGGTCGGCAGGGTTGCCGAACCGTGCGATGACCTCTTCGGCCAGCCGCCCGACTTCCTGGATGCGTTCGGTGGAAAAGACTTTCGTGGCTGCCGCGTCGGCGACCGCGATGGTCTCACCCGACGCCGCGACCTGCCAGTTCAGCAGCTCGTTGATGCGCCAGATCGCCTTGATCTGGCCCAGCAGGCGCTGCGCCTCCGGATGCTCGATGGGCGTGACACCGTCCGAGCCGGGTGTGGACGCCCACTTGTGCACCTGGTCGTAGATGCCCGCGACCCGGCCCGCCGGACCCAGGCCCACGCGCTCATGGTTGAGCTGCGTGGTGATGAGCTTCCAGCCGCCGTTCTCCTCGCCGACGAGCATGTCGGCGGGCACGTGCACGTCGTTGTAGTACGACGCGTTGGTGTGGTGGGCACCGTCGGACAGGATGATCGGCGTCCACGAGTAACCGGGATCCTTGGTGTCGACGATGAGGATCGAGATGCCCTTGTGTTTCGGCGCTTCCGGATCGGTGCGGCACGCGAGCCAGATGTAATCGGCGTCGTGGGCGCCGGTGGTCCACATCTTCTGGCCGTTGACGATGTACTCGTCTCCGTGCCGGATGGCTGTGGTGCGCAGTGACGCCAGGTCGGTGCCTGCCTCCGGTTCGGAGTAACCGATCGCGAAATGGACGTCGCCCGAGAGGATTCCGGGCAGGAACTTCTTCTTCTGCTCTTCGGTGCCGTACACCTGCAGCGTGGGTCCCACGGTCTGCAGCGTCACCATCGGCAGCGGGATGTCGGCGCGGTTGGCCTCGTTGATGAAGATCTGCTGCTCGACGGGGCCGTAGCCCAGGCCGCCGTACTCCTTGGGCCAGCCCACCCCGAGCTTGCCGTCCGCGCCCATGCGCTTGATCACGGCACGGTAGGCCTCGTTGTGCCGGTCGGTCTCCATGGCCGCGGCCTCTTCGGGCGTGAGGAGCGTGGAGAAGTATTCCCGCAGTTCGGATTGCAGCTTGCGCTGCTCGGGAGTCAGGTCGATGAACATTACGCTCCCACCAGGTCGAGACGATGCGCAGGACCGCCCAGCAACCGGGTGAGGTCCTTGATCGAGGAGAAGTAGCGGTCCATCGGGTAGGTGATGTCCATGCCCATACCGCCGTGCAGGTGATGGCACAGCCGCATGGCCGGCGGCGCCTGCGTGGTCAACCAGAACCCGAGGATCGCGAGATCCTCCTCGGCATCGAGGCCCTCGGACAGCCGCCACACCACCGACGTCGACACCAGATCGATGGTGCGCGAGGCGATGTAGACCTCCGACAGCTGTGCGGCCACGGTCTGGAACGTCGACAACGGGCGGCCGAACTGCTCACGCGTGGCGACGTAGTCGGCCGTCAACCGCAACGCACCTGCCACCAGGCCCGCCCCGAACGCACCGATGGCGGCCAGTGCGAGTTGGTTGACCCGCGTCGCGGTGGCGCCGGCCAGCACGTCGTCGTCACTCACGGCGACGTCGGCGAACGTCACCGCGTACTCGTCGGAGCCGTTGGCCGTCGGGGTCTTGGTCAGCGTCACCCCGGCTGCGGTCGGTGAGACGACCACCACGGCGGTGTCGGCCGTGACCACGAGCCACTGCGCCGATCCGGCGTACGGCACACCGATTTTGGTTCCGTTGAGGACACCACCGGCGAAGGTCGTCGCGGGCTCCGGCGGCAGGTGCCGCCCCGGCTCGCTGAGCGCGGCCGACAGCACGCCGCCCTTCGCGACGTGCGCCAGGTACCGGTCCTGCTGGGCCTCGGACGCCAGATCGAGCAGCGGCACCAGCCCGAGCCCGAGCGTGGCGAGCGCCGGTGAGACGGTGCCACGGCGACCGATCTCGGTCAGCGCCGTGGCCACCTCGGCCAGTCCGAGCCCGTCACCACCGAGGCGTTCGGGCACTGCCAGAGCCGTCACACCACCGGATACCAGTGCGTCCCAACTGTTGTCCCGCTCCAACACGGACGTCACCACATCGGCGACGGCCTGCTGCTCGGGGTTCGGTGTGAAGTCCACCGAGTGCACCTCCGTTTGTCAGTGGGCGACCGGGCAGGTTCCGGGGGCTCCGGAGACCGACGCTTTACCGGCACCGGTGTAGTCGACCTGCCAGTGCTTGATGCCGTTCAGCCAACCCGACTTCAGGCGCTCGGGGTCACCGATCGGCTTCAGATCCGGCATGTTATCGGCGATGGCGTTGAAGATGAGGTTGATGGTCATCCGCGCCAGGTTTGCGCCGATGCAGTAGTGGGCGCCGGTGCCGCCGAAGCCCACGTGCGGGTTGGGGCTGCGCAGGATGTTGAAGGTGTGCGGATCCTCGAACACCTCCTCGTCGAAGTTGGCCGAGCGGTAGGACATCACCACACGCTGGCCCTTCTTGATCTGCACGCCGCCGAGTTCGACGTCCTCCAGCGCGGTGCGCTGGAACGCCGACACCGGGGTGGCCCAGCGGACGATCTCGTCGGCCGCGGTCTCGGGGCGCTCCTTCTTGTAGAGCTCCCACTGATCCGGGTTCTGCGCGAACGCGATCATGCCGTGGGTGATCGAGTTGCGGGTGGTCTCGTTGCCTGCCACCGCGAGCATCACGACGAAGAAACCGAACTCGTCGTCGGAGAGCTTCTCGCCGTCGATGTCGGCCTCGATGAGCTTGGTGACGATGTCCTCGGTGGGGTTCACGGCGCGCTCTTCGGCCATCTTCATGGCGTAGGAGATCAGCTCGAACGACGACATGGCCGGATCGACGTCGGCGTACTCAGGATCCTCGCCCGCGGTCATCTCGTTGGACCAGCGGAACAGCTTGTCGCGGTCGTCCTGCGGCACACCGAGCAGTTCGGCGATGGCCTGCAGCGGCAGCTCGCACGAGACCTGCTCGACGAAGTCACCCGCACCCTGCGCGGCCGCGGTCTGGGCGATCTTCTGGGCACGCGAGCGCAGCTCGTCTTCGAGACGGCCGATCGCGCGCGGCGTGAAACCACGCGAGATGATCTTGCGCAGGCGCGTGTGCTGGGGCGCGTCCATGTTGAGCAGCACCGCACGTTGCAGGTCGACGGCTTCGCGGGTCATGTCCTGCGGCCACACCGGGATGGCGCCGTCAGGCGAGCTGCCGAAGACGTCGCTGCGCCTCGACACCTCCTTGACGTCGGCGTGCTTGGTGACCAACCAGTACCCCTTGTCCCCGAAGCCTCCGGTGCCACCGGGGACGTCGACCCAATGGATGGGTTCGGATTTCCGCAGCTCGGCCAGCTCTTCGACCGGCAGGCGCTCGAGGTTCAGGGTCGCGTCGAGGAAGTCGAAATCGGAAGGGATGTTCGGCGTGGGCATAGGTGTGCGCTCCTCAAAATGCAACGTGTTCTAGGGCCAGTAAAACATGACCTCGTAGCTAATAAAAGGCGCGGTCACATCGTCGCTTGTCAAGCTACTGAAACGTGTTCTAGCCTGGCGGACATGGGTAATCCTGTCATCGTCGAAGCCACCCGTAGCCCGATCGGAAAACGCAACGGGTGGTTGTCCGGTCTGCACGCCACGGAACTGCTGGGTGCGGTGCAGAAGGCGCTGGTGGAGAAGGCCGGCATCGACCCCGGATCCGTCGAGCAGATCATCGGTGGCTGCGTCACCCAGTACGGCGAGCAGTCCAACAACATCACCCGCGTGGGGTGGCTGACCGCGGGATTGCCCGAGCACGTCGGCGCCACCACCATCGACTGCCAGTGTGGCAGCGCGCAGCAGGCCAACCATCTGGTGGCCGGCCTGATCGCGACGGGTGCGATCGACATCGGCATCGCGTGCGGTATCGAGGCCATGAGCCGCGTGGGCCTGGGCGCCAACGCGGGCCCGGACCGGTCGCTGATCCGCGCGTCGTCGTGGGACATCGACATGCCCAACCAGTTCGAGGCAGCCGAGCGGATCGCCCAGCGCCGCGGCATCACGCGGGCCGACGTCGACGCCCTCGGCCTGGCGTCGCAGCGCAAGGCCAAGCAGGCCTGGGACGAAGGCCGGTTCGACCGCGAGATCTCCCCCATCTCGGCCCCGGTGCTCGACGAGAACAAGCAGCCCACCTCGGAATGGGCTCCCGTCACGCGCGACCAGGGTCTGCGTGACACCACACCCGAAGCGCTGGCGTCGCTCAAGCCCGTGCTGGACGGCGGCATCCACACCGCGGGAACGTCGTCGCAGATCTCCGACGGCGCGGCCGCGGTGCTCTGGATGGACGAGGACAAGGCCAAGGCGCTCGGCCTCAAGCCGCGGGCGCGCATCGTCGCGCAGGCCAACGTCGGCGCCGAGACCTACTACCACCTCGACGGCCCGGTGCAGTCCACCGCGCGGGTGCTGGAGAAGGCGGGCATGAAGCTCGGCGACATCGACCTCGTCGAGATCAACGAGGCCTTCGCGTCGGTCGTGCTGTCGTGGGCACAGGTGCACAATGCCGACATGGACAAGGTGAACGTCAACGGCGGCGCGATCGCGCTGGGCCACCCGGTCGGATCGACCGGCGCCCGCCTGATCACCACGGCACTGCACGAACTGGAGCGCACCGGCAAGGGCACCGCGCTCATCACGATGTGCGCCGGCGGGGCGCTGTCCACGGGCACCATCATCGAGCGCATCTGACCGTGGGCCTTCCTGACGCCGACCGCATCGCCGCGGCGCGCGCGTACATCCGGGCGCTGGCCAGCCATCGCGCCGACGATGTTCCGTTCGCGCCGGGATGCCAACGTATCGAGTTCGGCGTCAAGACCGGGTTCTCGGGAGATCACCTGCGGCGCAGCCTCAACGGTGGCCCGCAGTACCGCGTCATCGAATCGGTGAGCGAGCCGGAGTTCACGGTCTCCGGCGACGAGGTGCGCGCGAAGTTCGAGCTGAGGACCAAACCGTCGATCGCCGGGCGCAAGGTCGGTGCCCGGGTCGACGAGGTGTTCTTGATCCCGGCCTCGGACGACACCGCCCAGATCCACCACATCCGCGCGAAAGTCCGTCCGTTCATCACACGTTAGGGTTCGCATGGCCGACACTTCCCGTCCCCTCAACGCCAAACAGCTCGAACGTCTCAACGCCAAATCCACCGGAACGCTCATCAAGTGGATGTCGCGCTTCCAGACGTTCCTGTTCAAGACCACCAACGGGAAGCTGGGCAACAAGTTCCTGCGCGGCACCGAGGTCGGCATCCTGACCACCATCGGGCGCAAGTCCGGTGAGCCTCGCGACACCCCCTTGCTGTTCCTGCAGGAGGGCCGTCGCATCGTGCTGGTCGCATCGCAGGGTGGGCGGGCCACCAACCCGATGTGGTACCTGAACCTCAAGGCCAACCCCAAGGTCACGTTCCAGACCAAGAGCGAGAAGCTGGCCCTGGTCGCGCGGGAGGCCACCGACGCCGAGCGCGACGAGTACTGGCCCAAGCTCGACGCCATGTACCCCGACTTCGCGAACTACCGGTCCTACACCGACCGCAAGATCCCGATCGTCATCTGCGACCCGGCTTAGTTCTTCTACCGTGAGCAGACGCAAAACTGCCGCTTTTCGCGTGAAAAGCGGCAGTTTTGTGTCTGTTCGGCAGAAAATCAGGCGCCGTACACCGGGACCGCGGGGCGGGCCTTGCCCAGCAGGTCGGCGACGACGGGTCCGAGTTCGGCCGGATCCCAGCGCGCGCCCTTGTCGATCTCGGGGCCGTGCGCCCAACCCTCGGCGATGCGGATCTTGCCGCCCTCGACCTCGAACATCTTGCCGGTGACGTCGCGGGCCTCGGCGCTGCCCAGCCACACCACGATCGGCGAGATGTTCTCGGGCGCCATGGCGTCGAATTCCTGGTCTTGCGTGGCCATCATGTCGGCGAACACGGTCTCGGTCATGCGGGTGCGCGCCGACGGCGCGATGGCGTTGACGGTGACGCCGTAGCGCCCCATCTCGGCGGCGGCGACGAGCGTCAGCGCCGCGATACCCGCCTTGGCCGCGCTGTAATTCGCCTGGCCGACACTGCCCTGAAGTCCCGCACCGGAACTCGTGTTGATGATGCGCGCGTCCACGGTCTCGCCTGCCTTGGACTTGGCGCGCCAGTACGCCGCGGCGTGCTTCATGGTGGCGAAGTGGCCCTTGAGGTGCACGGCGACGACGGCGTCGAACTCCTCCTCGCTGGTGTTGGCGAACATCCGGTCGCGCACGATGCCGGCGTTGTTGACCAGGACGTCCAGACCGCCGAACGTGTCGACCGCGGTCTGGACGAGCGACTCGGCCTGTGCCCAGTCGGCGACGTTGGAGCCGTTGGCGACGGCTTCCCCACCGGCGGCGACGATTTCGTCGACCACGGTCTGCGCGGCGCTGCCACCGCTCGCGGGCGATCCGTCGAGGCCCACGCCGATGTCGTTGACCACCACGCGTGCGCCTTCAGCGGCGAACGCGAGCGCGTGTGCGCGTCCGATGCCGCCACCGGCGCCGGTGACGATCACCACCCGGCCGTCGAGCAATCCCATGTGCTTTTTCTCCTTCTATTTGAGTTCGGCGGTCGTCGTCGCCAGGTAGTGCGGCGGTTCGCCGCCGCCGTGCACCTCCAACGACGCGCCGCTGATGTAGGACGCCGCATCCGAGGCCAGAAACGCCGCAGCCCAGCCGATATCGGCAGGTTTGGCGAGACGCCCCAGCGGCACGTTCTTCGAGATGGCCGCGATCGAATCGGCGTCGCCGTAGAACAGCTCGGACTGCTCGGTCTCGACCATGCCCACCACCACCGAATTCACCCGCACCTTCGGCGCCCATTCGACGGCCAGGGTCTCGGTGAGATTGTCGACGCCGGCCTTGGCGGCGCCGTAGGCCGCCGTGCCCGGCGTGGGCCGCCGGCCGCTGACGCTGGAGATGTTGACGATCACTCCGCCGGTGTCCTGGTTCTGCATGACCGCGTTGGCGTGCTGCGAAACCGACAGCGGACCAAGCAGATTGAGCTCGATGATCTTGCTGCTGAACCGTGCCGAGGCCTCTGAGGCGGGCACGTAGGGCGACCCGCCCGCATTGTTGACCACCACGTCGATGCGACCGTGCTTCTCGACGATCGCGGTGATCAGCGCGGCCACGGACTCGTCGTCACGCACATCGCAGCTGTGGAACTCGTACGGCAGTCCTTCGACCGGGCGGCGGGCGCACGTCACGACGGTGGCACCCTGACCAGCGAAGACGGCGCTGATCCCAGCGCCAACCCCTCGGACTCCGCCGGTCACCAGGACCACCTTGCCGGTCAAACCCAGATTGATCGCGCCGGCTTCTGGCATATCGGTCACTGTGCTAGTGTACCAAGCAAGTGCTTGCTTAGGTAGCCGACCAGGAACGATCAGGAATCCGATGACGATCACATCCACCACCGTCGAACCGGGCATCGTCTCGGTCACCGTGAACTACCCGCCGGTCAACGCCGTTCCGTCGCGTGGCTGGTTCGAACTCGCAGACGCGATCACCGCAGCGGGCCGCGACCCGCAGACGCACGTGGTGATCCTGCGCGCCGAGGGCCGCGGCTTCAACGCCGGCGTCGACATCAAGGAGATGCAGAACACCGAGGGCTTCACCGCACTCATCGACGCCAACCGCGGCTGCTTCGCGGCCTTCAAGGCGGTCTACGAATGCGAGGTGCCGGTGGTCACCGCGGTCAACGGCTTCTGCGTCGGCGGCGGCATCGGACTGGTCGGCAACTCCGACGTGATCGTCGCGTCCGACGACGCCAAATTCGGTCTGCCCGAGGTGGAGCGCGGTGCCCTGGGTGCTGCCACGCACCTCTCGCGTCTGGTACCGCAGCACATGATGCGACGTCTGTTCTTCACCGCGGCCACGGTCGACGCCGCGACGCTGCACCACTTCGGGTCTGTACACGAGGTCGTCCCGCGCGAGGATCTCGACGAGGCCGCGTTGCGCGTGGCCCGCGACATCGCCACCAAGGACACCCGCGTGATCCGCGCGGCCAAGGAAGCGCTCAACTTCATCGACGTGCAGCGCGTCAACGCCAGCTACCGCATGGAACAGGGCTTCACGTTCGAACTGAACCTGTCCGGCGTCTCCGACGAACACCGCGATGCGTTCGCCGGGACCGAGAAGAGGGCCAAATGACCGACAAGAGGACAACTTTGGACGACGCCGTCTCGTCGATCGAGAGCGGCATGACCATCGGCATCGGCGGCTGGGGTTCGCGCCGCAAGCCCATGGCCTTCGTTCGCGCGCTGCTGCGCACCGACGTCACCGACCTGACCGTCGTCACCTACGGCGGCCCGGACCTCGGACTGCTGTGCTCGGCAGGCAAGGTCAAGCGGGTCTACTACGGCTTCGTCTCACTCGATTCCCCGCCGTTCTACGACCCGTGGTTCGCCAAGGCCCGCACCAGCGGTGCGATCGAGGCCCGCGAGATGGACGAGGGCATGCTGCGCTGCGGTCTGCAGGCCGCCGCCCAGCGGTTGCCGTTCCTGCCGATCCGCGCCGGCCTGGGCAGCGACGTGCGCAGCTTCTGGGGCGACGAACTCAAGACCGTGAAATCGCCCTATCCGACGGGCGATGGCTACGAGGAGCTCATCGCCATGCCCGCGCTGAACCTGGACGCGGCGTTCGTGCACATGAATCTCGGTGACGCCAAGGGCAATGCGGCGTACACCGGCATCGACCCGTACTTCGACGACCTGTTCCTGATGGCCGCACAGAAGCGGTTCCTGTCCGTCGAGCGCGTGGTTCCCACCGACGAACTGGTCAAGGCCGTGCCGCCGCAGGCCCTGCTGATCAACCGCATGATGGTCGACACCGTGGTCGAGGCGCCCAACGGTGCCCACTTCACCACGGCCGAACCGGATTACCGCCGCGACGAGAAGTTCCAGCGTCACTACGCCGAGGCCGCGGGTTCCGAGGAGACGTGGGCCGAGTTCGTCAAGACGTACCTTTCGGGCAGTGAGGCGGACTACCAGGCTGCGGTGCGCAAGTTCGCAGAGGCGCAGAAGGAGGCCAAGTGATGTCGGTGACCCGTGCAGAGGTGTGCGCCGTCGCGTGCGCCGAATTGTTCCGTGACGCAGGCGAGATCATGGTGAGCCCGATGACCACCATCGTGTCGATCGGGGCGCGCCTGGCCCGGCTGACGTTCTCCCCCGACATCCTGCTCACCGACGGGGAGGCCCGCCTGATCGCCGACACCCCGGCCATCGGCGCGCCCGCCGAGATCGAGGGCTGGATGCCGTTCGGGCGCGTGTTCGAGACCTTGTCGTGGGGCCGACGTCACGTGGTGATGGGTGCCAACCAGATCGATCGCTACGGCAACCAGAACCTCTCGGCGTTCGGCCCGCTGCAGCACCCGACGCGCCAGATGTTCGGCGTGCGTGGCGCACCGGGCAACACGATCAACCACGCCACCAGCTACTGGGTGGGCAACCACTCCAAGCGCGTGTTCGGCGAGTCCGTCGACGTCGTCTCCGGAATCGGCTGGGACAAGGTCGATCCCGACAACCCGGCGTACCGGTTCGTCAACATCTACCGCGTCGTGACCAACCTCGGTGTGTTCGACTTCAACGGGCCCGACCACCAGATGCGCGCGGTGTCGCTGCATCCCGGCATCGAGGCCGATCAGGTCGCCGACAACACCTCGTTCGAGGTGCACGGCCTCGACACCGCCGAGACCACGCGGCTGCCCAGCGAGGACGAGCTCAAGCTGCTGCGCGAGGTGATCGATCCGAAGTCGCTGCGCGACAAGGAAGTCAAGCTGTGAGCAGGCTCAAGACCCCGCTGACCGAGCTGGTCGGCATCGAGCATCCCGTCGTCCAGACCGGTATGGGCTGGGTCGCAGGGGCGCGACTGGTGTCCGCGACCTCCAACGCGGGCGGCCTCGGCATCCTGGCGTCGGCGACCATGACGCTCGACGAACTCAAGACCGCGGTCGCCAAGGTGAAGGCGGCCACCGACAAACCCTTCGGCATCAACATCCGTGCCGACGCCGGCGACGCCAACGAACGCGTCGACCTCCTGATCAGCGAAGGAGTCAAAGTCGCCTCCTTCGCCCTGGCTCCCAAACCGGATCTGATCGCCAAGCTCAAAGAAGCGGGCGTGGTGGTCATTCCGTCCGTCGGGCTGGCCAAGCACGCCAAGAAAGTCGCGAGCTGGGGCGCCGATGCGGTGATCGTGCAGGGCGGTGAGGGCGGTGGGCACACCGGCCCCATCGCCACCACGCTGCTGTTGCCGTCGGTCCTCGACGCCGTCGCCGACACCGGGATGCCGGTGATCGCCGCGGGCGGATTCTTCGACGGGCGTGGTCTGGCCGCGGCGCTGTCCTACGGCGCGGCGGGGGTGGCCATGGGCACCCGTTTCCTGTTGACCTCGGATTCCACCGTGCCCGACGCGGTCAAGCAGCGGTATCTGCAGGCCGCGCTCGACGGCACGGTCGTCTCGACCCGTGTGGACGGTATGCCGCACCGGGTGCTGCGCACGGGTCTGGTGGAGAAGCTGGAGAGCGGTTCGCGGGCGCGCGGGTTCGCCGCCGCGGTGGGCAACGCCCAGAAGTTCAAGAAGATGTCGGGCATGACGTGGCGGTCGATGATCAAAGACGGCCTCGCGATGCGTCACGGCAAGGAACTCACGTGGTCGCAGGTGGTGATGGCGGCCAACACCCCGATGCTGCTCAAAGCCGGTCTGGTCGAGGGCAACACCGAGGCGGGCGTGCTCGCATCCGGGCAGGTCGCGGGCATCATCGAGGACCTGCCGTCGTGCGCCGAACTGGTTCCTGCGATCGTCGCCGAAGCGGTGGAGCACCTGAACAAAGCGTCGTCCTTCATTCAGTAGCAACCATCCCTGCTGTCAAAGGGAGTCGATGAGTTCCGGCAGTGCGGCGACGCTGTCGAGAACGTGGGTCGCCCCCGCGGCCCAGAGCTGATCGGCATCGTGCGCACCGGTCAGCACCCCAACGGCCGCACGTGCGCCGGCCCGCAGGCCACTGATGACGTCGGACGCGGTGTCCCCCACCACGATCATGTTGTGAACCGACTCGGTTTCGGTCCGCATGAGCGCTGTCAACGGCATATCGGGGAAGGGCCGGCCACGCACCCCTGCTCTCGGACACAGCACAACGTCGGCAAGTTGCGTCCAGCCCAGCGCATCGACGATCGCCGACTGCGTCTCTTTGGCGAAACCGGTGGTGAGAGCGGTCTTGACGCCGGCTGACCGCAACGACACCATGAGGTCCTCGACACCCGGGATCGGACTGCAGTTGCCCTCGGCGACCAGCTGCGCATAGCAGCGCTCGAACTCCTTGTTCGCCGTCTGCGCCTGCTCCTCGTTGCCGCGCGCCAGATGCCGAAAGACGGTGATCTTCGACTGTCCCATCGTCTCGGTCACGTAACGCAACATCTCGTCGCGATCGGCGTCGGTCTTCGACAGTCCGGCATGGCTGTCAGCCGCCAGGAACGACCGCTGGACCAACCCACTGTCCTCGACCGTGGTGCCCGCCATGTCGAAAACGACCAGGGTGATCGGCGCGGTGGTGGCTGTACTCAACGTAGTCTCCTTGTTTTTGGGATGATCAGTGCATGTGAACGGCGACACGGGGATTGACGCCCGTACGAGCCGCCGCGACAGCAGCTTCGATGTCGCTCAGTGCATACGGTTCTGAGATGAGGGCGACGAACTGTTGCTGTTTGTCGGTACGAGTGAGAAAGTCGACCGCTTCGGCGAGGTCGTCGAGTCGGTAGTTGTGGCTGCCGACCAACGTGGTCAGATTCTTGACGTAGCCACTCGGCTCGAAGCTGATCTCAGGTGCCGGCGACACCGACCCCACCAGCGCAATCCGGCCACCCATGTCGACGATGTCGAGCGTGCTCTGGACTGCCGCGCTGTTACCGGACAGCTCGAATACCGCATCGGCACCGTATTCTTCAGCGGCAGAAACAAGTTCGCTGGGCTCACAGACCACCGTTGCGCCGAATTCCTCTGCGGCTCGGCGCCGGTTCGCGTCGATGTCACAGGCGATGACGTTCTGCACACCGAGGTCGCGCGCATAGGCCACGGCAGTGAGGCCGAGCATGCCGCAGCCCACCACAACCACCGCGTCATCGGAGGTGAGACCGATCCGTCGTGCGGCACATACCACGGTGGCGGTCGCACAATTGGCCGGAGCTGCGATCGCCGACGGCAGGGTCTCGGGCACCTTCACCAAGCCGGTACCTGCCAGCAGGTGGCAATGCGTGGCAAGGCCACCGTTGAGCTGCCAGTGGTCATCGATGGCCTCATGACCGTATTTGCGTACTTGCAAACATTTTTGGGACAGGCCTCTCCGGCAGCGTCGGCAGTGGCCGCATGCGGTACCGATCGTCCACGTGATCCGGTCGCCGGGACAGAGGCGTTGGCCGTCGTGCCCGTTGACGTCACCGCAGGTGGCGACGATGGTCCCGACGGCCTCGTGGCCGAGAACGGTGGGCAGCGGTGTGGGCCGGTCTCCGTTGATGGTGTGCAGATCGCTACCGCAGATGGTTGCCAATTCCACACTTACCAGCGCCTCTCCGTCACGGAGCATCGGAAAAGGCTGCGCCTGCAGGGAAAACCCGGCGTCGACCCCAGACCATACGGCTGCTCGGGCCTCCTCGGCGCGCGGGGTGCGGCGATCGCCGTGGACTCCGTTGGCGATTGTTGTCATGGTGCCTTCCTTCGTTGGACAGCAGTCGGATCAGATCAGCGCCGGATGGTGAGTGCGGTCAGAGCGCTTGCCACACATGAGATTGCGACGATCGGGAAGATCAGTGAGGTGTTGCCTGTGTCGTCCATGAGGTGACCGACGAGCGGCTCGGCCGCCCCGGCGAACAGGTACGAGAAGAAGTTGACGACGCCGGTCGCGGTTCCGGCCATCTGTTTGCCTGCGATGTCGGGGCACAACGCCCAGAATGAGGACTGAGGTCCGTAGACGAAGAAGCCGGTGAGGAACAACACGACCATACCGGTCACATGGCCCAGCGGTGCGAGGTACATCGTCATGGCGCAAATCGCGCCCAGCACCATGAACAGGATGATCGGCCTGTCGCGCCGGGAGCCGAAGATGCGGTCGGACAGTTGCCCGTTGATCAGTGCGCCGACAGCCATGCCGACGGGCAGTGCAATCGAGATCCACAGTGGGCTGATGCCTGCGGTCCCGTTTTCCCAATCCTTTCCGAGAAAGTACACCGGGACCCAGATGAGCAATCCGTAGCGCGCGGCGTTCTGGAAACCGATCGCGACACCCGTCGACCAGATCTTCTTGTTGCGCAACACTGCCTTGTAGCGGTCGAGCGAGCGTCCCGGGTCGACCTCGGCAGCCGACTTCTCCACATGTTCCTGATCAGCGGTGAAGGACGGGGGCGGCGTCACGCCGGCCTCCTTGGGGTTCTCCCGCGCCACCAGGTAGAAGGTGACGCCGCCGACCAGCATGAGCAGCACCGGGATACGGAAAATCCACTGCCAGTCCAGGTTCAACGTATCGACGACGATGGTGGAGGTGATGAACGCCAGCACCGACGCCATACCTGCGGCGAAGGTGTAGAAACCGAAGCTCTTACCTCGCTCGTGCGGACCCCACCAGTTGGAGATCACCCGCCCACCGGACGGCCAGCCCATGGCCTGGCTCACGCCGTTGGCACCCCAGAACACGGCCAATGACTTGGTGCCCACCGAAAAACTGGTGCACCAGTTCAAGACTGTCGACAGCACCGCACCCAGAGCCATCAAGCGGCGCCCACCGAATTTGTCGGCGAGGTTGCCGTTGACCATCTGACCGACGGCGTAGCACCACAGCATGGCACCGCTGATCGCACCCAGAGTGGTCTTACTGAGCCCGAGATCCTCCTCGATGCCGGGAATGGCAAACCCGAAGGTCTGCCGTCCGGTGTAGAAGAACAGATAGCAGAACATGGCGGCGAGCAACATGCGCCACTTGAGACGGGAGAACCTCGCCTCCGACACCACAGCGGGGTCAAACGAGGTCATCGTTTTGTCATGTGTGCTGGACATCATGGCCTTTCGGCTGTCGGACTGGATTTACACCGCATGTGCGGTCGGACTCTGGTGCTGTGAAACCAAGGTGGTGGCC